>UEXM01000907.1_pt1 | contig 28290 bp, 40 predicted proteins | sample 1796661 | NCBI WGS metagenome assembly UEXM01 (sample SAMEA4772469, study PRJEB27181) | metagenome
GTCCGAACAAGTAAGAAAAAACAAGTGGGTGTAGCCACAATGGGTGGTAGTTTCATGAGTGTAATTTGTGTAATTCTACTCATCATAGCCGGAACTATGGGAGCTGGACCAGTCGCACGTCGGCGGTTCAGGTGAAGTCTAAAAAAAATATAATCCAATATTAGAATGTCATGCAAACTTGAGTTGTGGCAGCACGGGAGTAGAACCGGTAATCGTGCATATTTCTTTAACAGTGACGACGGAGACCCCATGACAACTCAGATGAATAAAGTAAATGACGAAGATACGAGTGCTGAGGTTACAGGTGATTGTGCATGGGTCATCATGGAACATCCCGAAGGACACGGTGGTGGTGGCTTCATAGTAGACCCAGGTGAATATATACCAAATTTGAGTGACTCAAATCATCACGGTGAGGGGAAAGGGAGTACAAACCATCGGTTCTATAAGCGAGGTGACAGGGTGAACCGTGTGATAAGACTCAGACCCCCAACTGATGGGTACTATGATGACATCAATATTTACGCTAAACGGGCAGATACTCGGACGGGACAATGGGGACATTTTCCGTGGGTGACGGAAGATTTACTCAACAACCCCAACGATTCAAATCAACTCATAACGAGTACGACGGATAAGGGTCAGCCGTGTCCAGGTGCTGCTAAGGCGTCTATAATTGGTCATAGAAAGTATAGATGCACATATAACACTGAAGCTCAAATCACAAATCTAAAAAGTGGAATACAAGGCAAGACTGGTGGTGACCCACGACTTGCTATGTACAACAATGTCCGTGATAAATTTTGTAATGATGTCAGCAACGCATTCAAAAGTCCTGGTGGTGAGTCGTGTTTGGAAAGAAGTACTGGAGTAGCTTTAGCAAAACAGTATTGTGAAGTTGGTAATAGAATACATAGTGATGTGAACTGTACTGTGGAAAATTTGAGTAAAGCTAATTATGATATCATAGCTAAGGCGTATTGTGAAGCTAACCCCAATGATTCATTTTGTTCGTGCTACAACGTCGTGATGGATAAATGCGCTGATGATAGTACAACTGGCCCGGCTGGATGCGACCATTCAACTGGTGCAGCATATGTAAAAATTCGAAATGCAACACCTTCTGATCAGAAAAGTTTGTGGGATGGCCAACGAAAATGTGGTTCTGTTTGTACGGGTGCTGGTAAATACCTACCCGATAACAACCAAGCGGGGTGTAAAACAACAATCCAAATCTGTTCACAAAACTTTAATGTGGGTAGTATGAGCGATTCTGATATCACAGCCTCTTGTGAACTGAATGCGAGTGATGGTCCATCAGCTGGAGATAGTCCATCAGCTCCTAGTCCCGCCCAAGAATCTGCTCAAACTGAACTCGAAGAAGCGGAGGCTGCAGCAGCCCGGGGAGACCCTGGTGCCCAAGAGCGCCTCGATGCGGCTCGAGAGGCCCTTGAGGCGGCTGAGGAACCTCCATCCCTGACAGATTTTCAAAATAATCCTCAAACATACATCCCAAAAAGTTTGGATGGTCTTAAGATTAACCAAAAACAACAAATTGGTGCAGGGGTTGCAGGGGCTCTCATACTCGGGTGTATGATGATGTTGCTTTTACTTGTAGTAGGAGCCAGTGGGGGTGGTGGGGGTGGACCCGTTAAGAAACGGTTCAGGTGATAATTAAAATCTCCCTTTATTCTAAATGAAACTCAATTTCAATAAAATTAAATTGAACCAGATTGTTCTCGTATTGGCTCTCGTCGTCGTGACTGTCTGGATGGTCAGGCGAACCCGTGCTCGTGTTGAGCTCAACGAGGGTGAAAAGTCTGAGGCTCTCGTGTATGCCGAGAGTACCGATGAACCCAACCCTTTCATCCTCTATGGAATGGTCAAAAAACAAACTGACGACGAGGAGAAGCAGAAGAAGGCTCTAACTCTCGCGACTCAAAAGAAGTACGATGAACTCAAGGAATTTTTGGCGACTATCTAAGTAAACTATCCTCTCATAAAATTTCTAATGTTATGACAAGATAGATGAGTGAATGTAAACTCATTCTGTATAAAGACCCAAACTTCGCGGGGGAGAGTGAAGAATTCACGGGTGATAGGGGTGTGACTTATAACGACCATGCTAATTCCTATAAAACGACTGGTGATTGTTCAAATACATCGTGGGGTGTATTTAAGGACAATAACGGGGATAACAAGGGGACTGGTGTTATTATCGGTAAAGGTGATGACTCTGGTGGTAATTTTGATGCTAATCATCACGGTGAGGGTAAGAGTAGTTTAAATCATCGTTTCTATAAATTCGATAATGCGATAAGTTTTGTGAAAAAGATTGAAATTCCCACTTTACCCGCGGGTGCCATCACCGAAGATCTTGAAGTTTATGGTAGAAGAGCTGATGGTCGCCAAGGTGAATGGGGACATTATCCATTTGTGGATTCCGTTGATTTGGTGAACCCAAATCACTCTCAACAACTTCTTGTGCATACTCCCGAAATTAAGGGTTCGCCATGTCCAGGTGCAGGTGCTACGGGTGCTGTACCAATAGGGAATAGAACGTATCGATGCGTGTATACGGGTAGTAATCAAATCCAAGGTCTTTACTCGGGACTTTCTACTAATCCGTCCGACCCTCGTCGTGACATGTACGGCAGAGTTGTCTCCAAGTTTTGTGAAGACAATGAAAATATATCAGCGGGTGTTGGTGGTGGACTCACATGTGAAGACATGGGAGCTAGTAGGGAAACGTGGTGTTCTCAAGGTGAACGGATTAAGACTGAACCGAGTTGTACGGAAGCAATTGTAGGTGAAGATGGGTACCACCGAATTGCTTCGGCTTATTGTCAGGCAAATCCAGGTGATGAATGGTGTATATGCTACAATTTATCACAAGGTGTATGTCTCAATGATATGGAAGCTGCTGGTTGTAAACACGCGTACGGAGTTTTGGACGAGAATAAGGATGCACTCGGTCCTGCAGTTGAAATTTCTAGAGCAAAACAGGATGTAGAACAAGGTGTTGAAGGTGCTGAAGCAGAGCTAGCAAGACTCGAAGCTCAAAGTGGATATCAAATTTTGAAAGATAATGTACACTGCAGACCTGATGCGTGTGAAAGAGGTTATAAACCCCGAAATGTAAAGGGTTCGTGTGCGGCATCTTACAGTATTTGTGATGAGGATATGGATATTCGGAATTTACAAAATCAGGAAATAGTTGTGAGATGTAATACCGGTATCCCATTTAAACTACCTTCGTGGTGGAATGATCCGATTGAATATACGCGCGCGCGTAAAAAACCCTATGACAGGTTCCCTCTGAATAAAACCCCAATGACCCATTGGCCCAAGAAGTTTAGATGGAGAAGTAAAAATGTAAAATACCACGTGTATAGTGCTGGAGGGATAAGTACTATGTCTTGTTTGTGTTGTATCCTACTACTGCTTATAATGAGAATGAGTGGTAAAGGTGGAAGAAGGAGATAGACTTAAAGAGAAAATAATCCTTAAACGTATGTGGTGTTGGTGGTGTTGTCATCCTTTTGAGGGTACACCCCTAAATATGCCTATAAAGTATGACGACCGTCGTAAAAAATTTAATACAACTGGCAATTTTTGTTCATGGAGTTGTATGAAAACCTACGCACTAGACAAGTACGGTTGTGGTAAGGGTAGTCTGATATGTTCGAATATTGTCATGATGCGACGAAGGATGCACGGCAAACAGGAAAGTATTAAACCTGCGCCGTGGAGATACAATCTAAAGGTGTTCGGAGGGGACATGACAATAGAAGAATTTAGAAGTAATCAGACGGTACACAAAGAGGTTCCTAGTCCGGTCGAAACGAAACCAGTGGTTGATAATTTGATACCCTTTGTTTCAAACACGAAAAGAATGGATGAAATAAAGAATTCTACGTCTAATAACAACGCGCTAAAACTAAAGAGGACTAAACCGCTAAAAAGAAATCATAATAATTTAGAATCAGCGCTGGGACTTATCATTACTCCCAAATCCTAGCATTCTCTTTTGTTTGGCTGTCGGTAATGATTCTGGTAAATTTTCAGTTTTTTTACTATGAACCCAACGTTCACCATCGTGTGCGACCCAACATATATCATACCTTTCCATCGTCTTTCTACACAAGACACACGGCAATGATATACCGTCACCGTACACCGTTTTCCGACCCACTATCAAATGACCATATTTCCTGTGTACCCACTCCGAGAATTGATGCGGTCTGTGTCCCTTTTTCAGACACTCTCTATACAACCGTCGAATCAATTGTCGTTCTGCACACATATGGTTATTACTTTCTATCGAGGGTCCCCTAGACATTGAACCTATCACGGTACAATACTTCATACTTGACAATTCAAACAAGTTGTTCCGTCGTATACAAAATCACACTTTGAGCACTCACTTAGGACTTTAATTTTCTTTTTGGGTACAAGTCCTTTAGAAAAACGTTCGAGTTCCTTCACTGTGTATAATCCGTATTGAATCATAACATCGAGAGATGGAAATCTCATTCTAAAATGATTACGTGGCGTGTTTTTATATTACTTATCGGCACTGAGGCATGGGAGGCATCCAGCGACAACTTTTTGCGCTTTCATCATGTTCGCGAAACCATCAACCATGGGAGGAACCATATTTTTGAGAACAAGTTCAAATTCGCTATCCTTCTCACCATCATCAATCTGTTCAATGAGGTGATTAAGAACTCCAATAACAAGCTTCTTCTTCTGAGGTCCAGGAAGTTTCTTAAACTTGACGGATTCCAACATGAGGCGACTCAACACAGGGGGGATATCTTCCTTCTGAAATCCATCATCTAGGTATTCACTCTTTAATTCTTCAACGGTTGTGATAAGGCTTTTTGCGTCAATCTTTCCTGCATATCTTTGTAGGATGACTTCCATTTTTATTCTGTATATATATTAACTGAGAATGAAAATCGATGATATCATCGCGAGTATTGCTCTGGGTCTAGGTTTTGTCCAGATTTATGACAACTTTCAGAGATCGGATGAGGTTGGTGAAGAATCTCGACACATGCTGACAATTGGTATCATAACCACAGCTCTTTGGTTGACGTACCAAACACGAAGGTATGGTATAAACTTACTGACTGTAAACACATCTATAGCTCTCGCTGTTCAGATTTATGTCATGACCCGAATCACCAAGAATAAGCTAATCTGGTTTAAAGGGTAAAATCTTATCTTATCCAGAAATGAGTTCTATCACTTGTGCGCAATTTAAGCCAACTATTAAATCCAAAGTAGTTTCCAAGAAAAGTACACCTTCTGTTCGGGGTCCTATGCTTAAGCCCGTTGAGCGCCCCAACGACTATCTGTCCGTTGCTGAGCGTGTGAATGGTCGCGCTGCGATGATTGGTTTCACTTCGGCTGTTATTGATGAAATCATGACTGGTAATTCTATCAGTACACAGTTCCATGATAACATTGGTCTTTCCGTCGCTGTTGCCAGTTTGGCGTTTCTTGGAACAGCTGCGAACTCTAAGGATGAGGGCTATATCCAGGGTTTCTGGAAGCCTGAGACTGAGCTGGTAAATGGCCGTCTTGCGATGGTTGGTATCGCATCCCTTCTTCTAACCGAATCTTTGCACCCCCATGTTCCACTTTTTTAGAGTGGTTTAAAGATTCAAATCTTTTATTATTCAGAAATGAGCACCCTCATTTGTGCGTCCGTCAAGCCAGCCTATTACAAGCGTTATCAGACTAAGTTTACCAATAAGCGTTCTACACGTAGGACTTTCAAGATTCGTTCGTCGAACGAGCCTTCGGTTGAGCCCTCTGTCGAGCCCTCTGTCGAGCCCTATGTCGAGCCTTTCGACCCACGGACCCGATTTGCTGAGGTTCTCAATGGTCGTGCTGCTATGCAGGGTGTTCTTTGGGGTTCTCTAAACTGGATGATGACAGGTGAAAATGTCATTCAGCAGATTGAGGATCCTATGTACGCCGTCGCTGCGACTGGTGTTGTTACTACATTGGCACTCGCGTCTCTGTTCACAGCTGAAGATTTCAGTACTGAGAAGATTGGAGCATTCACACCTGAGGCTGAGCTCAAGAATGGTAGATTGGCGATGCTCGGATTCACAGCTCTGTTGGGGTTGAGTGCCATGTAATTTAAAAATTCAATCATTTTAACTTTTTCTTCCATTGAAAATGTCCCTGCCCTACGCATCACGTAGGCCAAGAACATCATAAGGATATATGTATTTATAGCGATAGCTTTCATTTAAGCAGCCTTGACCTTACCTGGTCGCAACATAAATAATCCACCCAAAAACGCGAGAAGGAAGATTACGAGGCTGACAGCACTGAAAGCAAGTTTAGACTGGTCACTCTTAGCATCCTCACAAGTCCTAGCCCAGTTGAGAGACGCGGAACTACCGACGATACCCATGATGCCGAAGAGGAGAACGATAATACCACTGAGATTAGAACCAGCAGTCTTAACCAATAAAAGGGTGCATGGAATCGTAAGAGCAATGGTGAGAGTGTACGACAAGAAGTTCTTGAGGTTCTCTTGGGTAGACTTACCCGCTTGCTCTGGACACTTGTTGAACATGTCAATACCTAAGGAGGCGATGACGAGATAGAGGAAACCAAACATGAGGATGAGTCCGATTTGACCATAGTTGATGGTGAGACCAACTTCTTCCGCGGCAGACGCAGCGGCACCCTGATAGGCGGCTGTACCCTGGAAAGCAGTGCCGGCAGCTCCCACCCTGGAACCCATGGCACCACCAGCCCTCCCCGCCATAGCACTCAAAGCAGCCATTTTAGACATTTTTATAATTAGTTGAGATTTTATTTAGAGCATCAAATATGTTTCCCACTGACATATGTTTCTGTAATTTAGATACATCAAGTTTACATTCACCACGGTTTGATTTTTCATTTGAAATTGTGTGTTTTACATTAAATGCGATCAGAATTTGACTTAATGTTGTAGAGCCTTCATTGGTGAAATTAAAGATGCCGGTGAGTTTTTGTCTGATGAGTCCATTTATCATGGGAAATAACGATGGAATAACCGTGAGTGAGACATTTGCATTGTGGATGTTATTTTTCCGAGACTTTAGTTTTTCTAAGAAGCATTTTTCATGTCCATTTCCACTTAATGGGTATATTATTCGCAGGTACAATACATCATTTGAATGCACACTCTTTATCACGTCTTCTAAGAGAATCCGTGTATGAGAATAAAACATTTCGTGATTATTTGGTTTATCCTCTTCTGTAAAATATTTCTCACCTTCGTAGACAAATGCGGAACCTAGGATTGTGAGGTGTATCCCAAGTTTTTTACAGGTGTGTATAAGCTGAAGCTGTTCGGTCAAGTTAGTGTGTGTTGTTTCTTCTTTGTGGGATTCACACCAGTTTATGGTAGGTTTACCGGATATACCCGCTGCTGATACGACGTATTTGGGTTTTATGAAGTTGAGTTCTTCCCCTATATCTTCAAGTCTTCTAGTAGTTCCAATACTATTTGGGATATATTTCAGTAATTCTGAACCCAAAAATCCACTTGAACCTAGAATGAGAGTTTCAACAGGCTTGAATAGTTCATTTGATTCATCTTTTTCAGAAACAATTGCGTATTTACTTTCATCTGGCCATTCAATTTTCAAAGTTGGATCTTTCCAATGGCAGTTCTTCTCTAGTTTGTGGTCGTATACACCGGCTAAGAAGTAATTGATTGTCGTCTCTTCAAAACAAAAATACCCATGACCATGATTTGCAGGTACATGTAAACAATCACCTGTCTTTAGTGTGTAATACTTGACGAGACCCTCGGGTGATACTACAACATCAAGTACATGCCCACTCGTGAGAGTTATAAATTTTTCGTATGGGCTAAAGTGCATACCCCTTAGTACATTTTTGTGATTCAGGCTCGTGAAACATTGTTTAATTTCAAAAGGTGGATCAAAAAAATTGAAAAACATCGTCCCTCTCTCATCGGTAAATGTTTTCATTCTTATCTATTTACTTAAAAGCTTTTTAAGCTCGTCTTTGGTCTTAGTCTGAGACCACCCGAGAGCTTTTAGTTTATTGCCACATATGTGGTATCTTTTATCGTTAAATGGGCGGTCGTCGACATACGTAATCCATTCATCGTAGTCTGTTGTTCCCTTTACTATTTCTATGATGAGTTTGGTGACTTCTAATACAGAGAGTTCAACATCGGATGCGATATTGTAGACTTCACCAGGTGTGCCCTTTTTCCATACAGTATTTACAGCCTCTATAACGTCATCGACATGCATGAAAGCTCTTTTGATGTTAGAAGAGTTGGTACCGTGTAGGGTACACTTTTTACCTTCCAACAATAAACGTTTGAATTTTGGTATGAGCTTTTCTGGGTATTGGTTAGGGCCGTATACATTGTTGCATCTTATAATTTTGATGTTCATATTGAACGACTGTATATACGAATGAACAATCATTTCAGCTGCAGCTTTTGAAGCCGAATATGGGTTTGTTGGTTTAAGTACGCCAGTCTCTTCCTTCACAGGATCTTCTTCAATGGTTTCTCCGTATACTTCATCTGTACTGAAGTGGATAAATTCAACGTTTGGAATATATTTACGACAACTCTCAATGAGTACATGCGTCGCGAGAGTATTATCCATCGTGAACTGTATCGCATCATTAAACGAATTATCTACATGGCTTTGTGCTGCGAAATGAAATACAGCATCAAACGAATATATTTGGATAAGATGTTCAATCAATTCTCTATTTCCAACATCACCCTTCACAAGTGTAGCAACACCCGGGTTGACATTTTCTACATTTGAACAGTAATCGAGTTTATCAACATTAATAAAGTTGATTTGTGGGTATTTGTCTTTCATGATATTCAAAAAATTGGATGCGATAAAACCACATCCACCGGTTACCATTACATTACTGAACATTTACCGTTTACTTTATGGTCAGCAAATGTTTTAAGTAGATTACACACAGTATCAACATCTTCGATTGTCATACCGTGATGAGCACCAAGGAGGAATCCATCCTTCATGATTTTATCCGCATTTTCGAAATCCTGTAGATACTCCCTAAAAGCTGGGTGTCGGGTAATATTACCCGCGAACGTCACTCTCGTTTGCACATTATTCTTCTCCATGAATTTGACAAGTTCGAGTCTATGAGGGCACTGCAGTGGAATCGCCAACCAATTGGGGGATCTCGAGTCATCTGGGAGAGTGTAATATGGGCAATCCTTGAGATTTTCGATATAACGCTTGATGTTCTGTCGCCTTTTCTTCAAAAAATCTTCAAGCTTATCGAGTTGAACAAGACCAAATGCAGCATTCATTTCACACGCCTTGAGATGATATCCAGCTACACCATAGAGGAATTTCCAATCGTATGCAATTCCATCCACAGAATGGTTGAATCGTTCACTTGGTTCCTCGACGTTGTCTCCGATCCGACCCCAGTCTCTAAACATAACAGCTCTCTTGAGATGCTTATCACTGTTGAACATGACCATACCACCTACACCACCAGCTGTGATAACATGACTCGCGTAAAAGCTTGTGGTGCTTATATCCGTACATTCAGTGTGTGTAATAGTATCCGCAGAGTCTTCAAATAGGATGACATCTGGAAAGGCTTCACGAATAGCTTCCCAATCGGGGGTATTACCTATAAGGTTGGGGAGAAGAATGCACTTCGTGTCGGGAGATACAACTTCCTTGAGTTGTTCGAGGGTTGGAACATACGATGTAGGATTTACGTCGCAGAATTTTGGTTTGAGACCTAACTGCATAATGGGTGCGAGTGTAGTCGCGAAACTACACGCAGGTGTAATGATTTCTGAATCCATGGGAAGATCAAGAGCACATAGACCCAAAAGAATGGCACTACTACCAGAATTTACGAAAGTGCCATACTTTTTACCGAATAGTTTTGCAACCCTCTCCTCAAATTCGACTGTGCGCTTACCAAACCCCGCAAGCCACCCATCACGAAGGCATTCCTCTACGGCCTTAATTTCTTCCTCACCATATGATTCAAAACGGTTAGGTGCATACCAAATTTTTTTGACCATTTATAAAATAACACAGTTTATCTTTAATTGAAAATAATCTGGAATGGTTTCTTACCATAGATAGCCGCCATATAGGCGTATGTCGAAAACCCAATCATATCACCCCTACCACCCGTGAGGAAAAGCTGGGGACACATGCTCAATAGGAAAAACTTGAGATAGATGTTATGATAATCACTCATAGTAGTCTCACGAAAATCTTGGTGTGCCCCAATTGTGAAATCTGTCTTGAAATATTTGATCTTGTCTCCATATTTTTCGATGAGCATGTTTAGTGTAGACTTCGAATCACTCGATATAAATACTGGACCTGGTGCTTCCTCGATGACATCTTGAAACTTCTTTAGTCCTTCATCCGAGCAGAAGTAATGAGACGCATCTTCAGATTCCTTGGAATCAAACTGTTTCGAATCTTCTGAGTATGAACCACGGCGGATGGAAATTCCACAACACACACCTTCAACGAGGTGTTTATGTTTAGAAATGAGTTCTTCCATGAATGGGGTTGGTTTGATAATATCTCTAATTTTGGGGTGTACATGATTAACGGTATACTGATTGATGAAAATTGGACATTCGGGTTGTTTACCTTCATGTGAAACTCGTGTAAAACCATCGATCGTCAGACAGTTTGATAGTTCATAACCAAAAACATGGTCATGGAGTTGCTTACATTCTTCTTGCAGCGAAGTGAGTTGGATCAAAAGATTCCCAAAACCTGCATTATTCTTGTATACGAGTTCGGTCATTATACTTAAAAGACTTCGTTGTATTTCTTTAAATGAAGGTGCTCGTATTGGGTTCTGAGGGTATCATAGGGAGTGCTCTAAGTAAATATCTCGAAAGTATGAACCATGAAGTGATTCGTTGGGATATTAAGATTTCACATGAACATGACATGAGTAATTTTACCAATACACGAAAGTTGAAAAGTGTAATTGATGTAGCTGATTTTATCTACTTTCTCGCCTATGACGTAGGTGGTGCAAAGTATATTTCTAATGCAGGTATGGATTTTGTAAACAGAAATACAATGATTATGTTGAACACATTCAACCTACTCGAAAATAAAAAGTTCATATTCGCTTCTAGTACCATGTATAACATGAACAACGTCTACGGAACTCTAAAACATATGGGTGAACACTATACGACATTACTCAATGGACTTTCTGTACGATTTTGGAATGTGTATGGGTATGAAGAAAGCTCGGAAAAGTCCCACGTCATAGCTGATATGATTCACAAATGGAAACAGAATGGTCATATAGACCTGATGACGAGTGGGGAAGAAGAACGTCAGTTTTTACACACTGATGATTGTGCAAAAGCACTCACAAGATTGATGGAAAACTATGACGAAGTTGTAAAAACCGAAACGTCTGTGGACATTACAAATTTTGAATGGATAAAAATCAGAGAGGTTGCGAAATTTATATGTGACGATGTACGTGTCACTGATATAAAAGTCACTACACATGACAGGAAAAATGAACCAAGAGATTTCATTCTGAAGTACTGGAAACCCGAAACTCATTTGAGGAATTCCATAAATTCATTCTTATAAACATATTCCACACGTTTTATTTCAACTCGTTTGTTGTACCGAGCAGCAAATAAGTCTTCAAGTTTAGCCTTTCGCACTTTAAACTGTTCATATTCTTTCAACAGGTCTTCGTATTTGAATTTTTTTCGTGAATGATAAGATTGGACGTATTCTATCCAATTGGGGAGTGGTTCATCTTGTTGATTACCACCACCAGCTCTCGACATGATAGAAGTTTGTGCACATACCGGGATACACGGGATAGAAGCACCCTTAAGAAACCCATGATGCATAATATCAATAGTGTGGTCCAGGTTTACGTTGTCGATGAACTCCTTGGCAAACTTTAGGGTCACGTATTGTCCTTCAGCTCCACCATTATTACCAACCATTAGAGGTGCCTGATTGAAACTTAGTTCGTGGAGATTACCTATCTTGATGAAGTCTGCATCTTTGAAATAGGCATTTTTACAGTTCATAAACTTCTCCTCCCAGTCGTCGATGAACACGACGTCATCTTCAAAAATAAACGCTTCTTTGATGTCATTGTCGATCATATGTTTCATCGCTTCAATGTGTTTGATATTACACGACAGGTAAGGCATGCAAACACTTGTTTGGGTGTATGTTTTCACCCATGAAACGAATGGATCCTCTTTGTCGAACTGTGTTATGAATTGTGCATCGGGTATAATACCCTCGAGATATTCACGACCACTCCCCTTAGTGTAATGAACCACGTACTTTTTCATATAATGTAAAGTACTATCAATTCTTTAACATCTCTTCGATTAGAGAATGGATATCGTATTCTCTAGTCCATCCAAGTTTTATAATGGGATCGTTATTACCCACAAGTAAAGTTCCGTTATCGGGTCTATAAAACTCGGGTGAGACCTCAATCATGACCTCACCATCTATACGACCTACTTCATCGGTACCTTCACCGGACCATTCTATTCTCTTATTCATTTTTTCAGCTGCAATCTCAATAAATTCCCTCACTGAATATGTCGTACCGGTTGCTATAATGTAATCTTGGGGATGAGGTTGTTGTATGATCATCCACATAGCCTTTACGTAGTCTTTAGCATGTCCCCAGTCTCTTTTAGATTCAAGGTTTCCAACTTGGAAACATTTACCCGATTGTAAACCCTTTATGATTTTCTGTGTCACGTAGATATCAGGTCTTCTTGGTGACTCATGATTGTACAAAATACCCGAGCATACATACATTCCATATGTCTTTCTGTAATATGAAACTAAGGAATCTGCAGTTATTTTAGAAAGTCCGTAGATATTTCTATATCCACGCATTGTACACACTGTTTGTGGACTTGGCCATGTTGACTCAGTGTTTGCAAAGATTTCAGAACTTGAAGCTTGGAAAATTTTACACTTTGACTCTATACCAAGATTTTTCACTGCTTCCATAATATTGAGAATACCCGAAGTGTTTACATGCAACGTATCCTTTGGTGAACCATGATGAATTTTTGCAGCCAGGTTATATATTTCATCGGGAGTACTCTTCTTAATCGTCTCATACATTTCATCATACTCCCTCACATCACCAGTAAATTTCACGACGTGATATCCCTTTTCTTCGAGAAGTTCACATAGATATGAGCCATCTTGACCCCTCGCACCCGTCACTACGGCTGTGTACATTTAAAGAATTAAACCATCTTAACTTTAAATGCGTATTGAGATATCAAAGGGTGAACTTATCGATAAGATTACAATCCTTGAAATCAAAGATGAACGTGTAAAAGATGAGGAGAAGTTGAAAAATATTCGTCATGAATTGGATGTACTTCTCAAGTATGAATTTGAAACAAACCACAAAAAGGATTTGAAACAGGTCAATAACACACTGTGGGACCTCGAAGATGGTATTAGGAAACTTGAAGGAATGAATGATTTTGGGGCTGATTTTATAGACAAGGCGAGAAATATCTATAAATTCAACGATGAGAGAGCTCGAATCAAAAAGTTAATTAATTTGGAACAAGGTTCCGATATTGTAGAAGAGAAGAGTTATTAGATGAACGTCCACATTTCATCACTGAAAACAGTTTTCACAGTTCTAGGTCCATAGTATTTATGAGCGACATCCAGATGGAAGAAATTCTTCTTCGGGGTACCAATCTTCATAAGTTCTATCATCCAATTGTATGAGCTATTCATGCAGTGCACTTCATCAGCATTCTCGATAACTGAGATGTACTCAAAAATATTGGGTCTATCACATTGAAAGAATTCTTGACTCTTATCAATAAGTTTTGAGTCTGGTTTATAAACAAACTTATCAGTCTTTACGTCAATGACTCGATCTCTTTCAGGGTCATCGTGTACGAAAATGTAATTCTCCTTGTCGATCGTAAACTCCTTAGATTTGTCCCTATCAACCTTAAACTTCGAGTACATATACTTGGGATTGACACCAGCTTGGACGTACACACCATGTGCCCAATTTGTCATCCTACTACCCTGCCCCTGAGTCATAAACTCCCAACTTTTGTCATCCATCCCATAAGTGGCGAGTGGAATGACATCACCCTTAGCTTGAGACCAGATTTCACGGGGGTTGGTCGTGTCTAAAAGAACGATTTCAACCTTGTCTGCAATATCCCTGTACATGAATCGGACACTTTCTTCATGACAACGCTTTGCAAAGATTCTAACTGTATCAGTCTCTGCAAAGTGTCTGACCATCCCATTTAACATGATCTGGTCGCCGAGACCAAGATGGTGTAGGATGGTTTTCACCATTTGGTTTTAATAGTCTCAAAAACTTTAACTATCATGTCTTCTGTTATGAAATGGTTGTTCCCTATGTACACGCCATTATCGTTGAGTATGTTCGCGTTTGGTACACATACAGAGTCCTTCCATTTAGCTAGGAAAGGGTGTAGAAGAAGATTCCCAGATACGATCGGTCTGTATTCCACCCCCAGCTCTGTAAATATGGACTTGAGCTTCAACATGTCTTCCCTCTTCTTACATATGAATGGGAATGCAAAGCTGCTATTACCCGGGTCATTATACGGGATGTAAAAAAGTTCTGGGTCCAAGTGTTTCATGAAACAATCGAAATTTTTACGTCTAATTTCAATATTCTTATCGAGTCTTTTCAACTGTTCAATTCCAAGAACTGCATTGAGTTCAGTGTTTCTAAAGTTGTATCCATCGGTCAGAAACAAAAAGCTTGGGTCGATATTCGGATGCTTCTTGATAGCCTCATCGTATAAATGTGGCGAAAGGAGACGAGCCATACCATGACTCCTTTTGATTTTCATGAGTTCGTAAAGATTTTCATTATCGGTAGAAATCATTCCACCTTCAATACTTGTCATGTGATGCCCATAGTAAAAACTGAAAGTACCACCCATCCCTGTACTACCACGCTTCATTCCATTTGGTGCTTTTACCCCGTGGGACTCACAAATGTCTTCAAGAAAAATAGCGTTGGGGTATTTCTTCTTGAGTTGTTCAACTGGTGAATTTATACCAAGTAAGTGGGTCACGAATACAATACGAATATCCTCCTCTGGTAGAGTATCGAGGTCAAAACTATACCTCTCGAGATCTACATCACAAAACACCGGTTCCAACCCAACTTGGAACACTGGTGATACGTTGGTGACCCATGTACACACAGGTACGAGAACTTTGGAACCATTCGGAATCCCATACAACTCCTTTACTGCAGCCATGAGTAGAAGGTTCGCAGTACTACCTGATGTGACATACAGTGAATGTTTACACCCAAGCCATTTACTCCACGCATCCTCAAATTCTTTCACCTTTGGGCCACATGTGTATCTATCCGATGACTGTATAAAATCAATAAGAGAAGTCTTATCATCCGATGTGATGGCTGTCTGCATCAATGGCCACCACATATTTACATGAAACTATCAATGTTCTTTTAAGTTCTTGTAGAAAGTATCTTGTTTATCTTGTTTTTGAACTGATTTAATATGCCAGATAGCAAGTTGAGGATTTGCTTGAAGCTGTGCAACTTTGTCTGAACCTACGAGTCTCTCATGAAGTCCTAAACTCCATGTGATTTTACCATTGTTCTTAAAAAAACGCCCTTGATAATCCGGCCAGTTGATCCAACCCATCTCATTTACAGAGAACTTCATCTTTTTACACCACTCTTCAGTGTATCCGGGTATAATGTTGATACGAGGTAAAGCTAGAATATCACCATCGAATGTTTTTATGTTCTTGATTAACGCTTCTTGGGGAATTTCGTCTGCATCTAAGACAAAAATGTAATCACTGCTACACTTGGTGATGTGATAGTTTCGATGTTTTGAAAAATTTCCACAGAACTTTCTTTCGTTGACGACGATTCGCTTCTCGAACCTTTTCAGAACGGCTCTCACCTCATCAGTCACTTTACCAGAATCTACGAGAATATTGATTTCATCTTCATTGTCGATAACATCGGTGAGAAATGAAAGAAGAGCATTCAATTCAGTGTGTTCATTACACACACAGATAGCATAGGAGATTTTCATATAAATATATTAAGGATAAAACTTTAAATAAAGAAAGATGAAAACCATCATAAGTTTGACAAGTATTCCGTCTCGGTTTAAAACATTACCGGCTATCGTGTACGACTTGGAAAAAAACCAGGATGTAGATGAAATATGGGTGAACATCCCCTATAAATATAACAGGTTTCCAGATGTAGAGGTGATTCTCCCAGACTTTTCCCTTTGTTCCAAGGTTGTTCTCAATCGTTGTATAGATTATGGACCTGGTACGATGTATATGGGTCCAGCGAATTCCGAGGAGTGTGATGCCGATCTTGTTATCGTTGTTAATGATGACACCAAATATCCAGCTGACATGAGCAAAAAATTCATAGATCTGTATAAATCTGAACAATGTTGTTGGTGTATGTCTGGATTCCGAGTGAAGGAGTATATCCAAAATAACGGTCGTGTCGGTAGATACAATCGAGACTATGTAGATGTGACGGAGAGTTATGGAGGTGTAATTCTGGATATGAAATGGCTTCGTGATATGAAAGACACTTTTCTAGATTTTTACAAGTTGACTTACAACGACGATATCATCATAAGTAATTTGCTTTCTAAGATGGGTGTTGGGAAGAAAAGCATATGTGAACATGGTATGAATCTGGGTATGATCAAACAGTATTCATACGGTATGGGTGAAGATGCATTATTTCAAAATAACGGTGAAGGTAGTCATGTTGAAAACAACAAACGCGTATTCAAAATGTTGGAAGATGAGAACTTAAGTTATTTTTAATCTCTGTGAAGAAATATGGAAGAAATCAAAGACTCTTACCTAGGCATGGAAGTCCAACTTGAAGAGATTGCCATAGATCTTCAGGAACTTCCTACGGATTACAAACTTGCTGAGCGATATAGACAAATCGATCAGGAAATCTATGAGATATCAGAGTGGTATGAAAAGGTTAAGAAACAACGAAAGATTGTTGAAGAACGAATAGAAAACATTAAATGGGATCTGAGAACACTTAACCATGAGGTAAAAAACCTCAAATTACGAGAGTTTTCTCATGACCAACACGGAGGGTCGTATTCACAGTTACATCAAATCCAGCGTCCGTGAGATTTTTACAGAAGGCGACATCTTCGGAACAGGTATCACGAAGTCCGTCAATATCTATGAGTGGGTAGCTAAAGTATGGATACTTCAACTTTTCAATGACGCCTTTTCGACACGCGAAAAATCCCATCCCATTGTACGCAACGGAAATGTACTTATCCTCCTTCTCAGGTTCTCCAACCTCCATAAAACGGAAAGATCCATTAGCCTTGAAGTATTCGGTGTCCCACTCCTTTACACACGCATAATGTTTCAGATCTTCCATTCGATAGAGACCGGATACAACAGGGTACTTCTTCGTATCTTCAATGAGTTCAATAATCTGATCGGGTGTAAATCTAATATCCGAATCAATCGTGACCCAAACGTCATAGTCGAGTTTACCCCCAAATGGTTTTTGGTCGGCACCCCTACGAACATCTAGACCTAGGGTTTTCATTCGCGAATACGTGACATAGCTCGAATATTCATTTGTAATCATCACAACATACTTTTTCGATTTTAACGTTTCCACAGTCTCGAGGAGGTTCATCATGAACCCACCCGAGAATGTTCTACCAGGGAGAGCAATTACGACTTTCATCTCTTCAAAATACTAAGCACTTCTTTAACCGCTGGATGACGAACAATATCCTCATCTTCCATTTCAACGTGTGTAATATAATCAAGATCTTGACATTGCATTTTATACACGAGATCTGCAAGACCATTTTCTGGTCCGAGGTCAGACTGTTCCAGGTCCCCCGTCACGATAACTTTCGTACCTTCACCAACCCTCGTAAGAAGCATCTTCATTTGGTTTGGTGTAGAATTTTGCATCTCATCGGCGATGATAAGAGTATTGTTAAATGTCCGACCTCTCATGTATCCGAGAGGTTCTATGTTGACAAATCTGTCAATCTGATTATATGAAAAGTATTTCTCGAAAATATCAAACATTGGTTTCGTCCATGGTTCCATTTTTTGGTCCATATCACCTGGTAGATATCCCATATCTTCATCGGCAGCTACAATTGGACGTGTGAGAACAATCTGAGGGCGTTGAAATTTTTGTACATGTTCGAGTGCAATTTGACACGCAAGCATTGTTTTACCCGATCCTGCTGGTCCAGTCCCTATAACGATTGGTTTATTGGACCTAAGTGCTAACATATAATTACATTGACCAGCAGTCTTCGGGAAGTTCATATATATTGATTAAAGATTTTTTCCTTATATAATTTAAATGGATTTCCACTTCATAAAATTAAATTATAACGGTACGTATCTTAGTCTCGTGGATCCTAACATGAAACCTCGTTTTGTGTGTTTTGCTGAAAAGTCTGTCACAAATAAATGTATAGATTACATGGCAGATTTCAGATCTAGAAATCGTATATGGCCATCACTTGACATGTCCATGGAAAATAGGAAAATAGTCATGGGAGAGAAGATAATGTTCCCCTACGGAACACCTCGTATTATCAAGCGTTCCTTGGAAATTGAGTCGTTTGATTTTAATACATTGGATAAAATAGCGAGTAAGTCGAATATTTCATTTTACTGCATTTTAAGATTCGATGTACTGTTTGGTGATGATACCGAGTCATTATCTATGTCTGGTCAGGAAATGGATGGTATGGCAAACCCAGAAGACTTTGGCGAGTGGATGGACTTTAGCTTAAAAACAAAGTGATTTGTAATACTAATGTGTGGAATCATTGCACTTTTTGGTGAAGAAGTTGAGGGTGGACATCACCTTCTTCATCATCGGGGTCCAGATGACTACAGTACACGAACATTGGGTAAATGTCGTATGGATTTCTATCGTCTCTCAATTAATGATCTCACACCAGCTGGTATGCAACCTTTCAAAGATGAAAGTTCGATGTTAGTGTGTAATGGTGAAATCTACAATCATACACTTTTCAGAACTGGACAGGAAAAGAGTACCAGTGATTGTGAAATTTTGATGCCTCTTATCAAAGATGTCGGTGTGGAGAAGACTATTAATATGATTAACGGTGATTTCGCATTTGTATATACAGATGGTAAGCATGTGGTTGCTGCACGAGACCCCGTTGGTGTACGTCCCTTATTTTATACCCGATATGGTCCGGACTCCATTGCCTTTGCAAGTGAAGTGAAGGCGTTGCTTTTTTTGAACTCTGAAATTCACATCTTCCCACCGGGTCATATTTATGATTCGTATATAGATGATTTCATATGTTATCATAACGGCTATTGGCCTATTCACAAACACGTGAACGATTGTTCGCTTGTGAAATTGCGCGAGACACTAGAACAAGCTGTACATGAACGCATTGCGACCACTGACCGAGAAATCGGATTTCTGTTGTCAGGTGGTCTTGATAGTAGTCTTATTGTTTCTATTGCAGCTAGAAAACTGGGTAAAATCAAAACGTTTTCGATTGGTTTGGAGGGGAGTCCAGATCTAGAGGCTGCTAGAAAGGTTGCAAAGTATCTAGATACAGATCACACCGAGGTGAAATTCACAGTGAGTGAAGGTATCGCACACCTGAATGATGTTATTCATTCTTTAGAGTCTTACGATACGACGACTGTTCGTGCGAGTACACCAATGTGGCTACTTTGTAAGTACATCAAACAGAAGACTGATTGTCGTTATATTTTTTCGGGTGAAGGCAGTGATGAAATTTTGGGTGGGTACCTTTACTTTCACAATGCACCAGGTGTTCAGGAGTTTGCATCGGAAAATATGAGACGACTTCGTCTTATTCATCAATTTGATGGATTGCGTGCAGATAGGTGCGCGGGTGCTCACGGTTTAGACCTTATTGTACCCTTTCTGGATAAGAACTTTGTCGATTACTGTATGACGATTAACCAAAATAATAAAATCAATACGATCGAAAAGCATATTCTTCGTGAAGCATTTGAGGGTTATTTACCACACGACATCTTATGGAGACAGAAGGATGGTATGAGTGATGCAGTTGGGACGAACTGGGTTGATGAAGTGAAATCTTACGCGGAAGATGAGATTGATGACGCTACGTTTAAGGAAACCTGTATGAAATCGAATTATCACAACGTACCCCTAACTAAGGAGGAAGCTCTCTATCGTCAAATGTTTTGGCGAATGTACGGGCGAGACAATGATCACCTCATCTCCGAGATATGGAGACCGAAGTGGACCAAAGTAAAAGATCCGAGTGCGCGTCTACTTATAGAAAAGAATCGTAAGTAATATAAATGGCTGATTTTGTCAAACAATTCGATTGTAAAAATGTTAAACATGTCATCTGGCTCAAAGAACTTGGTTCTTCTATGGCTAGATCCATCGGGGGAGGGAAGTCGGATATCAGTAAACTGATTAAGGAAAATCCTTTGCCGGGAAAGCCATCTATGGACAACGTGATGGATTTCGCCTATGTACATTTCCAGTTGTGTATGAAGTACACGAATGCGGTATTAAACGGGGAGGCGTACGTCCCCAATCAGAAATGAGTTGAACTCATCTAATGTGAAATCTTGGGGATCTGAATTTTCATCCATGCGTACAAGTAAAATCTTTCCATACACATCTTCAACATCAAATGGATGTGGTAAATTGTTTTCATTCTTCACTTTACCATCTTCAGGTTTCATAATCACGACATCTATATCAGGCCATTGCCCTATAAAAGTTTGTCGTCCACATAAAAGTTTGAAAATTTCATTCTTACTTGGTGCAATATCTAGGTCTATTTCTTGAACATGACCTATTTCCTCATGAATCAGCACAGCTTTAGTCATCTTAGATAGCCTCAGAAAAAATATCAGTAAACTGTAAAATGAACGCGACTAATCGCACAGCCTTGAGGCTTATAGTTATACTCTTTATAGCTATAGTCATCCTTTCCATGATGTCGAAGGAGAAGTACAGCTCTGGTCGCATGGATTACCGTCATGGTACCAACTATGATACAAACCCAGCTCGTCGTGTCGGTGGATTTTTTGATACGTGTTCTCCTGAAAATATGGAGGACTGCCAGCGCAACAATCCTTACGAAGGTCTTCCTTTGCCCTAAGTGGTTTAAAAACAACCTGAAAGTATATAGTAAGAAGAATGAACTCGACACGTGAGTTTGTGATTGAAAGATTATCTACCCTTCTCGACATTCCAAAAGATGAAAAAATCTGTACAGATCTCGAGAAGTGTATACTGAACCATTCCTATGATAGGTGTAAGAGTCAAGCCGCTTGGGATAATCCCGATTTTTCTAGTATTTATAAGCACAAGTTTCTATCTCTCCAAAAGTCTATAAGAAGTAATCCCAACCTGGTATCTAAAATCAAATCAAAACTCATAACTGTTCTTGAACTGGTGAACATGCGTCCAGAAGCGTTACAACCAGATGGACCATATGCCAAAGAGATTGAGGTGGGAATTCACAAACAATTACGAAAGGAATACATGAACAATGAGAAGAAAAATCAGGATGGCTTTTTCAAGTGTGGGAGGTGTAAATCCATGAAAACAACATACTACCAGATGCAAACAAGATCTGCGGATGAACCAATGACTGTGTTCGTAAGCTGTCTCAACTGTGAGAGAAATTGGAAATGTTAAGTGTGTGCTCTGAGTGTGTGAGATCTGTTGGTAAATCACCAACGGACAGTATAAATGTGTAGGGTAATTGTGTTTTCATTATACCTTTTGTTTGTGCACTAGTAAATCCTAAATAGTCGAATGGAATTCCATATTCACGCAATTGGTTCATAGTTGAATTAATCACATGACCTATACCTGGTCGAGCCGTGATGACGACAATTTTGTAGCTCATTTGACGTGCTTTATATAGAAGTTCAATTATAGGTGTGTTAGGTTGTCCGTTTGTGAAAATAAGAGTATCGTCTATATCAAACATAACTGCGTCATTTTGTTTCACCCTCCTTTTCGATATATAGTGTACACCCCACCTTTTCAAGTTATCCATTAATGTTATTAAAGAATTAAAATTCAAAATTACCAGATGATTATCGATATTAAATGCGAAGATGACACAGTCCAGATAGCTCGTATTGTTCATGAAAGTCAGGATGAATACGGTATCAATTTTTTAGACAGAGTTCATTCGGATGTTTTCGAATTCAGTCGGGATGTTGAAACTGTAAATAAGCAGTCTGTTTCAGGATTTTATGATGTTGATGATTTGGAGAAAACTGGTCTATATGTACGTACTCCGAGAGGGTACGAATTGATTGATGACAGTGAAGATGAAGACTTTACGTGTAGTGATGAGGAAAGTGAGGAAAGTGAGGATGAATCATTGGTTGACGAAGACGACACCTAAGTAATTCGTGTAATATGTTAAACATAACAATGGACTATAAAGAACCAAAAAAACGTGTGACTAAGAACGATAAGAAAAACAAAAAAGGTGTTTATACTTCTAAGCACATTCGAAACATACTTAAACAACAGGAGATATCTATAGAAAAGAGAAAGGATGGCTCCGTACCAACCCCCAAATGCTCACTATTCCCAAATGGACGTGTCTGAGTATACCGAAGATCAGATTTTTTCATTCATTGGGAAAACTGGTAAGAAGTTTTACTGGCTTACGAAGAAGCTTGGACTTGATTATCTGTGGTATGACAGAGAGCGAAAGGTGATTGAAATTTGGGGACCACTTTACACACACATGAATCAGCAATCTGCTCATTTGATTCGATGTGAACTTGACTTTTTTCTACAACCTAAGTTAGAGGATACCGTACCCGAAAATCAAGATGAGCATGTACAAGCGACCGTCGCGGCGTGTTAGATGCAACTATGAGTATTCTCGTAAGGTTCCACCCGAGGGAAGCTTTTTGTATAAGCTCTTGAATCCACCACCTACACAATACCCTGTAAAAATCAAACAACCGGTATATCACCAAGACGATTATTTGAAACTCTTGGAATCAAATTATAAGTCCGTAGGTCTTCCATTCGTCGATCCGGGATTACCAGTTGTGGTACCTAAAGTGTCGCCAGAACCACCAAAGGAGCCGGAGCTTGTATATGGTGATCGTGTTCAGGTGAATCTTCGAGTATTGAAAAGTGGTATTGTACGAATTAAAGTTAACTCGGCTATTGCGGATGTATACAGTAAGTATTATAAGCAGGGTAAGAGACCCCCATTTAAAACTATTCTCAATGCGTACAAGTCTCATGGGTTTAGTAAGGAATATCTGGAAAGAATTACTAAGAATAACGATAAAAGAAAAGCACTTGCTCTTAAGATTGAGAAAGTGTTCGCAAAAATATTTGACAAGGAGCCAGTTAAAAAAGTGAAGAAGAAAAAGAAGGAGGAAGAAATTGAAGAGGTGGATGTCGAAGATGAGGATAAACCCCCCATCCCAGACGAACCAGAGGAAGAAGAAACCCTTGATGTGGAACCAGATGAGGAGGATGTTGAAGAGGAGGAATATGTATCCGACGGAGAGTAAGTACCTAAGTAGAAATCAAATTTTGTAATTTTCATCGAATAATGTTTATTACCAACGCCATTCTCCACGACCAAATTCTTGACCGCTCGTTCTTTTGGACACTGAAAGACGCAACCAACTTTGCAAAAGAACAAGCGAAAGAAAAAATCTGGAAACTCGCAGACGACGCAGTCTTTTTCGGAGACGTTGAAGTGAGAGTGTATAACACCAAGGACTACAAGAATGAACATTTTCTTTCTTTCGTTGATACCAATTGAAATTGCTCACATGTCATGTGACCAACACGTCGTCAAGATCCAATTAGAAATCTGCCAAATGCTTTACACTGCTTGGTACTTTTCTAATGAGGAACATACCATACGTACATGTGCACCTTTCACGAAAGATGGAAAGGTTCGTGGATACAAACCAGCTCACACGAAACACCCCATGACCATGTGGATTGCCTCGAGTCTTGAGAATTACTTGTACGCATGCAAGATTGGTATTGCTTTGACTTTGGAGTATACTCATCGTTATGGAAAAATTCACACGTGTGCTAGGCATCTCATGTGGTTGTATGATAACAGACCTTCACATTTTGAAGAACGAAAAAGTGAGACTGCTTATTATTCCGAAGAAGGTATTCCGGAGTGCATGCCAGAACAGTACAGGAGACCCAGTGTTGTTGAGGCATACCAGTTGTATTATATGATGGAAAAGATGAGTTTTGCAAGATATAAAATCTCTGATTCTAGTAAATGATTGTAGCGACAACTCTATTCAATCATCCCCATATTAAGGGTACTGTTGAGTTTGAGGAAAAGGGTACTAAAGTTGTAATTAAAGGGGAACTGAAATCCACCAAGTATAAAAACAGTTCCCACGGAATTCATATCCATGAAGCCGGGGACCTCAGTGATAACTGCATGGGTGCATGTGGACATTTCAACCCATACGGTAAAAAGCATGGAGGACCTACGTCTAAGGAGAGACACGTAGGAGATTTAGGAAACATTCGTTTCGACGCACGGGGTGTGGCTAAATTTAGGATGGAGGACAACCTGGTAAAACTGAGGGGAACCAAAGCCAATGTTTTGGGGAGGTCTTTAGTGATCCATGAGGACATGGATGATTTGGGTATGGGCAACCACAATGATAGTTTGACAACTGGACATGCTGGTAAGCGTATAACATGTGCAGTTATTGGGTATTCTAAGCGGATGTGTACAAAAACATAGCTTCGGGTCGAGTCTCAGGGATGTCCATATATCCCATTTCTTTCAAAAATGTATGTATTCCATTATCCGTTGTAAAATCATGTATCTCTACGAGAATCATAGGCTTGTGCTTTCGTATCGTTTCTTTAGCACCTTCCAACACCTGTAATTCATGACCTTCTACATCGATCTTTATTATGGATGGCACACCTTCATAAATATCGTCAAGTCGTTCACATTTCACTAGAACCCCTGCCCCTTTCATATCACCATTTGGATGAAAACTTGTTCCACCATAATTAATATGAGAATTGGATTGACAACCATGTTTCGGTAAAAATATTTCCATAGTTTTCTTTTCGTTAGACAATGCACATGGATAGATATTTATAGGGTGGCAAAGTTGATTTTGTTTTGCATTTTTTGCAACTATCTGGTGAAAAACTGGTTCAAATGAGGATACTGGACCATAGTCGGAAAACATAAGAGTATTGTACCCAATGTTTGCACCAATGTCTAGAATATCAGTGTCTTTCTTGTAGTGTTTCTTGATATCATCACGCATCCATCCATCCCAATCGTACCCCTTAGCTATTGTTGGACCTATGTACTCATCATCCACGATGACAGATACATTATATTTACCATTGTTAATATCGATTAACTTTATTTCCATACTATTTAAAAATATACCAACATCTTTAAATAGGAATGTTATGCCCACATGGTTTTGGGTATGTTCATTGTACAATATGCAACGGTGGTCCTATCTGTATTCATGGTGATATCAAAGAATTATGTGAATCATGTGAGTATTTGAAAATCTGTGAACACAATCGAAGAAAATTGAGATGCACTTTATGCCGAAAAAGTGAGTTAAAACAATGCCACGTGTATTATACAGTATGTTCAGCATTGGAAAAAGTTTTACCGCCCCCAGTGTCAAGGTTGATACCAAAGAACGAAAGGTGGAATACCATCCAAGAACATATACACAGTTTATCCAAGGTCTCAAACAGAAGGAACTCCCGTCAGTAATTGTACGCCCCAACAAGAACATCGCTGTGTTCCAGGAAGAGAATGGCGATTATGGTGATGTACAAATTGTACAGACTGAGCAGCTATGGCAAACTCTAATGGAGAGTGATGCTGAAGTTCTCGTGGACAATACACAACCAGCATCTCTCGTTGAGAATGTTGTATTGTTCTTTTTCATTGTGTATGTATTCACAATTGCTCGCACTCTATTCGCCTCAAGGGGTGAAGGTGGTATGGGTATGCCTAACCCTTTCATGAAGTCTGCGGAATTTAACATGGAAAATGAGGTCACTACACGATTCAAGGATGTGGAGGGTATTGATTCTGCTAAAGACGAACTCGAAGAGATTGTCGACTTTCTCAAGAACCCTGAGAAGTACTATGGGAGTGGTGCCCGAATTCCACGTGGCGCCCTCCTAGCTGGTGATCCTGGTACTGGTAAGACCCTTCTGGCTCGTGCTATTGCTGGTGAATCGAGTGTTCCATTCGTTCAGTGTTCCGCTGCGAGTTTCATTGAGATGTTCGTCGGTGTTGGAGCAAAGCGCGTCCGCGAACTATTCCAGCAGGCACGAGAGAATCAACCGTGTATCATCTTCATCGATGAGATTGACGCCGTTGGTAAGAAGCGTGGTGGAAATGGCACACCCGGAAACGATGAGCGCGAGCAGACCATCAACCAACTTCTTACGGAGATGGATGGTTTTGACAACGAGACTGGTATCGTGGTGATTGCTGCTACAAACCGAATTGATATCCTCGACGACGCACTGCTGCGCCCTGGTCGGTTCGACCGTAAGATTCAGGTGTCCCTTCCAAGTGTAAAGGGTCGCCTCAAGATCCTCGGTGTCCATGCGAGGGGTAAGAAGTTTGCACCCGACGTGCGACTCAAGACTATCGCGAAACAGACGACTGGTTTCTCTGGTGCTGATCTCGCAAACTTTCTCAACGAGTGTGCTATTCGCGCTGTGAAGGATGGTGATGGTATCATCACAAACGACATTACTGAGAATGTCTATCAGCGCATTGTTGTGGGTGCTAAGGGTGATGTTAAGTACTCTATGCGTAAGAAGGAACTCGTAGCGTACCACGAGGCTGGACATGCTATCATCGGTGTTCTCGTACCAGATTATGACACGGTTCGTAAGGTTTCTATCATGCCTCGGGGTGCTGCGGGTGGTGTGACCTTCTTTCAACCTTCAGAGGATAATGCTGACAGCCCATTCTACACGAAAGAGTACCTACTCGCTCAAATCCTGGTTGCCCTAGGGGGTCGTGCGGCCGAAGAGGTTATCTATGGAGCCAACCGCGTCACGACCGGTGCGAGTTCTGATTATGCCAGGGTGTATGAGATTGCCCGTGAAATGGTGACAACCTATGGTTTCGGTAAGAACAACTATGATTATCGTAATCTCTCACCCGCGGCTGCTATTAAGGTGGATAACGAGATTGAAAACATCGTGTCCCAATGCTACAGGTATGCCCTCCAGATGTTGAAGGATAATAAGGATAAGCTCGAGGATCTCAAGGAACTACTCATCGAGGAGGAAATCGTCGATGGGCAAGTCGTGTATGATATGATTGGACGGGGACGGTGCAACTCGTTTGACTGTTCAGTTAGTTTCGATTGACATACGTTTTAAATTCCTCAAATAGATTACTTAAAACCCTGAAATTTTCGTTAGTACCACCTTTGTTTGGGTGAAGTTTAACAGATGCCTTTCTATAAATCGTAGTACCCTTCTTTTTCTTTTCATTTCTGTTCATGGTACTGGATAGGACGTTTATCCACTGTCTCTTTATATTCTGAATCAGAGCATTTGTTTGAGCCTTCTTGGCATTCGCCGCGGCTTTTTCGGCATTTGCAGCAGCCTTTTTGGCGTTCTCAGCAGCCTTCTTAGCAGCTTTGTTAGCGGCGTTAGTCTTATTACGACGATTCGAAGTTTCACCTCTTGATGCAGCTCGTGCAGCTCTCGCCGCAGCAGCTTCAGCCGCCGACTTCTCAACAGCTGCCCGTCGAGCTGTGTTCATCTCCTTGTTAGCAGCTTCTTTCGCCTTCTTAGCTTTTGCCTTAGCCCTAGCTTCAGCAGCTTCGGCTCTTGAACGTCTCACAGCTTCATTTCGAGCCATCTGTTCCGCATTTCTCGCGTTGTTCACCAACCACGCGTTGGTCATTTCCACGTTCGTGTTCGTCATTTACTACCACCTGACAAAAAAAATATCAGGTGATAGTAGATATGTCTAACCAGACAAACAATAAGTGTGGTGTCAACGACACGGGTAAAATTTACTACGATATCAACTCTATAGATGTCAAGGCGGATCCTACCCAAACTAAA
>UEXM01000659.1_pt2 | contig 28277 bp, 27 predicted proteins | sample 1796661 | NCBI WGS metagenome assembly UEXM01 (sample SAMEA4772469, study PRJEB27181) | metagenome
AAGATCATCTACCTTGGCAACAAGGCTGATCACTACCCCGACCTTGAAGAAGGTACGATCTGGGACTTCAAGATTAACGGTACTGAGGATATGGACGATAACACTGAATCCGGTATTCTCAAGTACATGACCGGTGAACAGCTTCAACTGTTTGTCGGAGAACTCGTCTTTGGTCTTAAGCACATGGAAGGTATTCTTGATGACTGAAATGTTTACTGTCGCTAAGACTGCCCCAATCACTGGTCTCTCGACGACCGGCTACGGGGACCCCTCGATCACGATGTCCAACAAGTGCATCACGTACAACCGTGAGACGGGCGAGCCCCTCGGTGTGGTCGGTACTGACTACAAGATCATGCAGCCCCAGGAATGCTACGACCTCGTAGAGAAGACCTGCGGCAGCGTTGATCAGGTTCGCTGGGACGGGAAGACTATGATCATGCAGGGGAAGATGAATTCCATGCTGTTGCCTGGAGATGACGAGGTGAATAACATGTTCACTATCATCAACAGTTTCGACGGCACCTCAGCCCTCCACGGCCTGGGCATCTCCTTCCGCATGTTCTGCATGAACCAGCTCAGCCTGGCCTTCTCTAAGGCTAAGAAGTCTGGTATCCGTCAGAGCATCCGTCACTCCGGTGACTGGGACGCCAAGGTTGAAGCCTTCCAGGGAGCCTTCCAGAGCCTCTCTGAGGGACGCTCCCAGTTCAGGAATGCCGTGGGTACCCTGGTGGAGCGCAAGGTCAACAGCGAGCAGCTGACGACCCTCTGGCAGCGCGTGGCCCCCAAGGTCCTGAACCTCACCAAGGAAGACCTCGAAACCGAGGCTGGAGCTCTCAAGGTCAAGGGTTATATCACTTCATGTGTTGAAACCTACGAGACTGAGAGAGAGCTCGGATGCCCTGACTCCATGTGGCTTGGAGCCAACGCTGTCACCAAGGGTATCCAGCACAACGTCGCCAAGCGAGGCCGCAAGGCTGACCAGGACCGACGCTTTGTTGACAACGCTATCGGCCTCCGTTCCAAGCTTTCTAGCTACGTCATGTCCGAAGCTCTCAGTTTGGCATGATATTTGCTGAGTTCAGGGCCCAATCTAAGAGAGTACTCATACTCAGAAAGGAGCTGCATGGACACATGGAATAGTCTTTCCAAGAAGGACCAAGAGATGCGTGTCAATCTACAGTTGGCACTAGAGCAAGAACTAGAGGACTATAGTATTAATAAATATTGGGGATCCATAGACCAAGGAGAACTAGGATCACCCGAGCAAGTCCTCGTAAAGAAGTTCATTGACCAGACCACCTCCGTCTTTCAGACTATCCTAGATTCCATCAAGGAAAAGAGGAGAGGTGACCAATGGTCTATCCTACTCGTCGTTCCGCCTGACGTGATCGCAGGAGTTGTCATTACTCAGCTCGTAGAGGACCTGGTCGACACCAGGGACCTCCGCAAGCGTGTCTTTGACAACTGTGTAGACAACGCCTACTCCGTGGCATACCGCATCGGTAAGGAACTCAAGTATATCGCTGGGTTCCGATGGGCCAAAGAAAAGCATAAAGAAGATTATCAATACCTCGCCAAGTACGTCAAGTCCTGGAAGGTAGATAAGATTCAGCGCTGGACTAAGCGCATGGATGCCATTCCGGAGTGGACAAAGAAAGATACGGTACACCTGGGCACCAACATGCTCCAGGTTGCCCGTGAGCTCGGGGTCATTGACATCTCATATAAGGTAAAGAAGATCAACAATAAGGTTCGCAAGGTCAACACCGTGACCATGGACCAGGAGATCATGACATCCCTTATCAAGATGCACGACCAGTTCCAGTTCCTCAAGCTCGTCTACCGGCCTATGCTGGTTCCCCCGGTCCCGCATACGCTGGACTCGGCAGGTGGCATCCTTACTATGGAACGGCGCAAGCCTACCGTAGGTGGTCTATCTCGGCCCTCTCAGCAGCACATTGACGCGCTCAATGTCCTGCAGACAACCGAGTGGACTGTCAATGAGCGTGTCATGGAGGTCATGCAAGTACTGTTTGATAGAAATGAAACAGAATGCAACCTCCCTGCTAGAGACTTCGAGGACTTCATCTTCACCAAGCCCTACCCCTCAACGGGCACCGGTGATGAGAAGAGAGCCTGGAAACTAGAGAAGGAAGAGAAGTACGCCAAGTGGTACAAGGAAGTTCAGAAGCGAGCCCAGATGCACATGCGTCTGAGCGTGGCCAAGATGGTCCTACGCCATGGCTTCTTCTACCACGCGTACACGTGTGACTTCAGGGGCAGGGCCTACACCCTTACCGAGATGCTCAGTCCGCAGTCAGGTGACTTCGACCGAGGACTCCTACAATTCGCCAACCCCTGTAAGGTTACCCGTGAGGGCATGTACTGGCTCATGGTCCACGTTGCGAATGCCTGCGATGGCATGTCGTATGACGGGGACGAAGTCAGTGACAAGATGTCGTTCGACGATCGTGTACGATGGGTGAAGCGCCAAGAAAAAATGCTACGAAATATTTCTGAGGATCCCTACACGAATTCTGAATGGATGGATAACAAAACCAAGAAGAAGAACCCAAGCTTCCAACGGCTTGCGGCTATCCTCGACTTTGTCAACGCACTTGACACAGGTTTTTCATCCATACCTGTTCAGCTCGACGGCTCATGCAACGGCAGCCAGCACTGGTCTGCCATCATGCGTGACCCCAAGATCGCTGAGCTGGTGAACGTCAGCCCAACCGATGAGCCCGGAGACCTGTACCAGTACGTTGCTGACATTGGTACTGAGATCTGCCGCGATGGCGACAGCCAATGGTCCCAGATCTTTGTGGAGCATTGGGAAGATCGCATCCCTCGCAAAGTGTTCAAGCGCTCTACCATGTGCGACGCCTACGGCATCACTGACCACGGCATTCGCAGATACAGTAGAGAAGAGGGCCACCTTGATTGGGTAGAAGATGGAACACAGAAGCAGCAAGCTGTCAATGAGCTGGCAGTTGTCATCCGTAGTGCCCTGGACGGTGCGCTTGAGTCATCCAACGATGGCAAGCGTTACCTCCAGACACTCACGGAGATAGCATCCAACTATGGCAAGTGGGTTAGCTGGGAAACGCCTACTGGTTTCAAGGCTGTCAACAGGTACACCGTAGAGGAGGTACTGATATGTAGGTCATCATTCTATAGACATAATAGATTGAAGATTTCTACAGCACAAGACACCGACGAGATCAACACTGCGTTTGCAGTCCAGGCTATCCCCCCTAACTTTATCCATAGTATTGATGCGGGCCACATGATGCTTGTCATCGCCGGGATGTTCTCGGCAGGCATCAAGAACTACTCGTTCATTCATGACTCCTTCGGATGCTCATGCAATGATGTTCCAGTGATGAGGGACATTATTAATAGAGAGTTCTATAACATTCATCAGGAGAATTTGCTTGAGATATTTGCGCAATCAGTTGAGCGAACGCTCGGCTTCAACGCTCAAGTCCCTCTACCAGAACGAGGCACCCTCGACATCGAGCGAGTCCTCGACTCCGACTACCTCTTTGGATGATCCCTCCAAGCTTAGGCTTGTGGTCATCGACTGGGTAGACGCAGTATGTACTGGCGGGAGTGAGTGGCAAACTATCGAAGAGATCAGCGAGGCAGTAGAGAATGGACCTTCCATGGTCCGCTCTGCTGGCCTACTGGTCGAGAGCAACGACACTTTCGTTGCCCTACTGGACACCATTATCCTTGACGGTGACGCTGGCGGCTACGTCCACGTTATCCCCAGGGGTATGGTCGTACGCATGAAAGATTATGGTGTACCCCATGCAGAGTGACTTTGTGTGTAAGTGTGAAGGAGACCTGGAGCGTATCTCTTCGGTCTTCCTCGGTTGGCTCAAGAACAATGACGTCAACACCGATAGACAGTACACAATCCGCGTGCCCAATGAATACTGGGCTAACTTGTTCGTTGATGTTTACACTGATAGCATCCAGAACCATGGACTAGCAGAAGAAGCAGAAGCGAAAATCATTAACATTACTTTCCAGGTTGAAAACTCCGTCCTTGAGGACGAGGCTGACTGGGACAAGCTCAAGAACCTGACGGACGACGAGCTGTTCGAGGCACTGGAAGAACTTATGGACGACCTCGATGACGAGGACGACAACGATGAGGATGAAGACGATGCGTAAGTTTATTGGCGGGCCCCTTGAGGGCACTAACCTGGAGATCATGCCGAGCAAGGCTGCCACGCAGCTGCCCGACGGTACTGCTATTCAGGCTGATGTAATGACCTCGCAGCTCACCCCTGCGCAGATCAGTCACAACAAGGGTAACATTGACATCCACGCACCCCAGGTGTTCAACGTCGAGAGCGCTGATCCCAAGATGCGTGATCGTTACATTGGCCCTAGCGTTGCACAGGAGTGGAAGATCCTCTTCCGAGGTGAGCGCCCCTACTATCGCTTTGAAGGGACCTTTGAACAATGAGTCGAGTACTTGTTATTGGTGACACTCACTGCCCTGCTATGTTCGCAGGCTACCCCACCTTCCTTGAGGACATGTACGATCAGTGGTCGTGCGACAAGGTGGTACACATCGGAGACCTGGCAGACTTTCATGCCATCAGTTTCCACCAGAAGGAGTTCGGGCTCGAGTCCATTGAGACTGAGCTGGACATGGCTCGACACCAAGTCAGTGAACTGACAGCCGTGTTCCCCGAGGCCGAATACCTTACGGGTAACCACTCCGCTCTGCCCATCCGGCAGGCTAAGGAAGTGGGACTCCCGCCCAGCATGCTCATCTCGTTGAGTGAGCTGATGGAGCTGCCCGAGGGATGGAACATCCACCCCCGGCACCACGATCTTGTTATTGATGATGTTATTTATCGTCACGGTGACAAGGGTCGTAGCAACCAGATCAACGCTGCCTTCCTGAACGCACAGAACGAGTTCCGCTCTGTCGTCCAGGGTCACCTCCACGCACAGGCAGGCGTGGTGTACGGTGCTAACCAGAAGACCAGATTCTTTGGCCTCCAGGTTGGCTGCGGCACTGACCCCCGCAGTCCGTACATGAACTACTCTAAGGTCTATGCTAAGCGCCCACTTCTGGGCTGCGGAATCGTTATTGATGGGGAGTACGCCACTTTTGAGCCGCTCCACCTCGAAGATTACCGCTGATATTCTCGCTCGAACCCCAAACAAAGGAATTACTACAATGAGCAACAAGCGAAACGAATTTTACTCCCCCGCCGTCCGATGCACCTGGGCCAACCTCGCTCGTCCCGACGAGTTCCGTGGCTCCAAGAAGCACACCATCCAGATCGAGGTCACCCCTGAGCTGGAGAAGAAGGTCGCCGAGCAGTTCGGCATTGCGTCCATGACCAAGGAGACCGTCGCTGGTTTCCTCCCGGCCAAGGGTGACTACCCGGCTGCGGTCACGGTCAAGACCACTGAGTTCACTAAGAAGAACGAAGAGAAGTGGGCCGGTAACCTGGTGGACATCAAGGGCCAGCCCCTTACTGACTACCTCCCCGGCTCGGGCGACACCGTCCGTGTCAAGATCTGGGTCACCGAGAACGAGAAGCTCAGCTTCTGGCTCAACGGTATCCAGGTGCTGGAGCAGACTCAGTCCAGCGGCGGCGCCGGTGGCTGGGAAGACATGTCCGGTGACGAGCCCGTCCCGGCTGCTGCCCCGGTCAAGGAAGCCTGCGCTGAGTGCCCCTCGGCTGGCTGCGACGACTGCCCCACCCCGGCAGCTCCCGAAGCCCCGGCTGCTGACAAGGCTGACTCTGCGGACCTGCCCTTCTGATGTGGGCGTTTAGCTTTGACGTTAACCCCGTCTCAGCTAGCCGACCTCGCGTCACCCGTGCAGGCCACACGTATTACGCTGGCCCGTACAAGCAGTTTCGTAAGGACATGCAACAAATGATTGAGGAGCGAGTAAAGGACTTTGAGCCTTTGCTCGCTCCTCTTTGCGTGCAAGTAGACTGCTTCGTGACTAAGCCCAAGAAGACCAAGCTCTGGACTCCTCGGGCGGACGTAGACAACTACGCGAAGGGCGTGCTAGATTCTTTCAACGGCATCCTCTGGGATGATGACAAGCAAATCGTTGAGCTCCACGTCAACAAGGCGTGGACTGAATCGTGGGAACACCCAGGACACATCGACATTACTATTACTGAAGAGAATATAAATTATGAGCAGGACGATGACGGAACATGGCGACACATTCGTTACGGGTCGTGAACAGTGCCCTAAGTGCGCTAGCGAAGGCCGCGACAACTCTTGCGATAACATGGCTCGGTATAGCGATGGCCATGGCTATTGCTATTCCTGTAAGTTTTATGAAAGGGGCGAAGGACAGATCATGAGTGAACGTCCTCAACCTAAGGATTGGAACGCTGTCTACGGTGAGTACCGTGACCTGCCCGATCGACGCATCGAAGAAGCAACGTGCCGTAAGTACGGGTACCAGGTGAGGGACTCCGACTCAGGAGATATCCACATCAACACCTACTACAACGACGGCGCACCCGTGGCTCAGAAGTACCGACTCTCTGAGACCAAGGAGTTCAAGTGGCGAGGCCAGGCCCGAGAGGCCGGGCTCTTCGGTCAGGATCTCTTCGAGGGTGGTAAGATGATTACCATTACCGAGGGAGAGATCGACGCCATGTCTGTGTACCAGGTCAACGGCGGCTACCCTGTCGTCTCGCTTAACGGCGGGGCCAGCAACGCTGCCAAGGAGATCAAGCAAGCCTACGAGTGGCTGTGCACGTACGAGACTATTGTTATTATGTTTGACAACGACGAAGCGGGCCGGGCTGCTGCGGTTGAGGCCGCCGAGATCCTTCCCCCTGGTCGTTGCAAGATTGCCACGCTGCCGTTCAAGGACGCCAACGAGTGTCTCGTGAACAACGACAGCAAGGCCATCGTCTCTGCTACCTGGCAGGCCAAGCTCCATAGCCCTGACGAGATCGTCCACGTTGGCGACATCGAGATGGGTGAGGATGAGGTTGGAGAAGTCTGGGATACCCCCTGGGATACCATGACCACGTACCTGATCGGTCAACGCTCCGGCGAGCTGAGCATGTACATCTCTGGCACTGGCTCCGGTAAGTCCACCATCGTGCGTGAGATTGCCTGGCACCACCTGGTCGAGGGACGTAAGGTTGGTATGATTATGTTGGAAGAGACTCCCAAGGAGACGCGTGACGACCTGGTGTCGCTCATGCTCAACGCCCCTGTGCGTGAGATCCGGGCAGGCAAGCTGCTCAACGACCTCCGCGTCAAGCAGGGGAAGGATCCTCTCAAGCTGGCAGGAGAACTAGACGATGCCTCTTACAAGGCGGCTTGCGAAACGCTGGCGAACATGCCTCTTTATATCTTCAATCACTTCGGCAACAATGCTTACGCTAATGCTCTTGCGCGAATTGAGTACATGGCTGTTTGTCTCGATGTGGATGTTATTGTTCTGGACCATATCACCGCTCTTACTGCGGGCCTCATGGGAGTTAAGGGCGATGATGCGGACGAGAGACAGATGATGGACCAGGTCATGAAGGACCTGCGCTCTATCTCTACCCGCACCGGTGTCCACATCGACGTCGTGTCCCAGCTGAAGAAGACCATGAAGTCTTACGAAGAGGGTGACAGCATCAGCATCGAGGACATCCGTGGCTCGGGCTCGCTGAGCTCTGTTCCCAATACTATTATTGCACTCGAACGAAACAGGCAGGACCCTGACTACTTCTCTAGCAACTGCACCGCTGTCCGTGTTCTCAAGAACCGACTCAACGGTAAGTGTGGCATCGCTACTGGTCTGTGGTACGACCACGTCGAAGGACGCATGGTCGAGGTCAACTGCAAGGTTCAGGAGATCGAGGGCAACCTCAAGACTGTCTTTAGAAAGAAGGATAAGAAGTGAGACTTGTATTCGACATCGAAGCAAACGGACTGTTCTGGTCTGTCGATGAGATCTACTGCATCGTAGCTTATGATCTCGACACCAAGGCTGTCCATAAATTCGACCCCGAAAATATTTCGGCCGGTCTCAAGTTCCTTTTCTCAGCTGATACCCTGATTGGTCACAACGTCTGCCGCTACGACATCCCTGTCATCGAGAAGTTTGGCAAGGAGAAGTTTAACGGTAAGATCATTGACACCCTGATTATCTCTAGGCTGATGCACCCTGACATCAGACAGAATCCTCTGGGAGGTAACAGCCTCAAGCACTGGGGCCAGTATCTCAAGAACGATAAGATCTCGTTCGATGACTGGACCCAGTACAGCCAGGAGATGATGGACTACTGCGTGCAGGACGTGCTCCTGAACGTGGACATCCTCATGCACCAGGCAGAATACTATAAGGATAATAAGAAGATTGTAGACTTCGAGACCCTGGTGTCTCGCGTCTGTTTCCAGCAGGAGGTTGACGGCTTTGGCTATGACCTCGCTGCTGGCACGAAGCTGGAACAGGACATGCTCGTTGACCGGGCTGGGTTCCTGGATGAGCTGCGACAGATCTTCCCTGACAAGGTGGAAGAGCGGTGGTCTGAGAAGACTGGCAAGCGACTGAAGGACAAGGTCACACCCTTCAACCCTCAGTCAGGCAACCAGGTCTACGAAAGGCTGACCGAGAAGTACCCAGAGATCAAGAAGAAGATTGAGTTCAGTGACGCGGGCAACCCCAAGGTTGACACCAACACGCTGACCTATCTCTACAAGAAGTTCGAGATCCCTGAGATTACTTCTATCCTTAAGTACCGTGAGAACCTGAAGCTGTTTGGTCAGGTGCAGGATTGGAATGCCAAGGCGGAGGCGTCCCCTGATGGGCGCATCCACGGTGAGGTCAACACCCAGGGCGCAGGCTCTGGTCGTTGCACCCACGCCAACCCCAACGTGGCCCAGGTCACAAAGAACGAGCGCATGCGACAGCTCTGGGGCCCTGGCTACAAGGACTACGTGCAGGTAGGGTGTGACCTCAGCGGTCTCGAGCTGCGTATGCTGGCTCACTACATGCAAGAGTACGACGGTGGATCCTACGCCAAGGAGATTCTGGAAGGTGATATTCATACCGCTAACCAGAAGGCTGCTGGCCTGGAGACCCGTGACCTAGCAAAGAAGTTTATCTATACGTTTCTGTATGGTGCAGGCGATGCAAGCATGGCGCTTGACATGAAGACGTCTGTCGGTAAGATGAAGAAGATGAAGGCCCAGTTCCTGGAGCGCCTGCCCTCACTGAAGAAGGTCATTGATGATGTCCACCGTGACTTCAACTATGACAAGCGAGTGCAGCTGCCTGACGGACGGTGGGTCCTGTGTCGCTCCGAGCACGCTGCCTTGAACACCAAGCTGCAGGGTGCCGGTGCCATCGTGTCCAAGTACTGGATGCTGGTGGCTGACATTCGACTCAAGCAGGAGAACATCCGCTTCTATCAGATGGCCTATGTGCACGACGAGGTTCAGTACGCTGTCCACAAGGACGACGCTGAGCGAGCGTGCAAGATCATCACCGACGCCAGCCTCGAAGCTGGTGACAGACTGAACATCATGATGCCTATCCACTCGGAAGCAATGATCGGATCTAACTGGTGGGATTGTCACTAATGAGTGCAAACTTTTATTCATTGAGAAACATGTTGGAAGCCGGGGAGATCAGAGACCGAGACAAGAACAATCAGTTTCTGACTGCTGTCATCACTAGCTACCCCTGCCTGGACATCTGGGTTCGAGTAGCTGACGATAGGAATCTTGACATTCGTGTCATGTACATGCAGAAGGACCCTGACTATGTCGCTACCCGTGGGTGGCAACGTGACGGGGAGAACCCCAAGGTCTGGAAGCAGTACCAGGGTGACTGGCAAGCCAGCCGTGACTGGTTCATCGGTGTGCTCACTGACCTGTCTCGGCTCAGCGATGAGAAGAGGCATGGTCTCCATACCTTTGGCGGGGCTAACCCCTACGACGGTGGTGGTATGATTGTTAATAACAACAACGACGGATCATTCACTGTGCTGGGACGCTTCGGCCTCCTGGATGTGACCGTCGACGGTTTGACCATGCCGTTCAGCGCTGTTGACTGGTCGTTCGATGGGTGCGAGGTCACTGCTGTGATTCCTCCGCCCGATCAATGGCCCGGCGGCGGCGGTGGAGGAGGCGGAGGTGGCGGCATTGTCATCATTGACCGACCTGTCCAGAACATGACGGGCAGCCGTTATGAGTTCAACCCCTCTGTCACACTGACGTATCAGTATGGCATGGGTGGGTATGAAAGATACGCAGGCGAGGCTGGTTTCGGGGCTGATGTTATTCTAGGTACTGTAGGTTACCTAGACGAGACTCAGCATGGACCTCCTACATTCCTCAGCCCTACTAACATCCCTAATTATAACAACACTAGTCCTGTTCCTGGATGGACTGGACTTCCTAGTAACCTGATGGATAGTTATTACGGTGAGATTAACGGCACCGTTAACATCCCTCTAGTCTTAGACGACGGCACTACCCAGACCTATCGTGTGCAGGGTGAAGCTAATGTTATTAGGTGGACTAAGACACACAGCACCTGGGAAGGTGACGGTACTGATTACAGCGGCGCTACTAACGAGCAGGGCCTGGCTGTTGCTACGGCTGAGCCTGTTCCCGGTGTGTGGACTGTTACTAAGACTGTTAACGGTAGTCAATACGACTGGACCTGGGGCTTTGTTGCTGATAACCCGGGACCTAGCCTGAGCTTTACTCAGACGTCGCTGACTACAGGCAACCAAGTTATCATGTCTACTAACGGTGGAGGTCTCGTTAAAAGTAACAACGGAGTCTCTGTCCTGAACGAAGCACAAGCTAACAACTTGGTTGGTAGTATACAGAACGCCACTGTTAGTTTGGATGCAGAAAACAGCGGACCTGGGTTTGTTATAAACGGTGATAGAACTATACAAGAAACTGTTGGCGACTCAAACGTCGGACTAGTTCTTAAGGGAGACGCATCCTTTGGTGCTATTACTATCGCATGATTATAACATTCTGGTCAGTACTAGATGATGACTGGCGCAGCCGTTGGATCCGATGGGGGTCCAGCGGCCCCGCCCATCATGTGTCCTGTTCATTGGGTGGACTGACCCTCCACACCGACAGGACTAAGTGTGGCTGGTATAATACTCATAAGCTGTACGAGTTGTACCAAGGCCACTACGAACCCGTAGCACGATTCAAGGTAACCAAACCTTGCGTCGTAACCCCAGTCAAGCAACCACGCAATGGAACGTGGGAGGTTATTAAATGGAAGTACCTCTGGGGCAAGACACCGCAAGCCTGTACTCAGTCAGTCATCGACTGCCTCGAACTCAACGGGCTTAGTCTGAATAAGGAATATGTAGACCCAAACCATTTACTGGATATATTAAATGATTGTAGTTGGACTAAGCGGGAAGGCAAGAACGGGCAAGAGTCACTTGACCCGAGAACTATTTACGGCCGCAGAGCACCTCGGATGGGACGTGAGGACGTGTCCCTTTGCCGGTCCTTTGAAGAGAGAGGCTGAGGCCAAGGGCTTCGGCAAGAACGATAACCCCCAGGCATACCGCACGTACTGCCAGGAGCACGGCGCTGGCATGCGAGCAGAGAACCCTGACCACTGGGTCAACCTCTGGCTCGAAGACATCAAGGCCCTGGCTGTAGAGGAGCTCGAAGCAGAGCGACCCCTGCTGGTACTGGTGGACGACGTTCGCTACGCCAATGAGGTGGAGATCCTCCGCAAGTACGGTGGCACGGTGTGCTACGTCAAGCACGGTGACCGAGAGATCGAAGACCCTCAGGGTGAGTGGCGCAAGCACGAGAGCGAAGCCATCGCCAATGAGATCGAGACCCTGGACGATCAGATGATCCGTGACCGAGGCTACCAGTACGTCATTCACAATGACAGCGGTACCGATGGCCTGCCTAAGTGGGCTACCAATTTTGTTAATAAGGTATGCGTCGCTGACGACTGCCCGTGTGAGGCCTGTACATCCAGCATTGAGAACCGGAACCCTGACTCAACTAAGATTGACAACGAGCTCCGTGATCTCCTGGATGACATTGAAGGGAAGTTGGGTGATGACGATGATGAATGAACCTGAGCTGGCTGTCCTGGATGCTGACATCATCCTGTACCGAGCGGCATGCGCTGCTGATTCTAAGGGCTGGACCTTTAAGGAACTCGAGGAGCGCATCGCATTCGATGTCGCTCAGTGGACCCCCACTGCATGCACTCGGCACATCTGTGCTGTCACTGGAAAGAAGAACTTCAGGTATGATGTGTATGATAAGTATAAGGCTAACCGCAAGGGCAAGCCCCGCCCGGCAAACCTTCCTGCTGCATCCCAGATCATGCGCGACAACCACCCCTGCGTGGTCCGAGATACCCTTGAGGCTGACGACCTGATCGGCCTGGGGATGACCTCAGGCATGGCCTACGGGGTCAGCCTGGACAAGGACCTGCTGTCCTGCCACGGGTGGTTCTGGAACCCAGACAAGATGTGCTTCCCTGTCCTCATCTCAGAGGAAGAAGCAGACAAGAACTTCTACAAGCAGTGGCTCATGGGCGACAGTACCGATAACATCCCTGGAGCCATGAAGGTTGGTCCTGTCAAGGCCAACAAGCTGGTGGAGGAGAACTTTGGTCCCAATATTATTCCTATTATTCTTAAGGAGTTTGAGGACCGAGGGCATGATTATGAGCACGCTGTGACCATGGCGAGGCTCGTCAGGATTCTTAGAGACGGCGAATATAATCGTGAGACTGGGGAGATTACCCTATGGGATCCCCTGGAATCGGCCTGAAAAGATCAGGGCCCAATCTAAGAGAGAAAGCAAACGCAATAAGCAACTGAACACTTACCTAGGAGATACTAAGATGGCTATTGATAATTATAATATTGAATCATTTGATATGGATAACCAGGAGTCCTTGTCCGTAGAGTCTACGCTCTTCGACACTCCTGGTCTTCGCTACGTCTCCAACGGTGGAGATCTGGTCCAAGGCTCAGCCAATGCTGCAGGTCTTGATCTTCAGGCCCACTCGATTGACGATAAGTTTATCGGCACTGGCATCTATGCCGCCATCCCTACGGGGTGGGTTGGCCTGGTCGTGCCTCGCAGCAGCCTGGGTCTCAAGGGCTTCCGCCTGAAGAACACCCTGGGCATCATCGACTCGGACTACCGGGGCGAGATCAAGCTGGCCTACGAGGGGTACACCCCTGACGTTGGCGAGCGGGTTGCCCAGCTTGTCCTCCTCCCCCACTTCGTGGGCAACGTGGAGCGTATGGCCTCCATCGACGACCTCGATGCCACTGACCGTGGCGAGGGTGGCTTTGGCTCGACTGGAGAACGCTGAGATGTATCCGTCTGATTGGAATGAATTTAGTAAGTTTATCCACCTGAGCAAGTACAGCCGGTGGAACGATGGCCTCGGCCGTCGGGAGTCCTGGAACGAGACCGTGAACCGATGGTGGTCATGGCTCACTACCCAGGCCCTCAACAACGGCATTGACCATCTCGACCCAGACATCAAGCAGATGGTTCTGAACCGAGAGGTCATGCCTAGCATGCGGTCACTGATGACTGCTGGCCCCGCTGCAGACCGGGACAATGTGTGCATCTTTAATTGTTCATATCTTGAACTCGACAGCCCTATCGCCATGGCCGAGCTTCTGTACATTCTTATGAATGGTACGGGCGTTGGCTACAGTGTGGAGAGCCGTGTCGTGGACAAGTGGCCTGCCATTCCTTCGGAGATCGTTCGTGACGAGAGCTCTGTTCTCGTTGCGGCCGACTCCAAGGAAGGCTGGGCCGACCTGGTCAAGCATCTCATGCGAGATCTCTTGGCTGGTAAGCACCCCACGTGGGACCTGCGTAAGATCAGGCCCGCTGGTGCTCGACTTAAGACCTTCGGAGGGCGTGCCTCTGGTCCTGAGCCCCTGGAAGATTGCCTTCGTTTCATTACGAAGACTCTCTACGGGGCGAGGGGCCGCAAGCTCCGCCCCATTGAAGTGCATGACATCGCGTGTGTCATCGCCAACTCGGTCATCGTCGGCGGCGTCCGTCGCTCGGCTATGATCAGCCTCTCCGATCTCAACGATCGAGAGATGGCAAAGGCTAAGAGTGGTAACTGGTGGGAGCAGCATGCTTACCGATCCCTGGCAAACAACTCGGCGGTCTACACGACCAAGCCCGAGATGGATGTCTGGATGGAAGAGTGGCTCAGCATCTACCGTAGCTACTCTGGTGAGCGTGGTATCTTCAACCGCGAGGCTGCCCAAGGCGGACCCCGTGGTGATGAACAGTTTGGTACTAACCCTTGTGGTGAGATTACCTTGCGCCCCATGCAGTTCTGCAACCTTACCGAGGTTGTGCTGCGTAGGGACAGCAGCAACCAGAAGAAGAAGGTCGAGGCGGCTACCATCATCGGTGCCATCCAGGCCACCTGTACCAAGTTCCCGTACCTTCGTAAGAAGTGGGTTGATAATACTGAAGAGGAAGCCCTCCTCGGTGTCAGCCTCACGGGTATCTGTGACTACATGCCCAGCGACTCTGAGCTTAGGAACCTCCGAGAGGTTGCCAACCGTGTCGCTGAGGACTGGTCGAAGAGACTCGGCATCAACACACCCGCTGCTGTGACTACGGTCAAGCCTAGCGGTACGGTGTCATGCCTGGTGGACAGCAGCTCTGGTATCCACGAGCGGTGGAGTCAGTACTACATCCGACGTGTCCGCATGGACGTGAAGGATCCGATGTGTGTTCTCATGAAGGACTCCGGCATTCCCGGCGCTCCCTGTGTGAACAACCCGGACAACACGTACGTCTTTGACTTCCCCATCGGACAGAAGACCCCGGTCTACCACAAGGAAGCCACGGGTCAGCTGGCACTCTGGGCTGATGTTAAGCAGAACTATACTGACCACAATCCTTCAGTGACTATTACCTACAAGCCCGAAGAGTTCATGGCCCTTGGGTCTGAGCTCTACGACAGGTACTGGAGCATTGCGCAGGGTCTCTCCTTCCTTCCGAAGGCTGACCATGTGTACCAGCAGGCTCCCTATGAGTCTATCACTAAGGAACAATACGACGTCCTTGTAGCCTCCATGCCCACCGTGGACTGGACGCTACTGAGTAAGTACGAGCTCGAGGATAACACTAAGTCCGGCCAGGCCTTTGCCTGCACCGGCGGTGCCTGTGAGATCGTAGATACTACGGAGAATTAACTTACAATTCCCGCTGAGGGGGAGCATGGCTAACGCTGTGCTCCCTCTTTTTGATCTAACCCCTAACTAGGAGAACACTTATGGGTTTTAACGACATCAACTCTGTTATGGGTAGGTTGTCACGAGGTGTGGGTAAGCTGTCTGACAGCGAGGTCCGCCTCCTTCTATTTGATATCTTTAATCGTTTGGAGAAGCTCGAAAATGAAGAAGCCCCACGTACATCCGGAAGTGATCCGGTACCTGGAGTCGAGGATCCCAAGCCTGGAACTGGAAAGCGCGGACGACGAGCAAAGTCTGATGGCGCGGGCCCAGAAGCGGGCGGGGATGCTTGAGCTGCTGACTATCGTCAAGAGCTTAGCTAAGGACAACTAATATGATCTTTAATGTATTCCGGAGAGGTCTCCAGCAGTCAGGTGACAGACAGACCAAGAAAGGCTTCAACCCCTACAAGAAGAGGGCTGGTGTTTTTGGGTCTAAAAGTTACCTTGTTGACGAAACAACTAAGAAAGTAAACAAGCTAGAAGAAGGCTTCCACGGATTCAGTGGCCAGCAGGTGGACAGAGCCGACGCTTTCCTTACTGAACAGCAGGGGAAGTGGCAAGCAGCTGGCATGCGTGACGCCCGAGAGGGCTACGCTAAGGCTCAGATGGAACGTGCCTCCACTATGAGGGAAGACGCCTCTGAGGATCTTACCGGAATGCGAGCGCAAGCCAGACCTAGTAACACGGCGGAGGCCCAGTCTGCATTCAACAACAGAGTGCAGGGTTTCCGACGAGCCCGCAACAAGCTTAAGCAGGCTCAGGAATCTGCTGGCAAGATTGGTGGACCGGAGATTACTTACAGTGGGACAGGGTATGAAGCCTTGGATCCCACGATTGATAAGTTCTACGCTGACTTTGATCGTCAGATAGCCGAGAGGCGTGCAGAGTACGTCTCTCAGTACGGTGGTTCAAACTACGATGACCTTGTCAACGAAGGTTATGCTTCAGGTGCAGGTGCTGATATTAATGAAGATTATACAAAGCTCCGTGCCAGCTACTGGACCCAGCTTATGCAAGAAGAAGGCAATACTTGGAGTGACATGGACCTTCGTAACCAGGCTTCTGCCAGGGCAATGGAAGAGCTTGGTCTTACCGACCAAGACATGGTTGTCGGCAAGCAGGACATTGATGCCCTGGTGCTGGGAGACATGCTTGACATGTCCATGTATGACCTGGCCTTCCTTGATACCAGCCCCGTTACCTATGACAAGGACGGTAATGAACAGAAGTTTAGAATTGATGATACTATGGCTGAGATGCGCGAAGGCCTGGGTAAGCTCTACATGAGCACGGCCGAAGGCGCTGACGAGATGGCTTCCCTCGAAGACGCAAGTCGAGCCGAGGTTGCCAGAGTCGCTCAGCTTGAAGGAGAGAAGACTGCTGCGCTCACTCGCCAGCGGTCAGAGGAATCTATTGCGAATCAGATGTCAGACATCCAGGCTTCCCAGCGTAATGCTGAGAAGATCCGGGATAAGCAGATGGCATCTCTCACTGACGCTGGTTCGTTGCGCGGGAAGCGCGTCAAGGGCGTCGACTTTACAGAAGAAAGGCCACAGTAATGGGCAGCGTAGCTATCCCCGAAGGCCCTGACTACGAAGCGATGGCTCAGGCGGACCGAGAGTACCGCCAGCAAAGCGAAGAACGTCAGTTGGCTATGATGAATGACATGGAGGACAAGCGTGTGGAGCGCGAGCAGGCTGAGATCAATCGGCAGGATCGCGTCCGACAGAACGAAGAAGATGCGCTTGAGAATCTGGAAAATACTATTAGTGAGAACAGCGAAGCCGTGACCAAGTTCCAGAAGGAACAGGACAAGGACGTTGTTCTTGATTTCTACAACAGTCTTGCCTCCGGGCAGGGCCAAGGTAAGAGGCCTGAATAATGTTTAACGATCCCGATACTACTATCGCGGAGCGTTTCAATGACCTGGATAGCCAGCGGCGTGGGCACCTCGACCGAGGTCGCATCAACGCACAGCTGACGATCCCCAGGCTCTTGCCTCCCGAGGACTGGTCGGAAGAGATCTCTCTCCCTAACCCCTACTCCTCGGTTGCGTCTAAGGGTGTTACCAACCTGGCTAGCCGGATGCTTGCCGCTCTTATCCCTCTCAACGACATGCCGTTCTTCGGCTTCTCGATGAAGGACGGAGTGGAAGCGCCGCCCGAGGCCCAGCTCCTGCTGGATACCCTCAGCCATCAGGTGTACAACCGGATCGCAAGCAAGAACATCCGTGACAGTTTCTTCCAGGCCCTCCAATCACTTATCGTGGTTGGCGATGTCTGCGTGAAGCTGATGGATGACATGACGTTTCGTACCATCCGTCTCGACCACTACGCTGTAGTCCGAGATGTGGTTGGTGAAGTTATTGAATTGATTCATCTTGAGTTCATTCCTGAAGAAGAAGTTATCCCGGCCTACTCTGACCAGACCTACGGGGCTGGCATGTGGGAGCGCCCAGGATTCAAGACGATCTATTGCCGGTACGTCCTCCTTGAGGATGGGACCTGGCACGCAGAGAAGGAAGACTCCGAGGGCAGTGTCATTGAGACCGGCTCGTACGAAGTCTTCCCTTACGCAGTCCTCCGCTGGTCCTCAGTGACTAGCGAGAACTACGGTCGCTCGAAGGTCGAAGAGATCTTCGGTGACATCCAGACGCTTGAGACCTACACGCAGTCGATGATCGACAGCATGGCCGCAGCGTCTACGTTCTTCATGGGCGTGAGTCCTACGGGCGTGACCGAGCTGACTGACCTTGCGTCGGCACAGAACGGTGAGTGGATTGCAGCACGGGCAGAGGACACCTACGTCATCTCTCCCTCGCAGTCCATGACCCCGCAGATTCAGAACATGCAGAGCGCTGTCGCTACTATGCGGCAGTCGGTGTCCGAGGCATTTCTCATGCAGGGCGGGGTCACCCGTCAGGCAGAGCGAGTCACGGCTACCGAGGTGCGCATGCAGGGACAGGAACTGGAGAACGTCCTTGGTGGAGCCTTCTCGGCTATCGCTCGTGACCTCCTGGTGCCTATGCTCAAGCGTGCTATTTATGTTATGGTTAATGAAGAGGACCTGGACCCTGAACTCGAGAAGGAATTCTTCGAGAACGGCCGGATCTCTATGGATATCATCACTGGTCTCCAAGCTCTCAACCAAGACTCACAGCTGCAGAAGCTGATGCAGATGGGTGAGATGATGAGGAACCTCCCGCCCGAGGCTGCCCAGCACTTTAACTGGGAAGAGTACGGCAAGGCTCTCATCAGCAACCTTGGCTTCGACTCCCGTCACTGGGTGAAGTCTGCCGAGGAGCTGGCTGAAGAGAAGCAGAAGATGATGGAGGCTCAGCAGCAGGTCGACACGCAGGGTGCTATCCAACAGGGTATTGCTCAGGGTGCTGGCGGTGCGGCTGCGCAGATGGCTCCGCAGGTCATGGAACAGATCATGACTGGCGGCGCTGCTCCTATGCAAGGCGGTGCTTGATGGCTTCCCGTAGTGCAAAGTACTACCGGGACAACCCCGAGGCCCGCAAGAAGAAGAATAGTTATAACAAAAAGTACCATGCTACGCCAGCTCGTAAGAAGTACCGCGCTGAACTCAACAAGGAGAACAGACGCCGGGGCACTTACGGTAACGGTGACGGCAAAGACGTCTCGCATAAGCGGGGCGGCGGTACTACTCTTGAATCTCAATCTAAGAACCGCGCACGCCAGGGAGCTGGTGGTCGCAGAAAGAAGAAATAATGGCTAACTTTGATTACGATGCTGGCATCACTGCAGGGCTTCGCCAGGCCGACTTCGAGGGTCTCCTCGAAAAGGTCAGCGAAGAAGTGGCTGCAAAGATTGCTAGCCTGGTCCCGCTCAACGACGCGGGTGCCGACGGCGACTATGAAGTTGACGATGATGCTGAGTACGTGGCCCTTATGGAAAAGGCCGCGAAGTATATGAAGAAGATTAAGTAATAGAGAACTTAAAGGAGAACACTTACTATGTCTGAAGAAACCCCTACGCCGGAAGTCCCGGCTGAGACCGCCCCTACGCCGCCCGCTCCCGGCACCCCTGAGTACAATGCTCAGATGGCTGCCGAGGGCAACGCTGCTACCGGGCAGGTCCCTGAGAAGTTCCGTAATGAAGACGGAACAGTAAATGTTGAAGGTATGGCTGACGCTTACCGGCAACTGGAGAAGCAGTTCCACGCGCCTGCGGCTGAAGCAGCCCCGGCTGAGCCTGTGCAGGAGGCTCCGGCTGAGGAAGTTGCACCGCAGGTCGAGGAACTCCGCATCCCGGACGCCCCCGAGCCTGAGCCCGAACCCGAGGCTCCCAAGGAACTCATCTCTGAATCGGAGATGGGTGGTTATGTTCAGGAGATTATGGCTAATGGTGACATCACTGATGAATCCAAGTCTACTCTCATTGAGCGTGGCATCCCTGAGAGTCTCATCCAGTCTATGGTCGCTGGCCACCGCGCTACGATGCAGCAGCAGTTTGCTGCCGCAGAGCAGATCGTTGGTGGGAAGGATCGTCTCAACGGTATTTTCTCGTGGGCCGCGAATAACCTGGCGCCGGAGCAGCGTGCTGCTATCAACGCCGGGCTCGCATCCCCTACGAGCGAGGCAACGCTGTTGGGTCTTGCAGCCATGTACGACCGAGCTGAGGCTACTAAGCCTGCAGCCACTGAACCCCGAGAGGCACCCCGCTACTCTTCTAACCCTGCGGGTAAGCCTGGGATTCAAGGCTATGGTTCAAAGGTCGAGATGTATACTGCAATGGGTGATCCCAAGTTCGCTGGGGATCCGAAGTTCCGTGCCGAAGTAGAAGCTCGAATTGCTCGGACTGACATTGACACTCTCCGCTGAATCAGCTCGAGAAGACTGCGGCCCCCTGCTTCAGGGATAACCGTTCGTTAGTCCAATAGTATAGTGGTGACTACTGAAACACACACAATTAGGTTCATAACTTTTAAACAAACTACTTAAGGATTTTAAGCAATGGCTGATAACATTGATTACACCACGCCCGGAACTATGTACGGTCGAGACGGCACCACCGGCAACGCGATTGCCCCCACCACTGGCGGCGCTGCTTCCGGCGGCACCGACAAGATGTGGCTTCCTATCTGGAGCGGCGAGGTCATGCGCGCCTTCGACCAGTACCGTATGTTCGAGCCCATGGTCGAGAGCCGAAGCATCGCTTCCGGCCGCGTCATGGAATTCCCCATCACCGGCACCGTCGCTATGAAGGCTGCCTGGGGTGCGGGTGAAGAGCTCGTCGGTGGTATCGACGACTCGTCCTCGAAGACCTTCGCGGTCTCGCTGGACGCCCGTCCCATCGCGTCGCACTTCGAGCTCGACAACATCGACCTCATGATCACGCAGTGGGAGTTCCGTTCGGAGCTCGCGCGACAGGCTGGCCAGACCCTGGCTAACGCCCGTGACTCGCAGGTCGGTGCGTTCATCGCCCGTGCTGGCGCCGAAGTTCTGATCTCCGACGACCCGCGTCTCGCTGGTACCGGTACGGTCAGCACCTGGCGTAACACCCTCGTTAACGCCCCCATCTTTGACCTCGCCTTCAGCCCTGAGCTCGACCACCTCGGTTCTGGCCTGGACGTCGAGCGCGCTGATGCGGCTCTGGCTCTGCTCCGTGCGATCGAAGAGTTCTTCATCCACCTGCAGACCATCAACGCCCCCACGGAAGGCGTGACCTGTGCGGTCAGCCCCCGTGCGTTCCAGGACATCCGTGCCCTGGGTGTGGCTCGTGACTCCAGCGACCTCGCTGGTGGCGCCGGTCGTCCCTACTTCGGTGGCGTCGCTGACGCTGGCGGACTCGGTGCGCCCCTCGGTCAGGGTATGAACAACCTCAGTGACTCGCTCGAGTACATGGGTTGCCGTATCATCAAGACCACGCACATGCTTGGCAAGGACCACAGCACCCTCGCCTCGGGCACTGCCGAGCAGATCGCTGCTTCTGCCGCCGCCAACAACATCGGCGAAGCTCGCTACAACGGCGACTTCTCCGACGTCAAGGCTGTCATCTGGCAGCGTGGTTGCGTTGCGTCGCTCAACAAGACCGGCCTTAAGGTCGACACCGTTGACGACATCCGACGTAACTCCGTGTTCACCGTGGCCTCCGTCATGGGTGGCACCGGTGTGCTCCGACCCGAGCTCTGCTCGGTCGTCTACGGCGCTACCGCCACGGGTTCGGGAGCCGCCGCCAAGCGCGCTGCTCTCATGACCGATCTCGGCCTCACCGCTGAGTACCAGAACGGTTGATGAATACTCTCTAGTTCTGTAGCAAGGCTTTAGCCCCATTACAAACAGAGAGTAGGTGATCAAGTATCTAGCCGGGGGTCCCTTAACGGGGGCCCTCGGTCTTTTTTGTATTTTATAATCCCAATAAGGATAACACCATGGGCGCTTACACTAGACTCGAAGCAGTCAACGAAATGTTGCTGCATGCCGGTGAGTCTCCGGTGTCAGACCTTGAAGGCTCCAGTGGTGTCGATACTTCAATCGCGGAAACCATCCTCGATCAGAAGACCCTCGATGCCCAGGCTAGAGGTTTGGCTAACAACCTGACTATTCGTACCCTCACTGCTGATGCACAGGGTATCATTTATCTCCCCGCTGACTGCATGTCCGCTTCGATGCTCGATGACGTCGAGACCGTTCGAGCTGACATGACCTACGCCCGCATCACTACGCGCGGCTGGGAGTCCGGGGCAGCATACTTTTACAACCTTACTGACGGTAACCGTATCTTTACTCCCGCCAAGGACTACGACGCTGAGGTCATCCTCAAGGTCGACTGGGTGGACATGGATACCCCCGTTCAGAAGGACATCACTATGCAGGCTGCTCGTCAGTACCAGATGCTCTCGCAGGGCGACGGCGCTGTCGACAACTACCTGGCCCAGCTGGAGCTCTTCTACGGAGCCAAGGCTGCTGGGGCTGATGTCCGAAGCAAGAAGTATAACACTATGTTCATGCAGAACAATGTCTTCCAAGCCACCCAGGCTAGGCAGGCACGATCAAGTTCTGCGCAGCTGCGATACTGGAACGCTAAGGGAGCTGACTGATGCCTACCTATGATCCTCGCGCACGCTACCCGGCTGGGAATGTTCGGCTTTCGATCCCCTCCCTGAGCGGCGGGGTCGGTAGACAGGCTCCCACCAAGCGAGCAGTAAACGAAGCAGAGAACATTGACAACGCTCTTGTTACCCTTGAGCGTTCCGTTGAGAAGCGGGCTCCTATGGAGTTCGTTCGCAGGTACACGGGTGCTGACTTTGACACGCTTGACGATGACCCGCTGTCTCAGCTGGACATTGGCACGACGGACGGCAACGCTGACATCTTCTTCCACTGGTTCTCAGTGTCGGACAGCCAGCGCTACCTCTGTGTGATTGACTACAGCAACTCGGACCCTGCTACTTACTTTAACATCTATCGTACTACGGCCCAGGGCTTCTACAAGTGTGACATCGACGCTACTGCGATGCACGAGTACCTGACCTATGGCTATGCCCTCGGGCTTCCCCTGAAGCTCAAGGCTATTACCATTGGGCCCCAGCTGATTGTCCTTAACAGTAATGTCTATTGTGGTTATACCTCCACGTTTGACGAGGACAACAACCAGTACACTAAGATCGACATGGGCGGCAACTTTGACGGAACCACTGAGGACGTCGCTGGCCGCAAGATCGAGTACCTGACCTCCGTCCCTGTGGACGACCGGGGCCAGGCCTCGTTCTTTGTCGGTAGTAAGTTTTACATCAAGAACGATCAGGTCATTGCCAGCGATGGCACTGACATCAAGATCTACACGTGTGTCCAGGAGGGCGAGGCTAAGCGCACGCCCCAGGAATGTGTGGACAACGGGACCATCGCCAACGAGGCTGACTGGGTCCTGCGTGACGCGGCTGACGGCGGCCCTGATGCTGTCTACATCCCCGTGGAAGACTGGGACTACCCGGAGGCCAGCAAGGCCTACCTCGGGCAGGCCCTGGAAGACTTCTCGGAGTTCCAGTTCCCGCCCCGTGCTACTGACGTCGACGACGGCAACAGCGGCAACGGCACAGGCCCCGAGGAAACCCTCGCTGCTCTGTACCCCGAGGAGCTGGGCGCTGGAGCCAACGGCAGATCTAACGCTGGCACGGGTAAGGTTTATAATGTTGAGAACAGCTACGCTGGGGAGCCCCCGGGCTTCTACATCATTCGCAACGCTACCGAGAAGCCCTACGTCATGCTTGTCCGATCTCCGTTCGAGCACTCGGTCATTGACCGGGACCGCTTCCCTAAGATCATCAAGGTAGAGACCCCCGTGGACCTCACGGCTACGCCTGATCCAATCGTTAGAGAAGTGTTTAACATTCAGAACTTTGAGCTGGAGCACAGGACCAGTGGTACCCTTACCACGAACCCTGGCCCGGCTGCATGGAAGAACGGGATTCAGGCTCCTATCCAGAGCATGGCCTTCTTCCGAGACCGCTTGTTCCTGTCGGTGGGGGACAACGTCTTCTCGTCACGTACAGGGGACTTCTCTGACTTCTGGGTCGAGGACCCTTCTACGGTCCAGGAGACGGACCCCATCGACGTTCGATTGTCGACTAACAAGTATGCTCCGGTGTCTACCATGACCCCGTTCCAGCAGTACTTGTTTATCAACACTGAGTCTGACATCCAGTTCACGCTGCAGGGCTCAGAGAACAAGATCAGTCCGTTGAACGCTGAGGTATCTCCCACGGCGTTCTATTCCACCTCACCGTTGGTGGACCCAATCCTGCTGGGCTCGCAGATCTACTTCTTCGCGCCCCGTCGGACCTATATCTACTTCAACGATGCCACGGTGTCTGTGAACCAGGCCATCGAGACCTCGTTGAACTGCCCTGACTACCTCCCCACCAACTACGGTGCGGTCAAGGTGGTGCCTGGGTACGACTCAATCATCATGCTCGACGAAGACAACCCTAAGATGATGTATGTCTACACCAATCGCTACTCCGGTGGCAAGGTGTCGCAGAATGCCTTCTTCAGGTACGTCTTTAGAGTCGACATTGACTTTGTTGAGTCGTTTGATAATGATATGTATTTTGTAACCAAGCAGCCTACCGGTGACGGAGGCGCTGCCTGGAACCTGGGCTTCATGCCCTTCCGTGAAGAGGACTACGCCGTGCCCCTGCTGGACCAGTGGGTCTATGTGGGCGGTGACGACGACGAGGGATCAGTAGCCTACGACATTGACAACGATGTCACCACGGTTACCATCCCTAACTACTTTAACTTGAACCCTGAGTTCCTGTACGTGGTGCCCCAGGAGGCTGACCCCCAATCGGGCGAGACCTACACCCTGGATCCGGACCGCGTGGACTCTACCAACGGTACGGTTACGATTACCTACGACGGAGACATCACCTTTACGGGTCGTCGCTACGTTGTGGGCACCTCGTACACCATGACGGTGGAGCTCAGCCCCCAGTACATGCGGGATGAAAGCCAGAACATGGTGGAGGGCATTGTGTCCCTGCGTACCATGTCTACTCAGCACTTCAACTCCGGTAGTTACAGAGTGGAGAAAGATATCAACGGTCGTCGGTCTACTACGATGACCTTTAGCCCCCAGGAACTGGACGCGCTCCAGTACACCAGTGGCTTTGACGTCCCGCTGCCCCTCTATGAGGGCAAAGGCGAGACGTTTAGTAAGATCATGGGCTTTAGTTGTGACACTTCCATCTATATCGTGAGTGATTACGCAAGTCCTGTTAATATTACACAAATAGAACTAAAGGGTAAGTTCACTGGCAAGTCCAGTGGGTTTGTCCGGTAAGTGTTCTCTCTAATCTGGGCGTCTGGGGGCTTCGGCCCCCGGCGCCTTTACCTCTTTTAGGAATACCATGGCAGATAAGACTATTAATCAGTTTGTAGGCCTGTCTAAGCTCGCCTTCACAGAAGACGACCTCCTCCTGGTCTGGGATCGAGACACAGGCAAGACCATGAACGCCCCTATCTCTGTTATTAACAACATTTCAGGGACTAAGGGTGGCTTTACGTTCTCCTCCGGTTTTGCCAAGCGCATTACCGACGGGGTTAACACCGATCCTATCTATATTGATGAAGCAAACACTAACAAGTGGGTCCCGATGGACCTCTCGTCCGCGGTGCAGAGCGTGGTTGACGCCCCCTGGTGGGCTGGCGCAGCTCCCAGCAATGGAATCGACCTGTTCGGCGGATCGGCGCTCCCTCACGGCGTCTCTCGCATGCTTGACTTCGACGCTACCTGGGACACCTCAGGATACGATGACGTCTCTTCGCTGCTTGGGGACACCCGACAGGGTACCTACCGCTTCGACGAGCTTGATACGGGCACGACGAACCTCCTGCGCTTCGATATGAACATCACCCCTCAGATCGCCAACACTACGGTGGAGGTTGGTCTCTGGTTTGAGAACCGATCGACGCTTGACGGTACCCCTACCTTTGCGTTCCCCCTTCCCGGCTCGCCGCTGTTCTTCGGAACGGGCACCGTGGGGCGTACGTACCTCAGCCGACCCACATCTACTATGTATATTGCCAGCGCCGCTGACCGGTTCGCTTATGCGATCCCGGTTGTCAAGGCTGACAACCCTGTTATCATTGAGCCGCTCTCGCTGCTCTGCCAGAACCTCCGATAGGATATAATAATGGCTATTCGAGTCGGCAGAAATGCCAGCGGTAACTGCGTCGTGTTTTACGGCCAGACCAACCCCGTCTATTTTAATGCTTGCCTGAGCGCTGAGGTGACCGACGTAGACTACGTCTCGGTCAAGAACGATATCGCTAGTAATATTATTGATAATGACATTACCTACGAGTACTATCGTATCCACTTTAGCGAGTGGCAGGCAGACGACCTCTCTACCTTTGCTTCGGCTCAGGCAGTGGTCGATTATATTAACTCTATTGGCAACGTGACCGACGTCCCCACCGGAGGCTACAGCTTCCAGGGTGCGGAGTCGCTCGACTTTGTCCGGGATGAGACCAACACCTCTATCTTGTTCTCCAACGGAGACCACCACGGCATCAACGCCGTCAAGGCTGTCGTTAAGGATAACGGTAAGGTTGGTATTCATTCTATCTACGGTGACTTTGAGTTCTATGAGCTCGAGTTTTCCAGCTGCTCCATCGGTGGAGTCAGCGCGGGTGCCAACCTGCAGACTGTGGTGAACAACCTCAACGCGTTCTTCACCTTGTCAGCTGCGACGGTCCCGATCCCCAACCCTGTGTACACCCTTGACGGCGGCACGGATATCTCCTGGATTGCGCGAGAGACCATTGTCCCCGCAGGCGGCGCCCTGTACGGCAACGGCACCAGCGGCACTAACTACCACGGTCCTCGTGTGTACACCAGTGAGACCATCAACGAGCCCGGCGAGTTCTTTACCTTTGAGGTGGAGAACGTCGTGGCTGGAGGTGGCCCCCTGTTGGGCCTGGGTCTCTACTCTGTCGATAACGGCGATCTCACTGAGATTACCGACGACAATTTGAGCAACTCTGGCCATCACGGCTACTTCTTCTCGACGTGGCTTTATAACTACTCTGGATACTCGGCTCCTTGGACTACCTACGGTAGCGACTCGGGCCTGAGCTACGGCCCCGGCTGGTCCTTCTACGGCAACACGCCTATGTTCCGGTACTCTGACGCTAACCATGCCTTCCGTAACGGCGGTACCGCCCTGATCAAGGTCGGCATCACTGACGCGGGATTCGTCGGCGTCTGGTACTATGATGTGGAGACGGCTCATGTGGGTACCTACGGTGCTCGGTCTAACGACTGGATCCTCCTGGCCCGCAGCACTACGCCTGTCCCCGCTGGTGAGTATGGTTTGATGGTTAAGATCCCCACCACCTCTGGTCGGATCATTACTGAGCCTACTCGCTACGCTCAGGACGCCACTGCTCCTACGCTTTACTACCGGTACATCGAGAGCCCTGACGGTGAGTTCCACTACCCTCTCTTCGCTACCGAGGAAGAGGCCGACTACGTCTCGGGTGACGGCACTAGCCACCAGCACATGTACGCGGACGACGTTTCGCCCGGTACTGTCTGGTACATGCCCAACACGGGCGGCTCAATGGACGCCGCTTCGGCTCCGGTTGACACCGCGGAGATCACCTACACGGAGATCCCCACGCAGGACGACAGCAACTTTGTGCCTACTGCTTACCCTGACAACACCATCACGGTGAACGAGGGCGATGTCCTCAACGTCCAGCTGCAGCAGCAGGACACCACCTACCTTACTCAGATTGGTGGAATCTTTCCTAGCGGCTGGTCTGTCACTGGCGACGGTCGGCTTATCGGTACGGCCCCTGAGGTCACTGGCGATACCACGACCAACCCCTCGGACAGTGTCGATGTAACCGTGTTCCGCACGAACGACTTCGGTACGTCTACGGGTGTACTTACTATTGTAATTAATAACCTTACTGCCCCTGTTGTCGATACCGGTGACTGGACCGTTGACACGGGCAGCATTGTGGCTGGTGTCCTCCAAGAGGATTCACTGGCTGACCTGTCCGTGAATCTCGAAGAGGGTGATCGAATTATCGTTCCTAAGGAGTGGGTTGACGCTCACATCCAGCCGAACGCTCTCGATACCCTTGAGAAGGTTTACTTGGGCGTCCTGAAGAGTGGTACCAACACTGATGCAATCACCCTTGGTGACTTCAACTGTTGCTTCCGCTGGGAAGGCGCTTCGCAGTCTACGTTCCACTACGTTCGTATGAACGACCAGCTGGGAGCTTCGACCTCAAACATCTCCTTCTCTAACTCAGGTGCGTCTATCTATGACTACGCCCTTGAGGTCTACAACGGTGACCTTTGGCTCATCGGGTGTAACATGAATGCTCTCAACACTGAGCCTGCTGCCGGTAACGGTGGTAGCTTCAGCCGAACGCTGAACTGTGGACCACTGACCGACAACGGTCTGACCTCCCCGTTCACCGTCAAGGTTGGTACCCACGTTGGTACGGTCCTTG
>UEXM01000909.1_pt1 | contig 28260 bp, 33 predicted proteins | sample 1796661 | NCBI WGS metagenome assembly UEXM01 (sample SAMEA4772469, study PRJEB27181) | metagenome
ATGAAAAAAGAACTAATTGATGAGACAACATCTTTCCCTGCACTAGACATAAAGTCAGGTAATGAAGTTTATCTTGATTGTACCGATGACTTAGTACTGGATGTAATTCACCACAACGACGAGGTACACCCTAATGGGTACAATGTTATGGTTGAGGTTAATCAACCCTCGCGCAATATAAAGGGTGCAGAGATGCTAGTTGTTTCTGTAGATGTTGATGATTGGGAGAACAATTATGAATAACTTTCTAGACTTCAGTAACGCATTTAAAACTTGGCGTAAATATACGCCACCCTATTACGAAGAACTATTAGGTGAGGCAATTAGAAAGGATGCCGCATCTTGGCGTAACACCTGCACTAAAAAAGATATGTTTCCTACTATGTTTAGGGCAACTAATGTGCAGACTGAACGTACCGCCCAGGTATTGGCTGTTATAGATAGCTCTAAGCTACCACTAACGGCTATTGAGATTGCCAGGCAATGTGGCCTTGAACGAGCTAACATGGTACGTGACGCATTATTGCGCGAGATTGGAACAGGTCGCATCGTTAAAGGTAACACACAATTATCCGCCAGTAGGCATACATTTATGAGGAGAGAAAAAAGATGACATACCCTAAACCTGAGTGGATTAGATACAAGGTAGAACTAAACGATGCATATTGGGTGCAGATATATATCTATGCCCACGGAGAACAAATGGTCAGGGAGATACTTGACGATTACGTAGTAACCAAAATTGAAAGGATGGATAAAAAATGAGTATATATTATGAAAACGTAAAGGTGTGGACAACACACATAAAGACAAGTGAATACAATCCTAAAACGGGAAAGCATAAACAGCTAAAAAAGCCAATAGTAACGGAGAAAGTACACGTAATTAATGAGACCGCTTTTGATTTAGGTGAGTTGTATGAGTTAATTAGTTACGCAAAAAGACGGGATGTTTACAGTGCTGTTGACGTAAGTTTTACAGTTAAAGAGGGGCATTAGATAAATGTTAAAACGTAAGATTATAGATTACATTAAAAGCTTAGACATAGAGGAGGGGCAGAGCTTTAGAAGAGACTGCCCCGACTGCAACGGTATCAATACATTTAGTGTTAGTAAAATTGATGGTGTAGTTAAGTATAACTGTTTTAAAGGTCAGTGTAATATATATGGCAATTCTTATGAAGGAATGACTGCCCAGGAAATTATAAAAAAGATTGCAGAGTACGGTCATACAGATCCGTGTCCTACTATTTCTCTAATGGAAATACCAGAATATGTTATATATCCGACTAGTCAGCACAAACTATTATGGAATTTTATTAATCGTTGGGACTTACACAATGCAGAGCTATTGTATGACGTGAAGGATAAACGTGCTGTCTTCCCTATACGAGAGGATGGTAGGCTGATTGATGCAGTAGGCAGAGCCTTAGATGGAGCAATACCTAAATGGTATAGGTACACAGGTACATCCCAGGTGTACACAGCCTGCTCCGGTAAACCAAATGGATCTGTGGTTGTAGTCGAGGACGTTATCAGTGCTAACACTATATGTAGTGTGTGTCCAAATGTCACAGGTATGGCTATCTTAGGTACATCATTGAGTGTGAAACATATGGAGTACCTACAAGATTATGTGCTTATCATTATTGCACTAGACCCAGATGCGGCACACAAGACCTTGACGTACAAACAAGAAGTAGCGTCTTGGACGGGTGTAAGCACTATTGCCATGCGATTACAGGATGATATAAAGTATAAAGTAGAGGAAGACATTATTAAATTGAAAGGATTATTAACATGACTAATTGGATAGAGCCTATTGGAGGTACTGCAAAACAGCGAGACTTAGTTAGTCGAGTAGTACACTTTTGCATTGACGAACTTATGCCGCGTATGCGTACATTAGATATAGAAATACTATTACGAAACATTAAGTCTGGTGCAAAAGGTTACTGTTTAATGGCTGACGACAAAAGGACTTTTGAGTTAGAGATAGAGAATAGAATGACAAATCAAGAAATAATAACTACAGTATGCCATGAGATGGTACACGTTAAGCAGTACGCTAGAACAGAACTTACAGAGACTGAGGGGTGTTGGAAGGGTAGCATACTTGACGCAGATACCTATGGGAACATGTCGCCCTGGGAAGTTGAGGCGTATGAGGCAGAGGAAATATTAGCACTTAAATTTAAAACAAAGGAAGGAAAATAAACATGAGACAAACTGAACAAGTACTAAAGCACTTAAAAATTACTGGTAGCATATCTAACAGAGAAGCTTTGTTAGACCACGCTATAGCCTCACTGAGTAAGGTAATATCCACCTTGAGAGCAGATGGCTATACTATACTAAGTACGTGGCGGTCTCACCCAATAACTCGTAATCGCTACAAGCGGTACTGGGTTACAGATAAAAATAATATTGTAAAAGAGGAGAAATAATTATGTCTATGTGTGGCGAAATAGAGAACGTCGAGTATGAAATAAAGCAACTGTTAAAGTTGTTTCTAAAAGCTAACGAACGTCTAATTAGATTAAAGCAAGTAAAACCCCCTGAAGAAAGGAAAAAGTAATGAGAGAATTAAGTAGAACTAACTCTTTGGCAACAGCAGTAGAGTATTACAAGAAGTCGCCTAAGTTTTTAAGATTAGCTGATAAAACAAAAAAAGATTATGCAGAGCAACAGAAGAAGATCTGTGCTACTAAACTTTCTGATGGTGTGTCCTTGGGAAGTATTAAGCTGCATAAGCTGGCACTTAGGCATGTATCTTCTGCATATGAGCAGTGGTTACATGTCGGAACAAGGACGGCTAACATTAGATTTAGCGCACTATCCGTAGTAATAAAGTATGCAATGCAAAAAGAAGTGATAGATAAAAATCCTACTCTTGGTGTGACTAAACAAAAGGATGCTACACGCAAAGTCTTATGGGATAAACAAGACATTATAAAGTTTTTAGATGTAGCGTATTCTAGAATTGAGTATAAGAGTATAGGTTTAATATGTCATATGGCATATATCTTTGGGCAACGTATTGGAGATATGCGTACATCAACGTGGGATAACATTGACTTCACTGCCGCCAGGGCAAACTTTAAACAATCCAAGCGTGGTGCAGAGGTTCATCTTCCCATACCTGCTCCTTTATTAAAAATGTTATGGGAGCAGAAGGAGGCTGTAGGTTGGGAGGGCCAGGATTATATATGCCCTAGACATAAGTCAAAGACCAAGGGCGGTAAACTAAAACCATACACCCTGCACGAGATTAGCTATCTAGTAACCCGTATAAAAAAGAAAGCTTCCTTACGGTCAGACTTATGGGCGATGGATTTGCGTCGAACAACTATTACTCAAATGGTAGAGGGAGGAGCAGATATAGCTAGTATTATGCAAGTGTCTGGTCATCAAAACCCCCAATCAGTAAAGCCATATTTAGTTAATACTTTTAAGGGTGCTTGCCAAGCACTATCCAAAAGGGATGCCTATGTATGACAATGCAAGAAATACAACTTGGTTGGGCAATAAGATCCGTGATCCACCAAAAACATACTTGGCATGTATAGGACTATGTAAAATAGGACGTTGGGGAGTAGTTAAAGAGTGTTGGAACAACGGTAAGTCACGACAAATGATTTGGTATCTTAGACCATTTCCTATGCGTTTTATCGGCTGGGATAGGCAAGGGGCATTTTTAGGAAGAAGAAGAAAGGTACGATGACAGAATTATCATTATTAAAAACTTTATTGAATAAAGAATTTTACGCACTACATAAAGGAATACGATGTCCCGACAAAATATTTACTAAGGATGTTAGGAAAGTTAAACAGGCACTAGACTATGCAATGGAAACATATGACCAAGGTCTGTCGTTAGCTGACCTAGAGGCATTGTTCTACGCTACAAACAAAACCCTTACTACTTCTAACAAAGAGCAGTATCAAAATATATTTAGAAAGATTGCTAACAGCAGTGCATTAAATAATGATGTAGCTAATGAAGTAATCTCTAGAATGTTTCAGCAGGTAGTAGGACAAGAGGTAGCTAACATAGGTTTTGAGTACGTTAACGGAACACAAAATAGTTTAGAGCCATTACGTAAAATTGTAGAGAATTATCAGGATGATTTTACGCCTAACTTAAAGGTGGAGTTTGAGGACATGAGCATAGATACATTACTAAAAGCTAACGAAACTCAGACGCAATGGAAGTTTAACATACCCACGCTCAGACGTAATGTTGAAGGCATCAGTGGGGGTCACTTCGTTATAGTAGGGGCCAGACCAAACACAGGTAAGACTAGCTTTCACGCCTCAGTTATTGCCTCTCCGCATGGGTTTGCAGATCAAGGTGCTAAGTGTGTTGTTTTATGTAATGAAGAGGCAGCAAATAGGGTAGGTTCACGCTACTTATCAGCCGCTACAACTATGTCTTTAGATGAGATAAAAGATAACTATGCCAAGGCTGCATTGAGGTATAATAAAGTTAGTAACAACATACATATTAAGGATGCAACAGGTAAAGATTTAAGTTGGGTCGAGGCTGTAGTTAAGGCAACTAAGCCTGACATTCTGGTATTGGATATGGGAGACAAGTTTGCCCCCAGGACTAGTGACAAGTCAGATGTTTACCTTAGGGATGCAGCAATTCATGCTAGGAACATAGCTAAAGAGTACAACTGTTCCGTCTTTTGGCTCTCTCAATTAAGTGCTGCCGCTGAAGGTTTAGCTACCCCAGACCAGTCTATGTTAGAAGGTAGCAAGACAGGAAAAGCTGCTGAAGCAGACTTGATTATACTAATAGGTAAGAACAGAATTACCGAAGGTAATGAAATGGAAGACAAAGAACGGCACATAAATATAGCTAAGAACAAATTAAAGGGTGGCTTTCATGGTCGCATCACTTGCCAATTGGCAGGGGACATAGCACAATACACAGCATAGGGAGAAAACATATGATGTACGACAACTTAGAAGAGCCTCACACTACTTGCTTTACCTGTGACGGTAGGGGAATAATTTATGAGGTAGAACATTTTCCTTCCGATCCAGATAATCGTTGTGTTAATGCTGAAACTTGCCCTGACTGCCATAAGGAATGAGGATTGTTTTAGATGTTGAGAACACAACTACTAAACGCAATGGCAAAATACATATGGACCCGTTTGAGCCTAATAACTTTTTGGTGCAGGTTGGTACTAAAAATGTAGACATAGATACAGATAAACATCTGTTGACGTTTGATCATGTAGAATACCGTGATCATACTGGTGCTAACGCTACGTTGTTACAGGGCATACTTGACAAGACTACATTGTTAATAATGCACAACGCACAGCACGATTTAATGTGGTTGTGGGCATCCGGCTTCAAATATGATGGCGAAATATATGACACTATGTTAGCTGAATACATTCTGCAACGAGGTCAAAAACAGTCTATGAAGTTGGCGGCATGTGCAGAACGAAGACAATTAAACTTTCAGAAGGACGATACATTAACTAAATATTTTAGTGAAGGATACAACACAAATGAAATACCTCTCAAAGAACTTACCTTTTATCTTGATTGCGATCTTAATGTTACTGCCGAACTGTTCCTTGCTATTACTACCGAAGGATACGCCAAAAGCGAGTCCAACGGAATGGATAGAGTTCGAGCCATTACCTGTGAAGTCTGTAAAACCCTCACCCGAATGTATATGCGAGGGTTCCGGGTGGATAGAGTCGCCCTTCAAAGAGTAAGAGAAGAGTTTGAACAAGAAAAGACAAGCATTGAGGCTAGATTGTTTAAGCAGATCCGTGATCTAATGGGGGATACCCCAATAAACCTAAACAGTCCAGAGCAAGTATCCCAAGTTATTTTCAGCCGAAAGATTACAGACAAAAAAGAATGGGTTGATTTGTTCGAATATACAAGTAGCGTATCTGAGTTTCGAGATGCGGTTGCAGCTAATAGTAAGTTGCTACGAAAGACTAAGGCATTTAGCTGTCCTACGTGCAATGGCGTAGGGAGCAGTTTTAAAAAGAAGAAGGACGGTAGTAACTTTAAAAAAGCTAATAAGTGTACTGATTGTTTAGCTAGGGGCTATCAGCTAGAGCAAACTAATAATTTGGCAGGGCTAGGATTTAACGCACCAAACAAGTCTTGGGTAAGTGCTAATGGTTTTAGTACTAGTAAAGGTAACTTGGACATACTCATAGCAACTGCTAGAACTAGGAGTATGATGGTTGCAATACAATTCTTAGAAGACATAAAGCGTTTATCTGCTGTGACCACCTACCTATCATCATTTGTTGAAGGCATAAGTAACTACACAAAAGAGGACGGCTTTCTCCATGTGTCCTTGACACAACATATTACGGCTACTGGTCGGTTCTCAGGACGTAATCCGAATATGCAGAATATGCCTAGGGGCGGTACGTTTCCAGTGAAACGTGTCTTTGTATCCAGATGGAAGGGTGGTCACATATTAGAGGCTGACTTTGCACAATTAGAATTTAGGGTTGCTGCATATTTGTCACAGGATGAGGTAGCTATGAAGGAGATAGATACAGGGTTTGATGTTCATAGCTACACAGCTAAAGTTATAACCGATGCAGGACAGCATACAACACGCCAGGTAGCAAAGGGCCATACATTTGCCCCCTTGTTCGGGGCGAGTGGGTTTGGTAGAAGTAAGGCAGAAGCTGCCTACTACAAACATTTTAATGATAAGTATCAAGGCATAGCTAAGTGGCATAAAACATTAGGTGAGGAGGCAATTAGACACAGAAAGATAACAACACCCTCCGGCAGACAGTATGCTTTTCCTGATGTTGAACGTCGAATGAACGGGCAGCCATCATATTTTACTATGATAAAGAACTATCCTGTGCAAGGATTTGCTACAGGAGACATTGTGCCATTAGTTCTTCTTGAAATGGACAAAAGATTAGAGCCGTTAAAGTCGTGCTTAGTTAATACTGTGCATGACTCTACAGTGATTGATGTACATCCCAAGGAAAGAGAAGCGGTAATACAAATTATAGAAAAGATAAACGAAGATTTAGACCAAATAATAGAGGAGGCATATGATGTAAAAATGAATGTACCCATGCTTTTAGAAGCTAAGATAGGCCCTAATTGGCTTGACACAGAAGACGTTTTATAGTATAACTATAATTCTTTTCAAACATTACATAGAAAGTAAATTATGAACTCAGAACTTATAATATCGGGTGTCTCAGGACAGGCACTAGCCGAAATGATGGGGGTATCTTCCTCTAATGATGCTGGCACAAAAAAAGCATCTAACTTAGCCAGACTTAGTATAATGTCTAAACCTATCATGGGCGACTTCGAGTCGGATGGTAAAGTTAGAAAGACAGAGGTGCTACCAGTTGGTGCATACAGACTAAAGGTAGATGATGAATTTGTTTATTGTCTTAATCCAGAGATACGTATCTTTTCTCTTAAAGAACAGTGGACACACTGGGACTCAGTAAACAACGTTATGGACCGTTCTTTAATGGCGAATAACCTTTATGGAGATTTAAAAGACTCCAAAGGAACATTCAACATAGGAAGGCCAACTGGATACCATTCCAAAAAAGAGTATGATGCTTTATCACAGGCCACTAAAGATTTGATGCGTTCTGTAAAAAGAACTAAGATAATATTTGGCACTGTAAATTTTAATGGTCTTGCTTTGGATGAGAATGGTAATGAAGTTACGGGCTATGATGGTCAGATACCATTTATACTAGATACTAAAAATAAGGATAGTATTAATGCTCTTAGAGATGCCTTGGACGTAGTAAAACGAGACAGTACACTTCCTATAGAGGCCAAGCTGTTAAAGAGAAGTTTTATTTTGGGGGCTAAAATAGAATCTGTTCCACAAACGTATGCTACTATACTATTCACTGTTAAGGGTGAAGTAGACCTTGAAGATCAAGACAGTAAAACATTTGAGAGCTTTCAAGATTGGATTATTTGGTCTAACACTTACGTCTTAGATAAGTGGAAAGAACACAATGTCCAAGAACTTAGCCAAGAGGACGCAGATCTTACAGAACAATTTGTTGAGATTGAAGAGTTTACTGGCGCAGGTGTATAATGGAGCAACTATCTGAGGCAGGCCATTGGTACGACAAAGATGGTTTGCCTACTTACACTATTATTGGGGCAAATGGTAAAGAAAGAAATACCACCCTAAGAGATGCGAGGCAGTGGGGATACGTCCCCTCTGTCACAACAGTAATAGGCATGGCAGCAAAACCTGCGCTAGAGAACTGGAAAGTTAATCAAGCGTTGAACTCAGCTTTGACTTTAGAACAAGATCCAGGGGAGTCGTTAGAAGACTTTACTAATAGATGCAAACAAGACTCAAAAGAAATCGGCAGAAGAGCAGCAGAGCGTGGTACTATTATCCATGCTATGATTGAACAAGGGTTTATGGGCGGCACAAAAACTAAAGCCTATAAAGTTATTAAAGCATACTTAGATAAAGATTTTCCTGGAGAGAAATGGATTGCAGAAGATTCATTCTGTTCAAAGAGAGGCTACGGAGGTAAGATAGATTTATATTCTAAATCAGGAATATTTGTTGACTTTAAGACTAAAGATGGGTTAAAAGATAAGAAGGCATCTAAGCTAGTGTTTGATGATCACGGTATGCAATTATCGGCTTACGCTGCAGGATGTAATTTTAATAAACCAGAAAGAGTTTCAATATTTGTTGACAGAGAAGATCCTGAATTAATAGCCGTGCATAAGTGGGATATAAAAACCCATGAAAGACATTTAGCTATGTTCGACAGTCTTCTGTCATATTGGAAACTAATGAAAAAATATGATCCATCAGAGATCTTAAACAATAACAAAGATGAGGCAGCATAATGGTAAAGATGACAATCGAAGGCACAGACTACGACACAGATAATATGACTGATGAACAAAAGGAATTGATTGAAGTTCTTAAAGTTAATACAACTACATCAAATGTAGTCAATCATATGTTACAATGTGTGAACGCAATAGGTAGAGTTAAAATTGATGAATTAAAGGCTCTCCTATCAGATGGTAAAAAAGAATAATAGTAAACGTAGACACAATTCTCGACGCTACAGAAGTGGCTTAGAAGAAACACTTGCTGACTACTTAACGCATCACCAAAAAGAAGTACGTTACGAACTACTGAAGGTCCAATGGGAGGATCTTCGGTATCGTACCTACACACCTGACTTTCAGTTAGACAATGGCATCATATGTGAGGCTAAAGGATTGTTCGACAATGAAGACAGGCGTAAGCATTTAGCTATTCAGAAGCAGCACCCTGAATTAGATATACGCTTTGTCTTTAGTAACGCTCAAGCTAAACTATACAAAGGTTCTAAGACTAGGTACTCAGGGTGGTGTGAGAAGAATAACTTCAAGTGGGCGCATAGAGTTATCCCTATGGACTGGCTAACAGAAAAAGGTAGGTGTACTTCAGCTACTGTGATAAAGTTAAAAACAAAAAGAAAGGATATATAATGGGCTATACATTAGCTGACGATGAAGTTGCTCTTATACTACGGCCTATAAATTTTACTGCCGATGGCGAATGGAGTGGCCTGATTTCTACTGGATTAGCAATGGGACCAGAAAGTAACATAGATAAGGATATACTTAGTGACTTAATAAAATGCGCTACCTTTCTAAGTGCTTTCCTTGATGTTGCACACGACTATCCAAACATTATGGAAGTTGTTGAAAAAAGAAGGGACGAAGTGATTAAAATGTTTGAACAAGATGCGAACGAAGAGGCTAATGGATTACCGGAAGTAGAAGTACAAACTTCTGGAGGGCAGGTTATAAAGTTTGGCCCGACATCTAAAACGAAAGGAAGCGCATGACGGAAGAATTAATACGTAAGCCAGCTCACTATGCTAGATGGCAGATAGAACCAATCACCTATACTATGGTGAATGGCTTTGAGTTTTGGCGTGGCAATATAGTCAAGTACGCTAGTCGAGCAGGGCATAAAATTTATGATGGTATGGATGAACAAGAGAGTGAGATAACAGATCTCAACAAAGTAATACGATACGCTGAGATGCGTATTAATCAAATTAAGGGTGCTGATGAGTTATAAATCTTTTCATATATCGTTTGCAATGAAGGTAGACGAAGAAGGCAATATCCTATCCTTAGTAGAAGATGAACACGAGAGAGATGTTGAAGAAGTAATATCAAATGCGCTGCATGATATTGACGATGTAAGAATAGAAAAAATTAAAGTAAAAGGGAAAGACTATGGACGGTAACTATCTACCAACGGACTACCAATCATTCATTCACAAATCTAGATACGCCAGGTGGTTAGATACTGAGGGACGCAGAGAAAGCTGGCATGAAACAGTACTGAGGTATGTATCTAATATATGTAAAACAAACGCTATAGATACAAATACTAAAAAAGAATTGTACGATGCTATTATATCTTTACAAGTAATGCCATCCATGAGAGCTATGATGACTGCAGGTCCTGCACTAGAGCGAGACAACACAGCAGGATATAACTGTAGCTACCTACCAGTTGATGACCCTAAAAGTTTTGATGAAGCTATGTTTATACTTTTGTGTGGTACAGGTGTGGGGTTTTCTGTTGAGAGACAGTTTGTATCTAAGCTGCCGGAAGTACCAACGATGTTTGATAGTGATACAACTATAATAGTTAAGGATAGTAAGGAGGGCTGGGCTAAAGCATTTAGACAAGTCTTAGCATTACTCTGGGCAGGGGAAGTACCTAAGTGGGATGTATCTCTAGTTCGTCCAGCAGGAGCTAAACTAAAGACGTTTGGTGGCAGAGCTTCTGGTCCAGCACCTTTGATAGATCTGTTTAACTTTTGTATTGCTACATTCAAAGGCGCACAAAACCGCAGGTTGTCTAGCCTAGAGTGTCATGACATTATGTGTAAAGTTGGTGAGATAGTTGTAAGTGGTGGCGTTAGACGTAGTGCTATGATTAGTTTGTCTAATCTAAGCGATGACCGTATGCGTCATGCTAAGTCAGGCAACTGGTGGGAACATGCAGGGCATCGAGCATTAGCTAATAACTCAGTTAGCTATACAGAAAAGCCAGACATGGAGACTTTCTTGCGTGAGTGGACAGCATTAGTTGAATCTAAGTCAGGTGAGCGTGGCATCTTCAACAGACAGGCTAGTAAGAAACAAGCAGCTAAGAATGGCAGACGAGACACTGAATGGGAGTTTGGGACAAATCCTTGCAGCGAGATAATCCTACGCCCATACCAATTCTGCAATTTATCTGAGGTAGTAGTACGAGCCACAGACGATATAAAGAGTTTATCTAACAAAGTTAAGTTAGCTACAATTATAGGTACAATACAATCCAGTCTAACTAAGTTTCCGTACTTGCGTAAAGTCTGGCAGAATAATACGGAGGAAGAAAGGCTACTGGGTGTTTCTCTTACAGGCATAATGGATAACCCATTGCTCACAGCTAAGAACAAAGGGTTAGCTCAAACGCTAGATCACTTGCGTCACGTTGCTGTTGATACTAATAAAGAGTGGGCAGTAAGACTAGGGGTACAACAATCTACTGCTATTACGTGCGTCAAGCCTAGTGGAACTGTATCACAACTTGTAGACAGTGCATCAGGCATACACGCTAGACACAGCCAGTATTATTATAGAACTGTTCGAGGAGACAACAAAGATCCTATTACACAGTTTATGAAAGATCAGGGCATACCTTCAGAGTTATGTGTAATGAAACCAGACACTACCACTGTTTTTACGTTTCCTATTGCATCACCTAAAAATGCAGTAACTCGTAACGACATGACAGCCATAGATCAACTAGAGATGTGGTTAACCTATCAACGCCACTGGTGTGAACACAAACCTTCTGTAACCATTACAGTTCTACCTGATGAATGGATGGACGTAGGAGCATTTGTATATAAGTATTTTGATGAGATGAGTGGTGTGTCTTTTCTGCCACACTCAGATCATACCTATCAGCAAGCACCCTATCAAGAGTGTAGCAAGGATGAATACAAAGCGTTACTGAAAGACTTCCCTAGTAAGATTGACTGGGAAAAGTTATCTTCTTATGAACAGGAAGACAATACTGTAGGGATGCAAACCCTAGCGTGTAGCGGTGATGTGTGTGAGATTGTGGACCTTACGTAGTGCAGCTAGATCTCTTTAAAGAGCTACCAAGTAAGATTGAAGGACCCTCAAAGTATTGCAAGAAGTGTGATATTCTCAAACCAATGAGTTCTTTTAGATTATATCGTAGGGCTACTGGAGATCGTAATTCTAGAGATAGTAAATGCAAAGATTGTTCTCGTCACGCAAACAACGTAATAAAAAAACTCCGGGCTATTTCTCCAGCACCAGAGGGACATTGTGAGTGTTGTCTCGTAAAGACAGATAAACTTGTATTAGATCATTGTCACGATACAGAGATATTTAGGGGTTGGTTATGCCCTCCATGCAATCTTGGCATTGGGGTTTTGGGAGATACAATAGGGGATATTAAAAAGGCACTAAACTACTTAAACAAAACATCAAGGAAACAATAGCCCTATGAAACTACAACACGAAGCTAATGTACACATGAACCGAAAACAAACTAAGTTTGCAAACGAGTTTAATAAAATTATGAAACCTTTAAAAACCCTTTTAACTTCGGAGTTGTATGAAACACCTGAACAGGCCAATGCTTTATTGCATCTTGTTGAAGTAGAGTTGTGGGCTAAAAGAGGTGTTGAAATCTGGGGTGTCAAGTAGTCATAACGGGGTTGTGATTATAGCAATATTAAAATTGCTAAAGTGTGGTATAACTACAATACATTAAAGGAGTTATACTATGATAAGAAAACTATGGCGCAAAGCGGTAGCTGCACAAGAAAGAAAAGCTAACTACTGGAAACTATACCATATGACAGACAGGGAACTACAAGATATTGGCATTGACCGATATGATCTAAAGCGTATGCTATAGTCTGTTATCTTCGTACATTTCAATGTAATCTAAAAACCGCATTAAAGTACCAGTGTTCATGTCGCTGATGCTACCTTCATAGCCATTGCCTATACTCTTTAAGTACTTAAACGCTGCTTCTTTAGCATCTTTCTTTTGCATCTTTGCTTTTCTTTTTAACGACAGTTGAGCAGCATCATTACCACGGTAGTTTTCATCCATGAGTTTTCTTACGGTGTTTGCTGTTTCGTTTTTGACATTCTTAACAATCTGTTCTTTTTGTTTTTGCGTTCCGTTTTGGAAGACCCCTGTGTCTAACCATTTGGCGGAAGCTCTTTCCATTATAGGAGCAAACAACTCATTAAATATTCTATCATAAGCAGGTAAGTTACTTCTTTCACTAGATTTAAAGTCTTTCATTTCCGCCATAGAGTAAAGTATCTCTGTAGCGGTTCTGCCAGGTTTAGTAGTAACGCCTATTGCCCTAGCAATTGGGTTGGGATCTTGTATATCTCCTGCCCTACCACCAACTCGTAAAGTTTTAGTTCCTAGCGCACCAATCTTTACGTCTTTATCTAAAAATATTTCAATAAGGTTATCGACATACTTTGTTGCAGATATAGCAAATACGTTAGCTCCTGTTTCTTGTCGAGGATCTTTAGCTACATCACTGTCTGCCATGTACCCTACTATCTTGTTAAGGGCATCTAGAGGTCTAGTAAAACCAGCCGCAATATTACCTGCTGCTCTGTAAACTTGCTGGGCATTTATTTGACGTTTGTCTGGTTCGTCGTTAAACATAACATCCATCATGTTAAGTAAATCATTTGAAAACTGAGTGTCTCTAGCAACCTGTCCTACAGCAAGTGCATCACCTAAGTCTATTAATAAAGAATTAGAAACGGTATCTCCATCTTTTACAGTATTAGAAATACGCCCTGCTATCATCCAGACTGACATAGGAAATGTATTTTTAAAATCAACAACTGCACCATTTACTTCTCTTTGATACCAAGGAAGATTTTTTGCTTTAGCTTCGTCGTCACTTTGCATAGCTAAACTAATAGCAGTAAGTCCTACAACACTACGGTATAGTGCTTCTTTTGGTTCTATTGCTTCTTGGCCTCTTTTAAATTTAATGCCTTTAAACATACCAAAACCAGAAACATCTGCTTTTTCTCCTACTGTAGCAACACGCCCTATTGTCTTAGCATATTGAACTAGGCCACCTAACGACCACTGATAGGTTGTAGCTACTACGCTATTAAAGAACCTACCAAATGGTAGTATCGTACCTAGACCAGGAGTAGCGGATACTTTTTCAACTAACTCAGCTAAACCTTTTAGGCCTTGGTCGTCTGTAGTATAGTCTTTAGCAAATACAGATCTCAATGTTGTATCCACTGCACTTCCTACAATGTCTGTATCAATTAAGTCAACATCTGCTCGTACTAATTTTCCGTTAACAGAAACTTCTCGTGCATTTATTACATCAGATAAAGTCACACCGTGTTTTAGTCTTAGAAGTTTATCCATTTCAGTAGTCAACATTAAGGCTTTAGTTACAGAGTCTTGGAGTTCAACAGCAGTTACTCTGTTAGCTGTAGTAACAGCATTTTCTACTCCACGAGCGATCTTACCACCCACGCCTTCTTGTGGCATGTTGAACGCAGATAACTTTCTATCAACACCTGCAGTTATAGTTGCTTTCAGTGTTTTCTGTACGTCTTCGTTGTATAATAAAAATTCTTCATATGCTTGTCTTGTTGAGTATGGGTCAGCTAGATTTTTTAGTTTTTGTACTATCATTGATCCGTATACAGCACCCATTCTTTGCATTTCTTTATTGCCTGTAATAGAACCGTATGCGTAGGTTACCCCACCATTTAACATTTCAGCTATAGATCTAGCACCAAAGAACTGAGCAAATCCTTGTACGTTTACAAACGTTGTAGCCGGGGAAGAAACTAAAAGTCTTTTCCAAGCATTTTGAGCAAACGAAGCATATTTAGTTCTACTTTTTTGTCCTGCTGCTTCATCTTTAAGTTCTATTCCTCGCTTCATCGCTTCTAGAGCCTCATCCCCTTTAAGGATCGCACCATCTAGCACACGTTTAGCTACAGAGGGAACGGCTAGTATACGCCCTGCTTCAGAAAACTGTGATGCCATTAGAGAAGGTAATTCTAATCTAATCTGTGTCAGATCACCAAACTTAACATGTAAACTTGTGTCTGCTAATAAATCATTTATTTGTCTTAATTGTATGTCTGTCATTTCAGGAATGATGTCTGTTATAAGATCTGATATATTAACTTTACCAGTAAGCTTTATGTTAAAGTCATCCATATACATTCTTAAAAGACCATCAACTTGACCTTTTCCTCCTGTACCCAGTACTATGTCTCGTAATAAAGTGGATAAAGGCATTTCAACGTAATCACTTTCTAGAGGGTTGTTTCCTCCCCGTTGCATTATCTTACGACCTTCGTCTACTTTAGTTTTCCACCCTTTTGCTTTTTGTAAAACATGTTCTGCAGCTTTTGCACTTTGCGTTTTATTAAGTAAGCTGGTTGCTTTTAAATTAGCCTGGCTTACCATTTCATTAATTCTAAATCTGTCTTTACTATTTTCAAGACCAGACTTTTCAGCACCCATCTTTTTAAAACCTACATGTGCGCCAACGGATGCAAATCCTGCTAACGAACTAAAGGCACTAGATATAGCACTGAACTCATCTTGTACGCCAATGTCTATTCTATTGCTTTGAATGGCTGCGTCTTGTAGTACGGCAGCAGTTGCATCAAGAACGCCTGTTTGAAACACAGGTTTAGAAATGCCTAATGTAGTACCTCCCCCAAAAGCCCTATCTCTGAGGGTTAAAGACCCTGCTTCTTTTTTAGATAGCTTTAATGCTTTTGTTGCGCCTTGCTTGCTTATGTCTTTAGCTAATTTCTCTTGTGCTTCCAATGCAGATCTTTGTAGAAAGGCTTGTTGGTTAGCTTTAAATATTGATCTTCCTACTGCTTTTTTCTTTTTTGCATTAACTTCAGTAGACATTTTTCTAAGCATATTTTCTTTAGCTTTATTTCCTGCTTGCTTGGCTGCTTGTTTTGTACCTTTGTCTTTGAGTACGCGCTCTGATGCTTCAGCCATAGCTTTCTTTATTAAAGCCTTACCTGCAACACTACTACCTACAGCACCACCTTTAGCTAATCCTCCAGTTAATAAACCTACCCAGCTTGTTGGGTCTGCTGCAACAGCAAAGATGTAATCCTTCATGCCGTCAAATGCGCCATAATAACCGTCATTAACGAATACATTACCCATTTGATCATATAAAGAGTATGCTCTCTGGGCTAACATCTTTTCATCGTCAGAGGCGTTGCTTATCCATCTAACTTCTCCGGCAGTTTTTACTACGTTAGCTTCAACCCACCGCATATGCCCAATAAAATCTTCTACTACATCGTCATCTGTTTTATTTCCTGCGCCTCGATAGTCTTGACCAAAACGAGAAATCATTAATGCGCGTATGTCTCTTACGTTTTTACCACTCTTCAAGTCTTCTTTTCTTAAACTTTTATCAGTAGGGTTTATATTATTAGGATTATCAAATAGATTTTTACTTTCTAAGGAAGGATACTTTCCGTCATCTTCATTGTCGTAGTAAATGTTTTGGAGAGATGAGGCAGTAGCTTGGTCACTTTCTTTTCTAATTGGAGCATCAGGAAAAGCAACAACGCTATTGTCTTCTTCCTCCTCAGGAAGGTTATCATAAAAGATATTACTAAAAGATAGGTCAGCCATTCTTTATTTGCTTTCTTTATTTAATTGTGCTTCATAACGTAAATACCAACCTATAGGATCTTTTTCCGCCTCACTTAATTGTTTAGGATTTTGTTTAAAATATTGAAGGGCATTTTGATTTATTGCGGATTTGCTATTTTTGTACCATAAGCTTGCTCTTCGTGTAATATCTCTTCTTTGTGCAACTGTTGGGTTATCAAAAGCATAACCTAGTCCCTGCATAAGTAAATTACCTGCTGGTTCGTCTTTAAAACCTGTAGCAACTTTATCTCCTAGTTGCATAAGAGCTGACTCTATCTGACTTCTTGACAAAATTACTTGTGTATCTTGTATCATTCTAGATTTCTTTTTATCAATTTGTGTTATGTTCTCTGCTCCTGATCTTCCTGCTTTGCTCTCACCATCCTTTTTAAACTCTGGAAGACTAGCGGCTTTAGCGTCAATTAACTTTTTAAGAGCAGCCTCAGTTATTTGACCTGTAAGAGCAGCCATAATTTCTTGTGACCTTTCTAAATCTACAGAGCCAAACACTTTTAATCCGTCTTTGCTAATCGGCATAGACACTTGTGCAAGTTTTAACGGGTCCTCTACAAGCATTGTAAATGTTCTTGGTTCCCCATTTTTTCCAACACCATCCTGTATTTTTACGCTAAATTTATTGTCAGTGTCTGTTAATTCAATTTTCAACACCTTCCAAGTTTTAGGATCTGAGGGGCCAGGAGTATCAATAACTTTTGTACTTTCAACTTCTGTTACTGCATCCCCATTGGAGTCTACCATAGCAGGGAGTTCGTATCCTAATGTAGCAGGCCTTGATAATATACTCCTAAGACCAACATCATTAATTACACTTTCCCCATAATTAATTTTTAACAGACCTACTTTGTTATCAATTGTGCTGTGTATTATTTCTTTCATGGTTTGTGTTGCATTATTAAACTGTAAAGTATTAGAATTGTAAGAATCCAACCCTACCTCACTTAGGTATTTGTTGAACTCATTGTCATCAACACTACTGTTAGCTTTGAAACTAGCATCTATTGGTTGGCCTATTCTTAAATTTTTTATTTTATCATTATTAATAATGTTTTTATCATAAGTTGAAGTTCTGGCAGTATTAAGAATATTTTGAAGGGATTCAAGTCCATTATCTCTGTTCAACTCTGCCTGTATAAAATTAGTATTGTATCTACTTACATCACGTATTGCAGAACTTAGGCCATCGTCAAATGAATTTTGTGCAGCTATATCAAATACTCTTGCATTAGGATACTGTATAAATGCACCAGGTATTAAGGATTGATATTGTGCAGCGTTTGCTGATTGATTAATATCGTATGCACTCATGCCTTCCGCAAATTCCATTTGATCTAGCTCTTGTCTAGTCCTAGCCATTTTATTTCGACCATCTAACCTGCTAAAGAAACTATCTTTTGGAGCTTTAAAGTCACCTACTGTATAACTTCCTCTGCCCATAGACTTTCTAATAAAGTCAGTAGTATCTGTTCCTGAATATTCTAGAAACGCTTCGCTATTACGAACTTCATCCGGTATAACACCCCAAATGTCTTTTACGTATTCTGCGTTCCAAACACCACCAAGTTGTTTTTGTGCGGATGCCATTTTATTTCTTAGGTCTACTAGTCCATCCGGCCCCATAGACTGAGCTGCTATTATCATATCGTCAGTACCGTACATACTCTTTACTTGGTTCACAACTCCCAGAGCATTATTAACTACGGTGTCAGCAGCTTTTATTTTAGGTAGATTTCTTGCTGCTAGTTCCATTTGCATGTCATAATAGCTTTGAGCTTTTTCGTCTGCTCTTTCAAGTTTTTTTGCTTTGGCTCCTAAAAACCCCTCAAGAAAAGCAAGCCCTGCATCACCAAAACGACTCATTAGACAACCCCCCTAGACATAATTCCATTTCCTTGTTCTGCCATCTCTGTAGGTGCTTCAGAAACATCCGCTTCTACTTCTGGCATAGGTGAAGCTGCTTCTGGTGAAGAGACATCCGCCATTTCTTGTAACATGTCTGTACCTGCATCCTCTTGTTTTGCCTTACTTATAGCAGCATCTATTAATTGAGATAACCGTCCATGTTCTTTACTTTCTTTTATTTCATCAACAGAAACACTTTTCTCTGGTGCGTCAATACCGTAAGTACTTAACATTGACTTTAAAAAGGAAGCAACAATTGGACCAGCTAACAAACCAACTTCTACAGTATGCACCCCCTTCATTGCGCCTGCCGTGTGCATAGTCTCAGTGACGGTTTCTAAATCAGCCCCCATCTGAAATAACACAGCCATGTCATCCATAACTTCTTCATCTGCTAATTTATTTATGTAATGCGTTACAACATCTTCTAGTTTTGATATTTGGGCAGGTCTTTCCCACGGAGAATTTTTAGGTAAGTCTGTTAAAGATTGACCTGGGACGGCTGATTGTATTAGATTTGTCATTTTTTAAATATACCTTACTTAGTAAAACCTGCACCAAAGTATAGACCTACGATGGCTGAAACTATATGTGTGTCTAGTGGTGTGATTACAAAACCTCTTGCGGCTTTCCATACGATTGCTTCACTGGGACCAAACAAAAAGTTAAGGAACCCTCCTTGTACTTCTGTATATCCTACAACTACACCTATTTCAGGATACCATACAGCAGCTACCTTGGGTAGTACTATTATAGCACCGACTGCTCCTAATGCAATAAGTCTTCTTGTCCAAGCAAAGTGCGTATCTTTCCTACCGTACTCTCTAGCGTCTTTTACTGCACCTGCTCTAAACTCAGCACGTTGTAATAGCATCTTGTTTTGTTCTGCTTTGGCCTTTATTGATTGACCCCAAATAGTCATAACCCCACCTAAAATAGTGGAACCTAACATGGTAATTAGTTCTAAAGGAAATCCCATTTAGTACAGCCCCAGTAAATTATCTTTAGCTGATAACGCCAAAGGTCTTTTTATAGGTTTAAAGAATGAATTAGTTAAGCTCTCTTTCATTTTATCTATTCCTAAAATTTGTCCATCCTCACTAAGCAAAGTAGCCTGAAAGTCTTCATCAGATAACTCGTCAATCTTACTAGGATCTTTTGCTATTTCTTTTTTTACGACAGGGTTTAACGCTCTATAAATTCTTTCATTTAATAAAGCATTATTACGGCTTTGGTACAATGTAGATAGGTCATCTAAATCTTTTTCTTCATAGTTTATGTAGCTACCAAGTGACTGTTCTTTTTCTTTTATTAGTTGTTCATAAAAGGTACTAGAGTCTTGATCTGCCATATAACCTGAAGCTGGGGTTTGTTCTAACAAAAGTTTAGTTGTAGTTTTAGGTGTTTTATCTAAAGTACTAGAAATTCGTTTTCTTTCTTGTGCAAAAGCAGCAGCAGTTTTTTTACCAAACACAAATTCTTCTGCAGAAAAGTTTGTTGCTTTGGAAGCTACGTTACTAAGAAAACTACTTACTTTATCTTTTATACTTACAGGCGTATCGTCTTGATTATTATCGTTATCATTATTGTTGTTGTTAGCTTCCGTATTTGATGTTGTATCCTTTACCTCTGGTTTAGAGCCAAGGCCACCAAATTCGCCTTCACCACCAAAGCCAAAGCCCATTTGTTCTTGATAAGATGGTTGTACACTATATGTCATATTTATACTACCTCTACAAATATACCGTACACTTCTCTTAGAATACGGATTTTTTGTTCTCTGTCATTAGTGCCATGAATATATGTTGACGGGTCTAGTAATGTCTCTATTGGTACGCTTCTCAGATCAAAAGTATCGCCATCTTGGTTGTTATCGTTGTCATCGTTATCTGTTGTCACTTCTGAAGTTTGTGTAGTCGTATCAATTGTAGGTCTTTTTACTGGTACTGGATCAACTATTTTTTGCATATCGTTGTAAAGAGGTTCTATGGCTGCAGAGAATTTCTTACCATAGTCAGACATATAAGTTCCAAGCTTGTCTCTTTTATTATAGCTTCCCTTCGTGTCTAAAAACTTTTTAGCTCCCGTTTTTCCTCCTAAGTGAGCCATAGCTATAATAGCATCCTTATCTACAACAACACCCCCAATTACTTTTCCGTAATAGTCATCTAATTTATTTTTTATAATAAAAGACTCAAGATCTTTAATATGCCATTGCTCTACTCTTTTTTGTAAAGAAGGCGTATTTTTAAAATTTGCAGTACTTCTGCCCGTTGCATCTGTAAAATCTTTTAGGCGACCTGCTCCAAATTGAAGCCGTCCTATATAGCCTAGTTTATTATCAGCAGCAAAATTGTTACTACTTTCTGACATTGCAAGTTTATCTATTATTCTTGTTCTTTCATCTTCCTGTGCTTTAATTTTTGCTCCCATCCCTAAGGGTCTAGGTATAGGCCTGTTCAGCGGATAAGGTTCTCCTGTGGGAGTAGGTACAAACATAGTCTCATCAGTATCTGCTCCATACCCCGTAGGTGTGCTAGGAGGGGGAGTAAAGCTACCTAACGTAGTAGGCACAAACATACTTTCACCAGAAAAAGATCCTTTAAATGCCGCAGCAGTCTTTGCACGACTAGGAATTGTTACTAGTCCAGTTTTTGGGGTCTCTAAATATTGATTGTATACTTTGTTGTAGTCAAAAGGTGTGTCTATTTTTCTAACTTTTTCCAATTGATCGGCAACACTAGATCCAGAAATAGTTGCAGTTATTCCAGCAGCAGCTCCTAATAAAGGATTTGCCTGACCAAAGAAACCCATAAATGCTTTTGCTGCATTAGTTACATTTTCAAGTATAGTAGGGGGAGAATCATCGTTGTCGTCATTGTCGTTATTATTAGAAAAATTAGAACTCATAAGCCCTTGCTTTTCTTTGGTTTCTTTTATGTCTTTGCTAAATATGTCTTTAACATCCTCATAAATATAACTTACTGCTTCAGTTAAATTTTTATCTTTCTCAGGTTCGGAGTCTCTACCAGTTTCAAAACCCCCCATAGTGCTATAGCTATAGTACCCCATATTAGAGACCACCTACAACAGCACCTAACGCTGTCCACAAGCCAGAATACTTTTTTGCTTTTGCATTAGCCATGTTAGCGTCACCTGCAACTTTAGCTATAGCTAAGTTAGTTGCTCTATCTGCATCATTATTAGCTGTCTGCCAAGAGTAACTCATTAAGTCACGTACTTCCTGCATGTAAGCCCCAAAACCTAAAGTAGTCATGTTATTAGCTGCAGCAGCAGCATCCCTATTTGCTTGATTAGTAGCTGCATTATCAGTCGTAGCTATTTTTTGATACCACTCTGCATTAGCTTGCTCTATAATTAAACTATTCTGGGCGTTAAACTGCCCTCTAAGATTTTTCTGTGTTGTATTAAACTCAGCTAACGCATTAGTTTCTCCGGCATTAAATCTATTCATTGCATTAGTTTGTTCATTATTAAACTGAGCTACTTGGTTTGCCATACTAGCAAAGAATTGGTTTGTTTGATTTTCGCTAGACGCATTAAACTGGGCAGCAGCATTTTCTGCAGCAGCATCTGACAATATTGAGTTAGCTATTGTCTGAGTTTTAAATAGTTCAGCTTGCTGTTCGTTGTCTAGATTAGCTAAGTCCATCTGTAAAAATGATTTAGCATTTTCAACTTGTGCTTGTTGACGATTATTTAAGTTAGCTAATTCAAGCTGTGCTATTGTTGCAGCATCAGCCATAACTTTAGCGTTCTTAGCATCTAAGTTAGCTAGATCTGCTGTCTGTGCTAGTCTAGCGTTTTCAATAGCGACTTGTTGATCTGCAGTAAAATTCATGTTTGCTATGTCAGATACTTTAGCAGCGTTAGCTACCCTGGTTTGAAACTCTTGATCAAACTCTATGCCTAAAAATTGCGCTCTTTTCTCTGCTGCAAACATAGCTGCTTGCTGTCTGTTAGATAAGTTCTGTTCTTCAAACCTAGAAAAAGTAGCGGCATCTATTTGTGCTATAGGTAGTGCAGACTCCATAGCAGCCTGTATAATAGCCTGTCCTGCCATACTAGATGCACCTAGCCCTCTAGCCGCCATAGCTGCTGTAGCGGCTCTCATAGCCCCTGCTGCCCAAGGGGGAGGATCTCCACCCTCAAAGTCTTTCATAAGACTAGTTAACTGGCCTTGTACAGTAGCATCTGTAGAGGGCGCACCTGTTGCGGCTTCAAAGTTAGTTTCTTCTTTAACTTTGTCCATGTCAACGGTAGAACCTTCAATTAGCTCATCGTCTTCTACCTTACGATCCTCTGTGTCTTCTACTTTTGTTGGGTCTGTAATTTGTTCAACTTCTACATCTAAGGATTCTGATGTAGTTGGATCTTTTTCTGCCGCTACTACAGTAGCATCGTCTGATACTTCTCCTGTTGCAGCGTCTACTTCTTTCATAAGTTCTTCGGTTGCGTCAGTAGTTCCAGTAGTACCAGCTTCAGCGGCATCTGTTTTCGGTTGCGTCACTACATCTGCTGCAGTCTCTGCAGTAGTTCCAGTAGCCGTATCAGCTTCCCCAGCACCCTCAGTCTTTTCCATCAACCCTTTTTCTGCTTGCTCGTCAGTGGTTGTGGCAGTATCTGCGGTAGTAGTCATAGACTCAGGATCTGTTATAGCTTTATCTAACAGTTCTGGTGCGCTATCTGTTGCTGTTTCTTTAAATTGTGCAGTAGCCTGTTCTCTTGCTTCTTTTAAACGAGCTACTTCAGACGTTGCTGCTTCTAGAGCTGTTTTAAAACTTTCGTCTGCAGGATTTGCTGTTAGTGCATCTCGTGCTGCCTGTTGTGCCGCAAGTGCATCAGAATAATTTTGTTGTGCTGCATCTAAAAATGTTTTAGCTGGATCTACCGTACCACCTTCAGCAAATCTTCTTTCTTGTTGATCTGGAGTAGGAAATTGGTTTTCCATTTTATTTACCTGGGCAGCTTGTAAATCAACAATAGACTCAGAAAACTCAGGGTTGTCTTTTGACATAAGAGTATTAACTTTACCGCGAGCATTTTTGCTAGGGAATACAAATCCTCCCGTTGCCATCTGACGACCTTCAACTAATGCCATAGCTTTTTCTACTTGCCTAGTATAAAAGGCATTATACCTCTTGTCAGCATTTATTAAATTTTTTGCTTCATCTGCGGCAAGAGGTGGCCCTTTACGACCTGCCATTGCTAGAATATCATTAATTTGTTTGGTATCAAACCCTGCAAATTTAATAGGCATTATTTATGATCCTTAATCTTTTGACGCTATACGTTCTACTGACATACGTATTGCTTTGATGTTCTCATCTATTCGTGCAAGAGCTACTGCTTGTCCTTGGACTGCAAGCTCTAGCTTTTCTGTTCGTGTTTCTATTTTTACTATACTCATAGCGTTAGCTTCTATATTAGATTGCATCTGTGATACAGTCCACACTATGGCGGCTGCTTGTATGACGAGTGCTAGTATAAGTGATACGGGTACGGACTTACTGAGATGCCAACTGTTGTTGTTTTTTTCCATAGCTACATATCTGCATCAAAGGTTATGCCAGGTGTAGAAGTTGCAGAATACGTCCAACATCCTTCTCCTACTACGCCACTTGCTGAAGCTAATGTTAAACCAATTAATGTGGACTTTACAGATTGAAAAACTACTGAATCTATAGCTGTTACATTAATGTTGTTTCCATCATTAGTGTCGTGAATAACAACAGAACCAGAAGCCCTTAATGTAGCTGTTGGATTAGCTCTCATTGCAACTGGATGTTGCTGTAAAATTTGTGCATTGCTAGTTGTTCTAAAACTTCCGTTTGCCATACCACCTGTGTGAGCATCTGTTGAGCTACAACCTATGAAAAAATATCTCTGACACAGTAACATTTCTTCTCCTCTTGAACGGTGTTCAAAATTTGTAGCTTGCGAACCTACCTCTAATTGAATACCAGTTATAAAAAACTCTCTATCTGTACTATCAAAAAATTGTGTATTAGATGAGTGAGAACGTACATTAGCAGCATATGTTGACCACGCATCTTCTACGAAAGTACCACCATTATATGTAGCTCCAGCATTAAGCCAAAAACCTAAAGCTATAGACTCTCCACTGTCGTTATTAAATGCGCCAGTAGTATCAGCAGGAATGGCTATTGTAATTTTATTCCAAGATGTAGTTACTGCAAATCTTTTATAGAAACAACGGTTATTATCAAAGTCACCTACCTCTACATTATATGTAGCTGCTTGATCTCCTTTAACATAAAAAGACAAAGTCATTGGCAGTGCATCAGATGTTCCTTTTTTAATGTGTTGGCAATCAAACCCCTCAATAGAACAACCTAAAGATAATCGTTCTCCTGCTGCAATAGATGTATCTGCTGTAGTACAATCCATTTTTAAAGAATTAGCAAATCCATCAGGAGCATCTGTTGATTGCGTCATTGTAAGCCGCCCAGCGGTTGTTGCATCTTTGTGTATTTTCCATCTATCTGGTCCAAAATATCCAGTAGCATTACCTACACCTGTAGTTGAAACAGATCTTTGTGATATTTGCATACCGCCATTGATTACGATGTTTTTCCTGCCTGACGGTTGGTTCGTTAGTGTGTCACCTGACTTGGCTAACTCTGCTGCTTTACTCATACTCTATGCCTCCAATGCTGCTAGACGAGCCTCAAGAGCATCGTTCTTTTCTGATAGTTCTTGTATTGCCTTGACAAGTATTGGTACAAACTTACTATATGTCAGACCATACTGCTTGCCATCATCTGTAAGGTTAGTTGTGAGGTTAGTTTTATCAGCTATGGTATAACCAGCGGCTTTCTCTAGTGCTTCAACAGCCTGTGCTTTAAACCCTACATCCAACCAATCTTCTTTATGTGTACCGTCATGTGTTATGGTACTTACGTCATCTCCATAGTTAGAGCGTTTATCCCACTTATATGTTACAGGTTCTAATCCTTTAACAAAATCTAATCCTAAGTCTAATGCAGTAAAGTCAGTTTTATCTCTTTCATCTGAAGCTACAGTCCAATCAATTTGAATGTGAGCGTTTGTATTACTTGCATTACCTATAACTATTTGATTATCACCTGTTGATATAGATCCTCCCGGCTGACTAGCGTTACCAGCAGTAGTACCTAAAAGTAAATTATTAGAACCAGTTGTCAATGCATTAGCGGCTAAAGCACCAACAACTGTATTATGTGGGCCAGTAGTTACTTCATCACCTGCTTGATAGCCTATGTATACCCCATTCATATCTACATTGCCACTAGGGTTTAATTGTTCTGCTGCTTCGTTACCAATAGCAACAGTATTATCTCCTGCTACGTTCGTTAATAAAGCATTTACTCCAACAGCAGTGTTCTGTATTCCTGTAGTATTTGCATCTAACGCTCTTTTACCAAGTCCTGTATTGTCACTAGCAGTGGTGTTAGCTCTTAAAGCATTCCAACCTAAAGCTGTGTTTTGTGCGCCTTCAGTGTTAGAGAGAAGTGCCTGATACCCCACAGCCGTGTTGTTAGACGCTGTAGTGTTTTTATTGCCAGCAAGACCCCCAACAAAAGTGTTAGTTTGTCCTGTGGTATTGCTACCCCCTGCAAAACCACCAACTGCTGTGTTATAAGAATCTGTACTACTCGTAAAGTTTTGAGACTGTAAAGCACCAATTCCTATTGCAGTATTTAGGTCACCTTGTGTATCTAAACTTAATGCGTTTTGTCCAACTGCTGTATTAGAATTACCTACAGTTAATGCGTCACCAGCTAAAGCACCAATAATAGTGTTAAGTGTGCCTGTGGTTACTGCATTACCTGATTGGAAACCTACTGCTGTGTTGTAAGAATTTGTAGATGATGTAAAGTTTTGTGTAGCTAATGTACCCTGACCTATTGCAACTGAACGATGGCCCTTTGTATCTGCACTTAATGCTGTCTTACCAACTGCTGTATTTTCATTTCCAGTAGTTATTGCATCACCTGCAAGCGCACCAACCACTGTGTTTTCAGTACCTGTAGTTACTGCTGTTCCTGCATTATAACCCATTGCTGTGTTGTTAGATGCTGTAGTGTTAGCAGCAAGAGCTGATTTACCTACGGCTGTGTTAGTAGCTCCTGTGGTGTTTGCTGTTAAAGCATCCGCACCAATGGCAGTGTTATTGGAGGCTGTAGTGTTAGCGTCTAAAGCTCCATACCCCAAGGATGTGTTGTTATCCCCTGTAGTAATCGCAGTACCAGCTTCATCACCCACGACAGTGTTGTAGTTACCACCAGCCTGTATTGAGTTACCTGCATTAACACCAGCAATGTAGTTAGATGTTCCTGCTGTTGATGATGAGTATCCTGCTGCAGCTATTGTTCCGCTAAATGTACCACCATCTTTGGCACTCACAGAATCTGCTACACTAAATATGTCATGCACTAGCAACTCTACTGTGTCACCTACAGATGCACCCTGTACTAATACAACGGATGTACCTGTTGATGCTGCATAATCTGTGGCTGGTACTAAGAGTACACCATTCTGATATACGTCCATGTACAATGTGTCAGTGTAGGCTAGTGTAATACCTGCGTCATCGTTGCCACTAAATGTCGTTTGCCCTGCAGTAGCCGTGTAGATAAACCTACTACGTACTCCAAAGTCTGATCCTCGTCCTATATATGGCATTATGCTAAGTCTCCTACTACCTGAGTCATAGTATCTTCGTTATCTTCTAGTCCAACATTAGTACCACCATTAGTACTAGATACACAGTGAACCCTGTATGCTGATGCTGTCATTGCTGTACCGTGATCTATGTTCATACATCTAGCTATATTTTCAGCAGATTGGCTACTTAATGGTGCAATCATACCTGAGACTGAATAGTTAACACTAGCCATATCATTAGCTATTGTTTTTGTAAAACTTCCTGCAGCATTATCTGTTAAACTTGTAAGATTAAAACTATCACTTATAGCTGTACCATTACCAACTACATTACTCCAAGATTTAGTTAACCCTTGACCAATAATACTAGTAGCTGCACCGCCTTCAGATGTAACTACAGCAGTAGTCAAAAGTGTTGCTACCTCTGAAGCATTTACACTTAGAAAAGTAGCATTAGATAAATTGGTTATACCCTCAACACCACTGCCTATTACTTTAGTTAAAGCCATCTATCTATCCTTTATGCGTAAGGGCTGTCGCCTAGTACTGATGTATCCCAAGCTGCTGTAAGTTCTTCTATGCTTGAGGCTGCATCAATAGCGGATGCCTTAGTTGCATCTCGTAGTGCTTTCTTTTTAGCTACACTAGCTGCTCTAGCTGATGCGTCATCATTCTCTAAGGCCATCATAAATGCTACATCTTCTGATGCTAGTAGAGGTGTACGAGCTTCTTTAACTTTATCTCTAAATATTTCTTTGGCGGCAGAAAGATCTTCTTTCATTACGTCACCTTCAAGTGTCCACGCTCCTCTAAAGTCTCGTGTTTTTGGCATTGTTA
>UEXM01000681.1_pt2 | contig 28256 bp, 31 predicted proteins | sample 1796661 | NCBI WGS metagenome assembly UEXM01 (sample SAMEA4772469, study PRJEB27181) | metagenome
CACAGGGCCACTATCGGCTTGCCCTTTTCATTGAGCCAGGACAGCTCGTAGGCATTCCAGATATCGGTGCCGTGGAATGGCAGGCTGGTATCTTCATCACCCAGCTCTTCCAGCTCCAGGGATTCCCGGGCATCCCAGCGCGGCACAGGACACAGCAGCGAGGGCGTATATTCATCCACGTAATCGCTGGATCGTCCCAGCGGTGTTTCCTTCAAGTAGCTCATGGCAACCTCTTGGTACTTCCGTCCTTGGCTTGAACCTTAATCATAATCCGAATGCTCAATGGCGAATACCCGTACCACGCTGCAATAACCACAGCGCCAACAGATAGAACGCCACCACAAATGCCAGGATCGCTCCCAGCGAGGCATAGACATTCACATCACTGACACCCAGCACGCCGTATCGGAAGGCGTTAACCATATAAACGATGGGATTGGCCAGGCTCACCATTCGCCAGAATTCCGGCAACAGGTCGATGGAATAGAACACCCCGCCCAGGTAGGTCAGCGGCGTCAGAATGAAGGTAGGTACAATGGAAATGTCATCAAACTTGTTGGCAAAGATGGCATTGATAAATCCTCCCAGGGCAAACAGGGCCGCAGTCAGTATCACCACGGTGATGGTGATCAGCAGATGCTGCATGGACAGCTGGGTGAAAAACAGACTGAGCAGACTGACGATCAACCCCACCAGCATGCCGCGCACCATACCGCCAACAATAAAGCCGTTGAGAATCACATGCGCCGGCATGGGCGACACCAGCATCTCTTCAATGGAGTGCTGGAACTTGATGGAAAAGAACGAGCTGACCACATTGCCGTAGCTGTTCTGTATCACGCTCATCATGATCAGGCCGGGCACAATGTACTGCATGTAGTTAAAGCCACCCATCTCACCGATACGACTACCGATAAGATTACCGAAGATCACGAAGTACAGGGTCATGGTGATCGCCGGTGGCAGCAGTGTCTGCGGCCAGATGCGGGTAAAACGACGAATTTCCTTGGTAACGATGGTGAGAAAGGCCACCCACTGTTCGCGTGCACTCATGATGCCTGCTCCCCGGGCAGATTCTGCTCTACCAATCGCACAAACAACTCCTCCAGCCGGTTGGCCTTGTTACGCATACTCATCACTTCAAAGTGCTGTTCCGCCAGCGCCACAAACAATGTATTCAGGCTTTGTGATTTCGGCACGGCCACTTCCAGCGTACGGGAATCTTTCAACCACACCTCGAACCCTTCCAGTACCGGCACCTCGGTGACCGGCCGCGCCAGATCCAGAATGAAGGTTTCCACCTGCAATTTTTCCAGCAGGGATTTCATGTCGGTATTTTCCACAATGATGCCGTGATCAATGATGGCAATGTGGCGACACAGGGATTCCGCTTCTTCCAGATAGTGCGTGGTGAGAATGATCGTCTTGCCCTCGCCGTTGATACGGGTGAGAAAATCCCACATGGAACGGCGCAGTTCGATATCCACCCCGGCGGTGGGCTCATCGAGAATCAACAGCTCAGGCTCATGCACCAGCGCCCGGGCAATCATCAGCCGACGCTTCATGCCACCGGACAGAGTCCGCGACTGCTTGTCGCGCTTTTCCCACAGGCCCAGCTGGCGCAGGTATTTTTCCGCCCGCTCCCGTGCCAGGGGCACAGGGATGCCATAGAAACCCGCCTGAGTGACGACAATGTCGAACACCTTTTCAAACTGGTTGAAGTTGAATTCCTGGGGCACCACACCAATTTTCATCTTGGCCAGGGCACGCTGGGTATCCAGGGAATGGCCAAAGATGCTCACCTCCCCCGCGGTCTTGTTCACCAGGGAACTGATCACACCAATGGTGGTGGACTTGCCTGCCCCGTTGGGGCCCAGCAGGGCAAAGAAATCGCCCTTCTCCACTTGCAGATCAATGCCCTTGAGCGCATGCACGCCATTGGCATAGGTCTTGGTCAGATTACGAATCGTCAGAGCAGACAAGGATCACCTCGCCAAAATAGTCGAATGGATGATGAAGAGAGGGATCAGTGATCCAGAACCCGGTGGCCATGCTCACCACGCCAGACCCAGTGCATCTGCCCGACGCTGAACCATACCCAGAGCCCTTCCATCATCCAGGGCCAGTCTTCTTCGCTGATGCGGCGGCGGCCATGCAGCTCGGCCACCAGCACCGCCAGGATAGTGTCATGGGTGACGTGAACATTGAGATGGCCACTGGCTGGTTCACGGGCCTTGAGGTAAGCCGCCAGCTTGGAGCGGCCTTCCGCCGGTGACAGCATGCCCTCAAACGGCTCTTGAAGGTGGTGGTTGAGGAACTTGAAGGCCCCCATTTTCAGGAAGGTGGGCCCCACCTGATTCAGGTCTTCCACATAACACCCGGGCTCCACCAGCGTGGTATCTGTGGTCACCTCGGGGATATCCGCTATCAGTCCGGCCTTGCGCGCCCCTTCCGCCATGGCGATGGCGGTATTCACGCAGCGCCCCACCGGGCTGGAATAAAACGCCTCCACTGGCCGCGCCAGCTGGGTGCCCCATTCGCGGGCCATCTCGATCCCTTCCGGAGTCAACGGCAGCCGATAGTCGGCAAAGCCGTTCTTGGCCAGCTCACGCACGGAATGACGCGTCAGCAGATGGACAGGCTTGTCCTTCGGCAACAGGTTAAGGGCTTCCAGCAATCGCGGGTGTAGGCGCGCCATAGTCTCTTCACTTAGGGTCAGGCCTTAGTGTACGGAGCGCTATAGCGAAAGCAAACCATGAGGGGAGATTCATCGCACTACCGGTGAGTGCCACACCCACCGCAGACCGATTAGCCGAGCCTGCCGCGTGTTGCCTGTTGCGTGAACCGTGTTGCAGCCGCACAGCGGCATAAAAAAAGGGACCCGAAAGGGTCCCTTCTAATTTGGAGCGGGAAACGAGATTCGAACTCGCGACCCCGACCTTGGCAAGGTCGTGCTCTACCAGCTGAGCTATTCCCGCTTAACTACTTGCCAGCTAATCGCTAGCGAATTAGTGGCGTCCCCTAGGGGAGTCGAACCCCTGTTACCGCCGTGAAAGGGCGGTGTCCTGGGCCACTAGACGAAGGGGACCCGGGCTTGACGTGGCACGTCAAAGCGGCGCGTAGAATAGGTATCTGATCGGCCAGCGTCAAGGAAAAATTTTGTCCCGGTCCGTCATTGACCCGAAAAACCTGTGCTGCTCTGATATTGGCGCGCTATAGCGGCGAAACTTTCGCCACACTGATGAACCTGAGTCCGTAACTTCAACGCGGCGCCTGGCACAAGTCTTTGCCGCCACAGAACATTTTCTTCAGTCGGTCGGATTCCCTGATACGACGCTCATTCAGAAAAGGTCCTGTGACAGCAAATTCTGGCACCATGCATCCACGCTGAAGTCACGGACTCAGGTTTAAAACAACCATTTACCGGGAGAGAAGCATGACCATCAAGCTGTACGGAGCCGCCCTGTCGCCCTTCGTTCGCAAGACCCGCGTAGTCCTGGCACTGAAAGGTGTCGACTACGAGGCCGTACATATCGACCCCAACAGCCCGCCGGAAGGCTACGAAAAAATCAGCCCCATGAAGCGCATTCCGGCCCTGGAAGTGGATGGCCAGTACCTGGCGGATTCTGCCGCCATCTGCGCCTACCTGGAAAAGGTCTACCCTGAACCGGCTCTCTACCCTACCGACCCTCTCGAACTGGGCCGGGTAATCTGGTTTCAGCGTTACGTGGACTATGACCTGGCCATGCGCTGCACCTTCGCGGTGTTCCGCAACCGGGTGGTCATGCGCCTGATCGGCAAGGAATGCGATGAAGAGAAGGTGCAACACGCTCTGGAAAACACCATCCCGCCCCTGTTCGCCTACCTGGACAAGGAACTGGAAGGCCGGGAATTCCTGGTCGGAGACAGCATGACCGTAGCCGACATCAGCATGGCCAGCCAACTGGTCAACTTCAAACACGGCGGCGAAATCGTCGACCCGGCCAAATACCCCAACCTGGCCGCCCACACCGAGCGCATGCACGCCCTGGAACCCTTTGCCAAGACCATCGAGAAGGAGTCCGGGTTTATTCAGAAGGTGATGGGGTGAAGCAGTGAATAGTTAACAGTGAACAGTTAATAGCGACGCGCTCCAGCGAATCGCCATTAACCACCCCAAGAGGCCGCGACCACACCGTGGACGCGGCCTCTTACATTTCAGATCACACCCGCCCCGCCACCTGCGCTGTTAACTGCCTCCGTCTCCCCCCCACCAACGACGCCCGACTACACCGAAAGCACACACGCCCTACAGCCCTTTCCCAAGACCATCGAGAAAGAGTCCGGGTTATTCAGAAGTAATGGGGTAAAGAAGTGAATAGTTAACAGTGAACAGTTAATAGCGACGCGCTCCAGCGAATCGCCATTAACCACCCCAAGAGGCTGCGACCATACCGTGGACGCGGCCTCTTACATTTCAGATCACTCCCACTCCACCACGCGCGCTGTTAACTGTTCACTATTCACTGTTAACTGCCTCCGTCTCCACCGTCACCAACGCCGCCCGTCCATTCGGTGCCACCTTCACCACCGCCACGGCGCCATCGCGTAATTCCCGCTCCAGCTGCAGGGCCTTTTCCTTGGGTGCGAATAGCGCCTCGATGCCAAAGGTCACCCGGCTGGCGCCGCCCCAGGGCGAACCGCTGACTCTGCCGCGCAGATAGATGCCTTGCTCCGGGGGCTGGTGAGCAGGAGTCTGCCCGCGCCACACCTGGCCGTCCTGTTCCAGCGGCAGGTAAATCACGTCACCGGGGCGGAAACCTGCGGTGGGCAGGGTGCTGAAGTCATAGCCCAGGCGGGCATAGTTACCGCGGAACAGATCCCGGGGGTCCACCGGGCGGGTTTCCAGACGGATTTCCTTGCCCAGCCATAACGGGTAGAAACCGTTGACGAATACCCCGGCGAGAATCGCCACCTGCAGGGTAAGGGCGGCCAGCAGGGCCAGCCTCAGAGTGCGCTGTTTCATGCTTGCCCCTCCCCGGATTCCTGGCCCGCAAGACGCTGCTGGCGACGCCAATACCGCGCCGCCCCATAGAGTACCGCGGCCGCCACCAGGAACATGGCCGCTGCGCCCAGATAGTCACCGAACAGATCCAGATAACGCATCACCGCCAGCGCCAGTACCAGGGCAATGCCGCTGTAGAAGAACTGGCTGAGACCTCGTCGCAAGCCCTCCTGAATCAGCACAATGGCCGACAGCAACGCCAGCAGGTTCACCGCCACCGCAAACAATACGGCGTCATCGCGACTCAACAGGCCATGAATGCCTAGCATGGCGAACGGCAGCAGCATCACCAGCAACCGGCCACCGGTCTGCCCCAGACGCCGGAACACCAACAGTGAAGACGCCAGCAAGGCGGCCAGCAGCCCCAGCCACAACCCCGGGTCCGTCAAACCCGCCTGCTCATGCAGGTAGCCTTCGGCGAATTCGCTGAAGGTGAACGGCAGCAACAGCAGCAGATAGCCACGCAAGGTCCACAGGCCGATCAGGCTGCCAGCCCGTTGCCAGTGCAATGCACTACGACTGCCCAGCCAGCACACCAGCGCATAGAGCAACGCCAACAGGCCCAGATTCAGGGTCAGATGACCGGCCTCGAAATCCGGGCCGCGGGGATAGCCATAGGCCCAGCCCAGCAACAGGTTCAGCCAGCTCACCCCCACCGCCGCCAGCACCAGCATCAGGCCAGCGGAGCGGGCCTGCACCGCCACGGTCAGCCCCACCGCCATAAACAGGGCCATGGCCCAGGGCGGTGAAAACTGCCCTTCGGCGAACAGCCAGAGCATGGCCACCGCCAGCATCAGCAGGGTGATCACCCTGCTGCGCACCAGCCAGGCCATGGGTGCTACGCCCAGCGCCCAGTAGAACAGGCCGTCAGGGAAATGTTCACCCAGGTGGTAGATCTGCGCGATCAGCATGATGGAGGCGCCATAACTGATGCCGCCGAGAAACAGCCAGCCGATGCCTTCCCGGCGCTGCAGGTATTGATAGATCCCCACCCCGTTCAACGCCACGGTGGTGGCAATCAATCCCAGCATCCGCACTGCACGGGGAATCGTCTCCCAGTTGGCCGACACCAGCAGCAGGATGGCCATGCCGACGAATAACAAGGCCACGGTCACCAGCACCTTGTAGGCCAGTGAGCTATCCGAATCGTCGTCCAGGCGGGTGCCGTAGCGGGCCAGAATCCGGTTGCCCTGGTCTTCGCTGATATCGCCGTCATCCACCCACTGGCGACATTCGCTGCGCAGCTCGCGACGCAGTAAACCGAGAAGTTGCATGCAGAGTCCCTTGTGCTTTTCTTCGATCAGACCTGACGAGGTAGCGAAAGGCAACGCCAGGGTGTTGCGAGAAATGAGCCAAGCCGTTCAATAAAGCCCCCTGTAGGAGCGGCGCTCGAGCCGCGAACCCGAGCCCTGGCGAGGAACACCAGAGGAAGGAAATGCCGCGCGACGTGCGGTTCGTCCCTCAAGCGGAACTCCTACAGCACCCAGCGGTGTTTATCGCTTGCCCCAAATTACACCGGCAGGCCGATGCGTTTGGCTTCCATGCGGCGCAGGAACTCCAGCATCACCTGACGGTAGAGGTCCTCACCCAGCCAGGCGTCTTCCACCCCGGCATCGATGTTCGGGTTGTCGTTCACCTCGATCACCACCACCTGATCGCCGGACTGTTTCAGGTCCACGCCGTAGAGGCCATTACCCATCAGCTTGGCGGCCTTGAGCGCAGCCTTCAACACCTTGGGCGGCACTTCCTGTACCGGCAGGGTGCGGCTATTGCCGGATTCGGTCTTGCCGCCGCTCTGGTGGTGGTAGATCTGCCAGTGACCCTTGCTCATGAAATACTGACAGGCAAACAGGGGCCGGTTGTTGAGCACGCCGATCCGCCAATCGTAATCCGTGTACATGAAGGCCTGGGCCAGTACCACCGACGACTGTTTCAGGTAATCACGCAGGCTGGCGGCCAGCTCCTCGCGGGTCTTCACCTTGCTGATACCACGGGAAAAGCTGCCGTCGGGAATCTTCAGCACCATGGGCAGTTTCAGTTCCTCAATCAGCCGGTCGATCTGCTCGTCGTCATCACTGAACACAAAGGCGGTGGGTGGCACCGGCACCCCATTGGCCTGCATCAACTCCGCCAGGTAGATCTTGTTGGTGCAGCGCAGGATCGAGCCCGGGTCATCCATCACCACCATGCCCTCCTGCTCCGCCTTGCGGGCGAACTGATAGGTATGGTGATCCAGCGCCGTGGTCTCGCGGATAAACAGGCCGTCGTATTCTCCCAGGCGGGTATAGGCATCACGACCAATCTGGTCCACGCGAATACCCAGCTGGCGACCGGCACGGATAAACCGTTTCAGCGCCGCCTTGTCACTGGGCGGCAGCACCTCTTCCTCATTGACCAACATGGCCAGCTCGTAACGGTCGCTGCGGCGACGGCGCGGGTTGCGCCAGACACGAGCATTGAACTGCTCCAGAGACTGGGCAAAGGCATCTTCTTCCGCGCCTTTCAGCTGCTTCAGGGCCAGCGGTTTCAACGCTTCGATGGTCCACTGCTCACGGCGACGAAAATCCACCTTCAACAACGGGCAAGGCAACTGATCGAAAATCTGCCGACCCAGATCGGCCAGGCCTTCCTGGGTGGTATGGCCGAAGTACAGCATCAGCGAGAAGTGATCACTGCCACTGCCCTTGCGCTTCATGGCCTTGTCCAGCGCCGCCTCGAACTGGCCGAAATGCAGGCCGTAGAGTGCCTTGCGGCTCAGATCGTTTACCGTGCGCACGGACGGCAGTACCCGCTGCCCACGGGCTTCCGCCAGCAGGGAGCAGTAGTAGCCGGGGCTCAGATATTTATAGCTGCGGCACAGGTTGATCACCTGCACTTTCTTGTCGGTACAGACCGATTGCTGCGCCTGCAGATACTCCCGGGCAGAGAGCAGATGGCGGGCGGGATAGTAGGCGGCCCAGTCAGCGGGGTCGTCGACCAGAATGATAACCTGACTCATGAAAAGCCCTGAAAAACGGGGGCACCGGAAGCGGCGCCGATAACCGCGAATGTAGGGCCAGAGAGGGAGGCGTAGCAAGCGGTTTTATTCAGTTAACAGTGAATAGTGAACAGTTAACAGCGGCGCGGTCCAGCGCCGGTTCAACTACAAGCAAAGAGGCCGCGCCCATGCCATGGACGCGGCCTCCAATCTTTCAAAGCAAGACAACGCTCACTCGCGAGCTGTTAACTATTCACTGTTCACTATTAACTTTCTTCGCCCCCGGATGCCCCGCCTTTTCCAGCGCGTCCTGCACTTCCGGTGGCATGTAGGTTTCATCGTGCTTGGCCAGCACTTCCTCGGCTTCAAAACGGTTGGTGCTGATCAGGGTGCCATTGGCCACGATGCCCTGCCCTTCGCGGAACAAGTCCGGCAGGATGCCCTGATAGTGCACGGTAAAGCTGCCCTTGCCGTCGGTGAGCACGAACTGTACGTCCAGGGTCTGCTGGTCGCGTACTACACTGCCCTCTTCCACCAGGCCACCCACGCGCATCTGGGTATCCAGGGGAGCCTCCCCAGCCATTACCTGCTGGGGAGTAAAGAACAGGTTGATGTTCTGGCGCAGGGCGTAAAACATCAGCCCACAGGCGATGGCCAGGCCCACCAGAATAGAAACCACCAGGATCAGTCGCTGCTTGCGTACCGCGTTCATTGTTCAGAATCTCCCAGAGTGTCACGGCGCTGTTGCCGTGCCAGACGTTGACGCACCTGTCCCTGAGCGCGTATCGCCAACGCCATGTTGGCGATAATCAGAAGCGCGCTGACTCCATAGGCGCTCCAGACATAAAACCCGTGTTTTCCCATGGCCAGGAAATCGGCAAAGCTGTCGAAAGCCATCAGCGGTTGCCCTCCTTCACCAGTTTGTTGACCCACTTGCTGCGTCGTTCCCGCCACATGACTTCGGTGCGCGCGCGCAGCAGCACATTCACCGCATACAGCAGCCACAGCCCCAGCATGCTCAATAGCAGCGGATACTTCATGGCCGGGTCGATGGTGGATTCCCCGAACATCTTCAGGGTGGACCCCTGATGCAGTGTCTGCACCCATTCCACGGAATACTTCACGATCACCACATTGATCACCCCCACCATGGCCAGCAGGCCAGCGGCACGAGCGGCCTGGCGGGGATCACGGATAACCGCCTGCAGGGCAATCACCCCCACATACATAAACAGCAGGATCAGCATGGAGGTCATGCGCGCATCCCACTGCCAGTAGGTGCCCCAGGTGGGCTTGCCCCACAGAGCACCGGTCACCAGGGAAATGGCCGCCAGCCCTGCACCGAAAGGCGCAATGGCCTTGAGCATCACTTCCGCCATCTTCATGCGCCAGACCACTGCCACCAGGCCGGACACTCCCAGGGCCATGTAGCCCATCAGTGCACCGCTGGACGCGGGCACATGGATAAAGATGATCCGGTAACTGTTGCCCTGCTGATAATCACTGGGGGCGAAGGCCAGCCCCCAAACCAGGCCGACAGCCAGCGTCAGCACGGCAATGGGAGTCAGCCAGGGCAGCACCCGGGAGCTGAAGGTGTAGAAATAGCGCGGTGAACCCAGCATGTGGTACCACCGCTTCAACGTTTGCCAGACCATTTAATTCCCTGAACTGATTTTGAGACCGGCGCTTACCGCCAGCGGTCCCAGACTGATCGTTAATGCCAGCAAGGCACCCAGAATCGCCAGAATGCCATCCACATTGGCGCCACCGGCCGCCGCACTCACTGCCCCGGCGCCAAAAATCAGCACCGGGATATACAGCGGCAGCACCAGCACGGCGAGCAGGATACCGCCTCGATTGAGTCCCACCGTGAGGGCCGCGCCGATGGCGCCGACAATGGTCAGCGCCGGGGTGCCCAGCAGCAAGCTCAGCATCACCGTCCCCAGGGCCGCGTCCGGCAGTTGCAGCATGTGGCCCAGCAGCGGCGAAATCAGTACCAGCGGCAGGCCGGTCAGCAACCAGTGGGCCAGCAATTTGGCCAGCACCGGCACCACCGGCATTACCGGCGCGGTAAGCAGCATGTCCAGCACACCGTTTTCCTGGTCCCGGCGGAACAGGCCGTCCAGCGACAACATCACCGCCAACAGGGCCGCCACCCAGAGCACCCCCGGCGCCACCGTGGCCAGCAATTCCGGTTTCGGAGAGATTGCCAGCGGAAACAGGCTGATCACCATGACGAAGAAAAACAGCGGATTGATGATCTCCGCCGGGCTACGCCACAGCACCAGCAATTCCCGACCCAGCGCGGCACGGAAGGCATTCATGACAGCACCTCGGCACGGCCATTCTCCAGGTGCAGACGCTGCACGCCGTCTCCCACCCGGTGGTGGGAGGTATAGATCACCAGGGAGCCGGCCTCCGCGGCCTGCTGCATCTGCGCGTCCAGTTGCGCCACGCCGTCCTGGTCGATGGCGGTGTAGGGCTCGTCGAGCACCCACACCGCTTTGCGCTCCAGCCACAACCGCGCCAAAGCAACGCGCCGTTTCTGCCCCGCGGACAGATGCGCCGCCGGCACATCCTCGAAGCCCCGCAACCCCACCGCCGCCAGGGCCGCCTTGGGGTCGCCGGCCTGATCACTAAGGGCGCAGGCGTAGCGCAGGTTTTCCAGCGGATTGAGCTCTTCGCGAACACCGGGCTGATGCCCCAGATAAAGGAGGTCCTGCTGCCATTGGGGCTGCCACCAGCGTCGCTCACCCTCAAAGAAGCCATGCAACCCCACCAGAATCCGCAACAGGGTGGTCTTGCCGGCGCCATTGGCACCGGTAATCTGCCAGATTTCCCCGGCGCGGGCGGTCAGGCTCAGGCCACTGAACAGCATGCGATCGTCGCGCTCGCAGCCCAGTTGCACAAGCTCCAGTCTGGTGGATGAATCGGACAAAATCGTCTCCCTACGAACCTGTTCAGGGGCTAGACGCAACCGCGTTGCCCCTGAAAATGGCGCCAGGCAATACCTGCAACCCAAGGGCCGGGCCACTTTTTCCGCCAGCCCGCGATTGCTCTTATTTATGTAGAGTCACTACACGGCATAATCGCAATCACGAGCTGGCGAAAAAATTGACTCCGGCGCGGCCGCGTATAGCCCCTGAACAGGTTCTAACAGCGCGGCAGTATAGCATGCCCATTCATGTCAGGCTTGATTCAGGCTAGCCTGTCACTCTACCCAAGAAGAGGAAGTTTCAATGCGCCTGATACCGGGATTTTTCACCCTGCTGCTTGCCGGCCTGCTCAGCGCCTGCGGCGCAGATAAACCCCTGGCCACCGTCGACCAAGTGGACCTGGAACGCTACAGCGGTACCTGGTACGAGATCGCCCGGCTGCCCCAGTGGTTCCAGCGCGGTTGCTACAATTCCACTGCCACCTATTCGCTCAATGAGGACGGCACCGTGCGCGTGGTCAACCGTTGCCAGCGAGAAGGCAAGGAACCCAGCGAAGCGCAAGGCACCGCCCGGGTCGTCCCCGGCTCCGACAATGCCAAACTCAAGGTACGTTTCGACAGCTGGATCTCCCGTCTGTTGCCCACCATCACCGAAGGCAATTACTGGATCATTGCCCTGGATCAGGACTACCAGACCGTGGTGATCGGCGAACCGAGCCGGGAATACCTGTGGATTCTGGCACGCACCCCAACACTGCCGGATGATCAATATCAAGCTTTGCTGCAACTGGCCGAGAGCAAGGGCTTTCCGGTGGACGAGCTGCAACGCAACCGCGACCTGCAACCGGAACAGTGATCCATGGAACACCATGTCTATTTTGCGGTTTTCGGCTTTGACCATGATCCCCGCCAACTGGATCTGCTGCTGGGACAAAGTGCCGACGACTACTGGCATGAAGGCGAACCCTTCAGCGAGGCCTTCCCCGACGCCCGCCGCCGGGAAAATCGCTGGATCCTGTCCAGCCAGTTGGACCACACCGCCAGCCACCGGGACCATTTCGAGAAACTGCTCTACAAGCTCAAGCGCCTGGCCCCGCAGCTACAGACACTGGAGCCGGACTACCGTTTCGGTATCGGCGTGTCACACTACTTCGTGATGGACGACCCGGCGTTCTACCTGCCCGCCGAGATTCTCGACGGCTATGAAACCCTGGGCTTTGCCATCACCTTCGATCAACTGGGACTGGACGGCAGCCATGGCACAGGAAATTGAGCGCAAGTTTCTCATCAGGGACCCAGGCATTGTGGATTCGCTGGCCGGCGAACGTCTGACGCAGGGTTACCTGAGTCACGACAAGAACGCCACCGTACGGGTTCGCATTGCCGGCAACAGCGGCTGGCTGACCATCAAGGGCAAAACCGTGGGCGCCACCCGCAGTGAATTCGAATACCCGGTGCCTCAGGACGACGCCCGGCAAATGCTGGATGAGCTGTGTAACAGCGGCGTCATCGACAAGACCCGTTACCGCCTGCCCCAGGGCGAGCTGTGCTGGGAGATCGATGTCTTCCACGGCGATAACGATGGCCTGATCGTCGCTGAAATCGAACTGCCCAGTGAAGACACCCCCTTCGACAAACCCGACTGGCTAGGCCAAGAGGTCACCGGCGATGCCCGCTATTACAACAGCGCCTTGAGCAGTACGCCCTTCAACCAGTGGGCCGATGACTGAGCAGCGCTTTACTCTCTGGCGCCAGGACGATAACGGCATCAAGGCCAGAGTGGCTGACTACCCGACCCGCCAGGCGGCGGAACAGGCCCGGGCGGATTACGAATCCCTGGGTCACAAACAACTCTACTGGGTGGAAAAAAACCGTCAGCGCGACACTGAGTGAATTCACAGATTGCCGCAGGTCATCACGACGGGGTCATAATCAGCCGGGACACTCAGGCTGAGGAGGGAGGGCATCATGGACGACCACTCGCTGATTGAACGGCTCTGCCAACAGGCCATCCGCATTAATGAGCAAGCACTCACGGATTTGCAGCGTCAGCCCCTGACCGCCAACGCCGTGCATGACTGCCGGGTGGCGGTGAAACGGTTGCGTGCCCAGTGGCAGCTGCTGCGGCCCTGGCTGAGCCGAGACGATCACCGCACCTGCGACCACACCATCCGTAACGCTGCCCAGGCTCTGGCCGGTGCCCGTGACACCCATGTGATGGCCGCCACCCTGCAAACACTGGCCAGCAAGGCCGACAAGCCCAGGCGTCACTCCCTGAGTCGGGTAGCCAACACGTTGTTCAGCGACCCGGAACCACAGCCGGAAACCAGCCATCACCAGGACGCCATCATCGCCTTCACCCAGGATCAGCAGCACTGGCAGTCGCTGGCCCTGGGCATCAGTGACCATGAACTGCTGGTCAGCGGCCTGGCGCGCACCTACAAGCAGTGCCGCAATCGCACCATCAAGGCCCAGGGTGGGACCGACCCAGAACCCTGGCACGACCTGCGAAAATGGGTGAAATATCTGCTCTATCAGCAGCAGAGCCTGGCGGATCAGCACATCCACACACCCTGCCACGATCAGGACCTCACGCGCCTGGGCAAGACTCTCGGCAAACTCCACGACCTCCACATGCTTCGCGAATATGTGCTGGCACAAAGCCACACCATAGAGAGGCAGAAGGATCTGGCCCATACCCTGGACGCCATCCACGGGCGGGAAAAGCGCCTGCTGAAGAAGTGCCAGACGGAAAGCCAACGCCTGTTCCAGATGCCCACCAAAAAATGGATCGTCAGGGTGTCTGCTACCTGACCGCAAGCAGAAACCTGCTTGCCCGCCCCGACCGGCTTGCTACAATATCCGGCGTGCCCGAGGACGACCTCGATCCTGGCACCCACTCGGGGACGACCCCATGCAGGAGTTTCTCATGGCATGGGCACTGGTCATTCTCGCCGGCATACTCGAATCCGGATGGGCACTGGGGCTGAAAGCCAGCCACGGCTTCACCCGCCCACTTCCTTCCCTGTTAACCGTCATCGGCATGGCCGCCAGCTTCTGGCTATTGGCCAAAGCCATGCAGACACTGCCCGTGGGCACCACCTACGCAGTGTGGACCGGCATGGGCACTATCGGCACCGTGCTGCTGGGGATTGTGCTGTTCCAGGATGCCGTCAACGCTCCTCGCCTGCTGTGCCTGGGGCTGATTCTGGCCGGCATTATCGGGCTGAAAGTTTTCAGCCCGTAGGCCCGACCCTCTGAAGCGATACAATAGGGGCGTGTCCCGGTTACCGGTTCCCTGTAACATGGCGGCCACGTCCCTCCCGCTGATACAGGTTTTTCATGCTCAATAATGACGTTCTGCGCCGCGCTCGCTATATCTTCGACTTTGACGATAACCGCATGATCGGTGTCTTCGCCGAAGCCGGCGAAACCGTGACCCGGGAACAGATCAGCGACTGGCTGAAAAAGGATGACGATCCGGCCTTCCAGAAGTGCAACGACCGCACCCTGGCGATTTTCCTCAATGGCCTGATCAATGCCCTGCGCGGCAAAAAGCCGGGCCCGCAACCGGAGCCCGAATCCCGCCTGACCAACAACATGATTTTCATGAAGCTAAAAATCGCGTTGAATCTGCAGGCCGAGGATGTGCTGGCCGTGCTGGAGCTGGCCAACTTCCGCATGAGCAAACACGAGCTCAGCTCCTTCTTCCGCAAACCCGGCCACAAGCATTACCGGGAATGCAAAGACCAGATCCTGCGCAATTTCCTGGCAGGCTTGCAGGTACAGTTTCGCGACGGGGAGTAACCGCTTACCTGAGGGGTAATGGCGTTACCCCGCCATAACGGGTTTCATGGCAGTGACACTGGAGACCTGCCATGAAACCCGACCTGCCCCAGACCCTTTTCCTGCTTAACAGTACCGTGCTCATCACACATCAGATCGACGCCGCCTACTGGCATGAGTGGAATCTTTTCCACTTACCCGGCGGCAATCAGCTCAACCTGATACTGAACCTGCCTATCATTGCCCTGGTATTACTGGCCTTCCTGCACGTCGCCACCCACAGTCCGCGGCAACGCCTTTGCCACCAGTTCCTGGCTGGCCTGGGACTACTGACGGTGGCGATTCACAGCGGTTTTTTCCTGGCCGGACATCCAGAATTTCAGCAGCCCATGTCACTACTACTGCTGGCCGCCACGTTGGTGTTGTCTGTGGCTCAATGGATGGCGCTGCCACCGGCAAGCCACAGCAAGCAAACCTGAGGAAAATCGCGCCGCAAGCGACGCTATTCGCTATTAACCAACCGACATTTCCATGGATTGTAGGAGCTATGCTTGCATGGCGAACTTCTCTTACGTCGTGTTCGCCATGCAAGCATAGCTCCTACAGGAACGGATCAACTGCCTTTCACCGCCCTCACTCCGCTCAGGGTCTTGAAGCACAACTCCTTGGCGGTTTCCCAGAATTCCTGCATGTAAGGGGTCTGATCGTCCTCCACCCGTACGGCCGCATAGAGCGTGCGCCACACTCCCTTCTCGCCCAGCCGCACGGTTTTCAGCAGGTCGTGCTCGGTGTACTCGGTGAGCGCCCAGTTGGGCAACGCCGCCACGCCACGGCCCGCCGCCACCAGTTGCGCGGTCATGGGGGTGAGCTCGGCGGTGCGGATGGCGGCGGGTTCGGCGTTGGCGGGGTTCAAGAAGGCGGTGAACACATCCAGCCGCTCCCGCTCTACCGGGTAGGTAATCAGGGTCTGGTCGGTAATATCTTCCGGTTCAATCCATTTGCTTGCCGCCAGGGGCGACTGCCGCGACACCGCCAGCACCAGCTCGTAGCGGAACAGGGGCAGGTATTTCACCGCCTCGTTTTCCACCGGGTCGGAGGTGATCACCATATCCAGGTCACCCCGCACCAGCGCCGGTAACGGCGCAAAGCTGAACGCCGCGGAGAGATCCATCTCCACCTCCGGCCAGTGTTCGCGGAACGCATCCAGGGCCGGCATCAGCCACTGGAAACAGGAGTGGCACTCAATGGCGATGTGCAGGCGCCCGGTCTGGCCTGCGGCAAGCCGTTTCAGCTCCCTTTCGGTTTGCTGCACTCTGGGCAATACCTCCCGTGCCAGCGCCAATACCCGCAAACCGGCAGTCGTGAATCGCACCGGTCGCGTGCGCCGTACCAGCAAGGCTGCGCCCAATCTCCCTTCCAGATCCTTGAGCTGATGAGACAGGGCCGACTGGGTCACATGAAGGCGCTCCGACGCTTCCATCAGAGACCCGGCCTCTTCGATGGCCAGCAAGGTGGTCAGATGTCGCACTTCCAGCATGAGAGAATCTCATATTCATAATTAGATATTTGATTTTGCCTCAACTACACCTGTCCCCACAATAGCCATCAATCGCACTGGCCCCGAGTACAGGCAGGCCAGTGCCCACCATGTCAGAATGAAAGGACGACACCATGACCACCCTCCACAACCTCGGCTTCCCCCGCATTGGTGCCCGCCGTGAGTTGAAGCAAGCCGTGGAAGCCTACTGGGCCGGCGATCTGCAACAGACCGAACTTGAGCATGTGGGCAAGAGCCTGCGTGAGCGGCACTGGGCGCTGCAGGCCGATGCCGGCCTGGACCTGGTGCCGGTGGGCGATTTCGCCTGGTACGACCAGATTCTTGAATTTTCCTGCCTGCTGGGGGTGGTACCCAACCGCTTCCAGCAAGACAACGACCAACCGGTAAGCCTGGACACCCTGTTCCGCATGGCCCGTGGCCGGGCCCCCAGCGGCACACCGGCGGCAGCCTGCGAAATGACCAAGTGGTTTGATACCAACTACCACTACATCGTGCCGGAACTGGCGGTAGACCAGACCTTCCACATTGCCCGGGAAAGTCTGTTCGAGCAGGTGGAAGACGCCAAAGCCCAGGGCCACGCCCCGAAACCGGTGATCCCCGGCCCGCTCACCTATCTGTACCTGAGCAAGGGTGAGAGCTTTGATGGTGCCGACGACAGCAGCAAGCTGGCCCTGCTGGACAGCCTGATTCCCGTGTACCGCCAGATCCTGCAGCGGTTTGCGGATCAGGGCGTGGAATGGGTTCAGATTGATGAACCGATTCTGGTACTGGACCTGCCGGACAGCTGGCAGCGCAGCTACCTGCGTGTCTACGACCAGCTCGCCGCCGCCAGTGATTGCAAGCTGCTGCTGGCCACCTACTTCGGCGGCCTGGAAAACAACCTGTTCACGGCTCTGGAATTGCCCGTGGATGGCCTGCACCTGGATCGGGTGCGCGGCAACGATGATCTTGGTCAGGTGGTGCCGCGGCTGGGCGACAAGGTGCTGTCGCTGGGCTACATCAATGGCCGCAATATCTGGCGCACCGATCTGGATGCCGCCCTGGATGCCTTGATTTCCCTGCGCAACGAACTGGGCGATCGCCTGTGGCTGGCGCCCTCCTGTTCCCTGCTGCACAGCCCGGTGGATCTGGATCAGGAAGACAAGCTGGATAGCGAGCTGAAAAGCTGGCTGAGCTTTGCCAAACAGAAACTGCAGGAGCTGGCGCTGCTGGGCGGTGCCCTGGACGGCGACAGCAGTGTCAATGCAGGTTTACAGGCCCAACGCGACGCCCTGCAAGCCCGCGGCCTGTCCAATCGTATCCATAACCCGGTAGTGGGCAAACGACTGGCCGCGGCCGGCGAGGTCTCCCGCGACCGCCACAGCCCCTTTGCCGAGCGTATTGCCAGGCAACAGCAGGCGCTGCAACTGCCGGCCTTCCCCACCACCACCATCGGCTCCTTCCCGCAGACCCGGGAGATTCGTACCGCTCGCCGCGATTGGAAAACCGGCCGCCTGGACGATGCCAACTACACCCAGCAGATGAAGCAGGAAATTGCCCGCTGCATCCGCTATCAGGAAGAGGTGGAACTGGATGTGCTGGTGCACGGCGAAGCCGAGCGCAATGACATGGTGGAATACTTCGGTGAACTGCTCGACGGCTTTGTCTTCACCCGCTTCGGCTGGGTGCAGAGCTATGGCTCACGCTGCGTAAAACCGCCGATCATCTTCGGTGACGTCCAGCGCCCCGAAGCCATGACCGTGGCGTGGGCCGAATACGCCCAGTCACTCACCGACAAGCCCGTCAAAGGCATGCTCACCGGGCCGGTGACGATCCTGCAGTGGTCTTTCGTGCGCGATGACCAACCCCGTGCCGACACCTGTCGCCAGATCGCCCTGGCCCTGCGCGATGAAGTCCAGGATCTGGAGGCCGCCGGCATCAAGGTGATCCAGATCGACGAACCCGCCCTGCGCGAAGGCCTGCCACTGCGCAAGGCTGACTGGGGCCAGTACCTGGACTGGGCCGTGGACTGTTTCCGCCTGGCCACAGTGGGCGTCGCCGACGATACCCAGATCCACACCCACATGTGCTACTCGGAATTCAACGACATCATCGAGGCCATCGCCGCCCTGGATGCAGACGTGATCACCATCGAAACGTCCCGCTCCAACATGGAACTGCTGGATGCCTTCGGGGATTTCCAGTATCCCAACGACATTGGCCCGGGCGTGTACGACATCCACTCCCCCAATGAACCGGACGTAAGCTGGATGGTGCAACTGATGGAAAAAGCCGCCGAGCGACTGCCGAAGGAACGGCTGTGGGTCAACCCGGACTGCGGCCTGAAAACCCGCAAATGGGAAGAGACCCGTGTCGCGCTGGCCAACATGGTGGATGCGGCCAAGCAGCTGCGCGAAGCGGTTTAAACGCCCTCTGCCGAAACCAAATAAAGCCCCGTTGGAGCCTTGCTCGCAAGGCGAAGAGCAAAACGCTGGCACCGTGCCAGACCGAACCCCTTCGCTTTGCAAGCAAAGCTCCAACGGGCTGTTTTATTCGTTTGAGGTCGCGTCCGCTTCGATCACCTTCAACAGTCGATCAGGACCCAGCTCCACCGGCTTGGGTTCGCCGGGTAATTGCCAGTGGCCCGCGTGTCGCTCATCCGGTTTGCTGTCCATTAGTGGCAGGCTGGTGAGATCCGCCAGGGCGTCGCGGAACAGATCCGTGCGGTAGCATTGGGCAGCGAAGGTCTGGGTTTCTTCCAGGCTGCACTGACGCCAACGCTGCATTTCCTCCAACAGAAAACGGGCATCGGAACGCCAGGGGAAGTTGGCGTGAAAACCGGCAAACACATGGAAGTGATGAGCCGGAAACGGTTGCCCGGTCAAGCCGCCAGGCAGGCGCTGGCTGAACGGTGCGCGAATGATTTCCGCGGGTACATCCAGCCAGGCCGGATGCGCCAGTAGCGACAGGCTCTCCAGCAGATGCTCGTCGGCATGGCGAGCGGCCTTATAGAGCGCCCGCAGCATGGCGCGGTGAGGCCCGGGATTACGGGCCACCCAGTCACGGGACACCGCCAGCACTTTTTCCGGCGCGTTTTCCCAGATTTGGTAACCGGAAAGAATACAGTGTCCGGCACCGGTGAGCGCCGCCAGGCTGTTCCAGGGTTCGCCCACACAGAAGCCATCGATATGCCCCATGCGCAGGTGATCCACCATCTGCGACGGCGGCAGCACCACCAGCTTCACATCGTGATCCGGGTCCAGCCCGGCGACGCTCAGCCAGTGACGCAATTGGTAGGCATGGCAGGAAAACGGAAACACCACCGCCAGTACCAGCGGCGCCTCACCACTGCCGGCACGAGCCGCTACCAGCTTGTTCATGGCACTGGCCATATCGTTGGGCGTGGGCCCTTCGGACAAGGCACACAACCCCTGGAACAACATGGGCGACACGGTAATGCCGTTGCCGTTCAGCCCCATGGAGAACGCCGTGGCCAGGGGTTTCTTGATGCACCCCAGCCCCAGCGAGGTGGCCATCATCATGGGCGCCAGCATGGGCGCCGCATCCAGCTGCCCCACCAGTAAACGATCACGCAGGCTGGCCCAGCTCCACTCCGGTTGCAGCTCCACATCCAGCCCTTCGGCGGCGAAGTAGCCCGCTTCCTGAGCCACCACCAGCGGCAGGCTGTCGGTCAGCGGCATATAGCCGATACGAATTTTCATGGGGCTTGCTCCGCAAGCTGACGGCGAACGCTGGATACCTGACGCTTGACCACCTGCACACCGTCAGCCGGTGTGGCACGCCACACTTTTTTGCTGGGTGCCTCGATCAGGCTGCGCGATTTTCTCAATGGGCTCACTCTTCTCATGCTCGCTCCTGTTCTGGCGTCAGGCGCCTGGGTTTTTTCACCCCTGCGCTTTCAGCATCTCGGCATAATCCAGCACTGACCTGGCCACCTGGATTAGTGGCTGGCCGGTATTCATAGCCTGGCGCCGCAGGGTGCTGTAAGCATCCTGTTCATTCAGGCGACGGCGTTGCATCAGCAACCCCTTGGCCCGTTCGATGATCTTGCGTTCTGCCAGCGCTTCGCGGGTCTGTTCCAGCTCCTCGCGCAGCGCCTGGTATTCCCGGAAACGGGCGGTGGCCACGCGCATCACGCCCCGCACCCGGGCCAGATCGGTTTCCCCGGCCACATAGGCACTGACGCCAGCACGCAGGGCCGCCACGATCAGATCCTCGTCGTCCTGGTTGCAGAACATGACCATGGGCCGCGGCATATCCCGCTGCACCAGTGCCATGCTCTCCAGGGTGTCCCGGTCCGGCGCGTCCATATCCACGATCACCACATCCGGATTACTGGAATGCACCTTCTCCGCCAGCCCGGCAGCACTGGTCAGACGACAGAGGATCTCGTGCCCTTCGTCGATCAGGGCTCGCTCCAGAATGGCGGCGCGCGGTGGCTGGTCATCCACCAGCATGATTTTCAGGGCCATAGTGTCGGTAGCATCCGGGGATTGAGTGTTACTGGATTGGTTTGCAACGGTTGTGCCAGTCATGGGGTTATTAACTCACTGTTTTTCTTTGCGATTCCTTATTCACCACAACAGACCTCGCGGAGCGCACCACAGCGGTGCACTCCGCGGCGCCAAAACGGCGCTGTTTTGCTCAGAGTTTCAGTTCTGCCCAGGCCCACAGTTTTTGTGTGTCGGTGCCGAAATCATCAGCGCTGTAGTCGGCGTATTTCAGGCCCACCACGTAGTGCTTGCCGATGGGCCGGGCCACCAGCAGGTTGGTTTCCGTGCCGTAGTCACTGCTGCCCTCTTCGGCCTGAAAGTCGTGATACACCGCTGCCAGTTTGAAGCCGGCCAGCTTGGTGCCGACGCTGACAAAGCTGTCTTTCAGGCCATCCGCTGGGGTTACCAGGAACTGGTCCGCCCAGCCATTGAAGGCATGCTTGGTGGCCAGCGGGGTCTGGAAGGCAATCTTGCCGTCATCAGAGCCCAGCACTTCCTGCGCCACCTTGACGGTGACCCCGGCCATTTCTGCGCCCACTTCGGCGAAGTAGTAATCGGTATCGCCGGCTTCCACCTCTTGCTGGGCGCCTTCCAGGGTGAGAAGCAGCTTTACGGCATCCAGATCGAAGGCACCGGCATAGCGCAAACCATAGGTGTCGTTATCGGAATCGGGCACGTTATCGGTTTCCAGCAGGTAGCCGTAGGCGGTGAGCGATCCCCCCGGCGCACCGGCCCAGCTGGCGTTGAACAGGTAATTGGACACATTGGCATCGAACTTTGGCGTGAAGCCGTTTACCTGGGTGAGATAGGCCGTGGAGAAAGAAAAATCACCGGTGCCGTAATCCACCTTGGCACCATCAAAGGTCTGCTCGTCCTGACGCCAACCCACGTTGCCCACGAAGCGGGCATTGTCGTAAATGATGCGCTGACGACCATAGGTGGCCACCAGGCCATCGAGGGCATCGCTACCGGTATAACGGACTGCAGCGCGGTTCAGCTCGGTCACTTCCGGATCAGCAATCACCGGGTAACCGGCCATGTGCGGCGCAAAGTTATCCACGTTGCCGACAATGCGGGTGTCTTCAAACTCCCCCAACACATCAAAGCCGTGCAGCGTGCCGCTCTGGTAGCCCAGTCGGGTGCGCAGGGTGAGTGCCTGGGCATCTTCCGCGGCACCGTCGCTATCCACTTCCTCATGGCGCAGTCGCAGGTTCAGCAGCGGCTTGCCTTCTTTCAACGCAGAGATAAAGGCATCGTCTTCGGCGTGAGCCGTCCCCGAAAAACCGAGCGTGGACAGGATAACGCCGGCAGCAATGGCAGAATATTTCATGGTCTTTTCCTCGATGTAACGTCCCAAAATTAAAAACAGTGATGTGCTGAAATCAGGCACACCTTCCCCCTGCCCGCTTTTCCGTGTGCGGAAAAAGCAGGCGAATCAAATCAGTCATAAACGGTTATCAGGCCCGCTTTCGAGCCGCGCCAGTCTCAGCGTCAGCACGCTTGGGCAGCGGCTCCACCTTGCGCTGTTTCTCGTACAGGAACTGCAGCACCTGCTGACGACAGCGAACAAAGGTGGGGTCGTCGGCCAGGGCCAGGCGATCGCGAGGACGCGGCACATTGACGTCCAGAATCTCGCCGATGGTGGCGGATGGCCCATTGGTCATCATCACAATGCGATCGGACAGCAACACCGCCTCGTCCACATCGTGGGTAATCATGATCACCGTGGTGCCCAGCTGGGCATGGATATCCATCAGGGAGTCCTGCAGGTGAGCACGAGTCAGGGCATCCAGCGCCCCGAAGGGTTCATCCATCAGCAACACCTGCGGCTGCATGGCCAGGGCACGGGCAATACCCACGCGCTGTTTCATGCCACCGGAGATTTCATCCGGCTTCTTGTGCATGGCATGGGCCATGTGCACCAGCTCCAGGTTGTGCTCTACCCAGTCGCGAATTTCCGCCCGGCTCTTGGTCTTCTTGAAGACTTGCTTCACCGCAAGCTCCACGTTTTCAAACGACGTAAGCCAGGGCAGCAGTGAATGATTCTGGAACACCACGGCCCGCTCCGGGCCGGGTTCGGTGACTTCCTGCTTGTCCAGGATCACCCCGCCATCGGTGGCCTGTAACAGGCCGGCGACGATATTGAGCACTGTGGATTTCCCGCAACCGGAATGACCGATCAGGGACACGAACTCACCATCGGCAATTTTCAGGTTCACATCCTTGAGGGCTTCAAAGCTGCCCTTCGGCGTCTCGAATTGCATGCCCACGTTGGACAGTTCCAGTAAGGCTTTCATTTTGATTCTCCTTTCAGCTGCTAACGTTGAGCTGAAGCTTTGTCCCACACCAGCGCGCGCTGCAGCATCAGCATCAGGCGGTCCAGCAGGAAGCCGATCAGGCCGATGACGATCACCGCCACCATGATCCGACCCAGGGATTGGGAGCTGCCGTTCTGGAATTCATCCCAGACGAATTTCCCCAGGCCCGGGTTCTGCGCCAGCATTTCTGCGGCGATCAACACCATCCAGGCGATCCCAAGACTCAGGCGCAGGCCGGTGAACATCATCGGCAATGCCGACGGCAGCACGATCTTGCGCACATGGCTGAGGGCGTTCAGTCGCAGCACACGGGAGACATTGGTCAGATCCTGGCTCACCGAGGTGACCCCCACCGCCGTATTCATCAACGTGGGCCACAGGCAGCACAGGGTTACCGTGAACATGGAAGTGAGGAAGGATTTGGACACCATCGGATCGTCGCTCACATACACCGCACTCACCACCATGGTGACCAGCGGCAACCAGGCCAGCGGCGACACCGGCTTGAACAGCTGCACCAACGGGTTCACCGCTGCATGCACGGTGCTGCTCAGACCGATAACGATGCCCAGCGGAATGGCGATCATCGATGCCAGCAGAAAGCCACTCATTACCGTGATCAGGCTGGTACCGATCTGATCAAAGAAGGTCGGCGCACCGGTGTAATCCCGGGTGACCGGCTGCCAGTCCGGCTGCTGTTCCAGCCGGGCGGCGATGTACTTCTCCTGCCGCTCATGGAACGCCACTTCCCGCTCGCGGGACTGCTGGTGTTCGCTGACCAGATTGCCCGCCTGCTCCCAGACCTGGGCCGGGCCGGGAAACTGACCCAGCGAGGTATCAATACGCTGGGCCGCGAACTGCCACATGAGCAGGAACAGCCCTATCCCCAGCACCGGCCACAGCAGCTGGCGCATCAGTGCTTGCCACTGGTCACGGGACACCTTGCCCGTGGCCAGTGCGCGGTAGGGTTCCATCCAGGTCGGGAATGTCAGGGTCACCATGATTTTCTCCTTCCTCTCGCGTACCCGGTTACAGGGTGTCGCCATCTTTCAGGCCGATGGGGAACTTGCTCAGGTACTCGTTGGGCTTGCGGCCGTCGTAGGTGACGTTGTCGATGAACTCGCTCTGCGGCGGCTTGAAGCCGTCTTCGCTGGCGAAGTCCGGGAATTCATCGGCGCTGATCTTGCCTTCGGCAATCAGCGACTTGGCCGCCTGGGTGTAGATGTCCGGGCGATAGACTTTCTTGGCGATATCCATGTACCAGCTATCCGGCTTGCTCTCGCTGATCTGCCCCCAGCGACGCATTTGCGTCAGGTACCAGATGGCGTCGGAGTAGTAGGGATAGGTGGCGTTGTGACGGAAGAAGACGTTGAAGTCCGGAATCTCCCGCTTGTCGCCTTTCTCGTATTCGAAGGTGCCGGTCATGGAGTTGGCGATCACGTCATAGTCGGCGCCCACATAGTTGGGCTGGGACAGGATCTTCACCGCTTCCGGTCGGTTGGCGTTGTTGTTCTCGTCCAGCCACTTGGCCGCACGAATCATCGCCTTGACCACACGAATATGGGTATTGGGATATTCTTCCGCCCAGCCCTTGCTGACCCCGAACACTTTTTCCGGATTGTTTTTCCAGATTTCGTAATCGGTAATCACCGGCACACCGATGCCCTTGAACACGGCCTGCTGGTTCCAGGGCTCACCCACGCAGTAGCCATGAATAGTGCCGGCTTCCAGGGTGGCGGGCATTTGCGGGGGCGGTGTGACAGAGAGCAGTACGTCCGCCTGCAACTGGCCGCTGGTGTCGCCCCGGTGCGGCGCGTAGTAGCCCGGGTTCAGCCCACCGGCAGCAAGCCAGTAACGCAGCTCGTAGTTATGGGTGGATACCGGGAACACCATGCCCATCTTGAAAGACTTGCCGGCGGCCTTGTATTGCTCCACCACCGGTTTGAGCGTGTCGGCCTTGATGGGATGCACCGGTTTGCCATCCTTGCTGGGAATATGTTTTTTCATTTCTTCCCAGACGGAATTGGAAACGGTGATGCCGTTGCCGTTCAGGTCCATGCTGAAGGCGGTAATAATATGGGCCTCGGTGCCATAGCCGATGGTCGCCCCCAGTGGCTGCCCCGCCAGCATATGAGCGCCATCCAGCTGACCGTCGATCACCCGGTCCAGCAGCACTTTCCAGTTGGCCTGGGCTTCCAGGGTCACGAACAGGCCCTCTTCCTCGAAATAGCCTTTCTCGTAAGCAATGGCCAGTGGAGCCATATCAGTCAGCTTGATAAAGCCGAACTTCAGGTCGGCCTTTTCCGGCCAGCCCACAGCATCCTCCGCCAGGGACGGCGCCGACAGGCCCAGTGTCATAGCGGCCAGCACACCACGAAATGTTTTCTTGAAACCTTTCATCATCCTTCCCTCTTCTGCCCGGTTTTTTTCGGGCATAAAAAAAGCGCTCAAAGCGTCCCGCCACCATTGGCAGGAATCTTTGAGCGCCTTTGCTCGCATCGGAGTGCAGTCGCCATTGACCACACAGATGGTTATCTCGCGCACAACACAGTGGTTGTGCTTACCGTGTATTAAGGCAAATGCTGTGCCAGTTTTGAAAAGTCTGATTTTTCATGACGTTATCGATAACAGGCACAAGCCGGGCCGGCTTCAGCGCCCGGTTTTCGCTCAGCCGGCACTGTTGTGAGTCAGTCCCGCCTCACCAAAATGCATCACGCTTTTGCTGCAACCCAGTTTCTTGCCGAAAACCCCGCGTTTTGCCCCGCCATGGTGAAAAAACCATGCCCAGCTTGCGAGCCTTTGCGACCAAGGCCGCATTTATCACTGCGGTGAATGATGAACATCATTCGAAGAAGGAAGCCGAAAACGCCATGGCCTGTTAGGCTGCGCGCTGGATTACCGGAGAGAACCGGCACGTCGCCCTGTATCGGTTTTCCCGAGTGCGCCTTCCCATTTGATTGCCTGCGAGACACTGCGTGACGACCACCGAAAGAGATCACCTGCTCACCGCCATAGCCGGCGCCTTCAGCCTGGTGATTGCCCTGGGCATTGGCCGCTTCCTGTTCACCCCGGCCCTGCCCGACATGATTGCGGAAAGTACCCTCACCGCCATCAGCGGCGGCTACCTGGCAGCGATCAACTACGGGGGCTACCTGGCCGGCGCCATGCTCGCCATGGCGGTGCCCGCCCATCGGGCCCGCACGGCGTTCTGGTTGGCCCTGTGGGTGAGCGTGGTCACCAGCCTGCTCATGGGGCTGAGCACCACCTTCACGCCCTGGGCCATCAACCGGTTCTTGGCCGGTGTGGCCAGCGCCATCATCATGGTCAACGGTTCCGCCCTGGTGCTGGGCGCCATGCCCAATCATCTGCGGGCCCGCCTGGGCAATATTCACTATGCCGGCATCGGCCTTGGCATCAGCATCGCCGCCCTCACCGTTGCCTTTATTGAAACCCTGCGCGGCAGCTACGCCACCATGTGGCTGGCCTGCGGCGCCCTGGCCCTGATCCTGCTGCCACTGTTACGCCGCATTCCCGCCCTGCCCCACGCCAAACACAGCCAGCATGAACGGGCACCGGTAAACCGCTCGGCCCTGGGCTTTCTGATCGGCAGCTACACCCTGGCCGGCTTCGGCTACATCACCAGCACCACCTACCTGCCGGTAATCGCCAAAGCGCAATTGCCGGGCCTGGACAGCGCTGCCTTCTATACTTGGCTGGCCGTGGGCCTGGCCGCCGTGCCCGCCAACCTGCTGTGGGGCAAACTCGCCAGCCACACCAGCGAACGCAACGCCTTGATGGCCGCCCTGGTGTTACAGGCCCTGGGCGTCAGCGCCCCCGCCTGGTTACCGGGTCTCACCGGGCTGGTCGTCAGCGGCCTGCTGGTGGGCGGCACCTTTACCGCCGTGGTCGCCCTGAGCATGTACTGCGGCCGCCAACTGGCCCCCCATGCCGCCAGCGCCGCCCTGGGCGCACTGACGGCCTGCTATGGCGTCGGGCAGATACTGGGGCCGGTGGTGACGGCGCGGTTGCTGGAAAGTAGCGGAAGTTTTGCGCCCGGGTTGCTGGGGGCCGCGGCGGCCTTGATTGGGGCGGCGGTGTTGTTGGTGCCGTTGGGGAAGGTGCGGTTTTAAGGGCGGCTCACGGCCTGCTGGCGGGCTAACAACGGCATGGCCGCAAACAGCAGCAAAGAAAAGAGATAGGCCATACCGGATACCGGGTCACGTCCCGCCAAGTAGTCGCCCAGGTCCTGCCCTTGAAACAGTGTCACCGCCAACTCGCCGCTCAGCATCATCAACAGGGCCGGCAGGCCAGTGCCAATACACTGCATCACCGTCACCAACCTAAATCGCTGCACCAGCCAGCGGGCCACCAGAAAACTGGCCAGCACCATAAAAGGCAATTCAACCAACTCAGCCCAGCGCTCACCCAGCCGGGGCACCAGGAAGGGAATGCGGATCATGGCCAGGGCGAAGCCGGTGGCAAAGATCAGGGTGAAGTAGATGAGAGCGGGTTTTATCTGTCGCATTTGGAGAACCGTCTTAGTATTACTCTATGCCTTAACAGTTCGGCAACAGCATCCAAATAAAAAGTATCAACTCCAGATCTCGCATTTCTCAGTCCTGCACTTCTATAAACAGTAAAATGAAAAATGAGAGACCTAACCACGAATTCTATACTGAAAATCTACGCCCAGTCAGGGTGATTGGGAATCTTGACCACATAATTTTTTTTACAGGCCTCTGCTTTATATAGCTGAATATCCGTTCCGTTATTTTTATTCAAGGAGTCAACTATTGACTTTAGATTACCGTAATTATTTTGGCTTATTTTCATGCCCGCAATGACTGACGTTACAAGCCTATCTCGGTGATAAAGGTGGATACCTGGCCCCCGGTTATGATCGTACACCCTCCGCTCCATTTCGTAAGCCCACATATCTGATTTGGAGTAAATAAGTTTATTCAAGACATCATGATCACTATCGACGCCATACGCTATCTCCGGCCTTTGAGATTTGTACGGGTTCTACCCCGTTACTGCGGACACTTCTAAAAAGAGGCACACTGTGCCCAAGGAGTGTTTATGAGCAAGCGAAAGAAGTACAGCCCCGAGTTCAAGCGTGAAGCGGTAGAGCAGACTCGTCAC
>UEXM01000910.1_pt1 | contig 28248 bp, 35 predicted proteins | sample 1796661 | NCBI WGS metagenome assembly UEXM01 (sample SAMEA4772469, study PRJEB27181) | metagenome
AAACTAAAACAAACATAGGCACAATAAAGGAGGCTTACATTATGGCATCATTGGCTGAAATAAGAGCGAAGTTGAAATCTCAAGAAGTGAATCGCTCCACTTCCAACACAGGCGGAGACAACGCCATCTATCCACATTGGAATATATCAGAAGGATCAGAAGCAGTGATCAGATTCTTACCCGATAAGGATACAAACAATACATTTTTCTGGACTGAAAGAAACATGATCAAACTACCTTTCGCGGGTATCAAAGGTCAGACTGATTCTAGACCAGTTACAGTGCAAGTACCTTGCATGGAGATGTATGGCAAGACTTGCCCAGTACTAACAGAAGTTAGACCATGGTTCAAAGACAAGAGCATGGAAGACATGGGCAGAAAATATTGGAAAAAGAAAAGTTACATTTTCCAAGGTTTTGTAACAACGAATCCATTAGCAGAGGACTCAACTCCTGAGAACCCAATCAGAAGATTCATAATTGGACCTCAGATCTTTAACATTATCAGAGGAGCATTGATGGATCCAGAGATGGAAGAAATGCCAACTGATTACGTGAAAGGTGTGGACTTCAGGATCACTAAAACAACTAAAGGTGGTTATGCTGACTACTCAACATCAAAATGGTCAAGAAGAGAACGTGCATTAGATGAGGCAGAGAGAGCCGCAATCGAAACACATGGTTTACACAACCTAGGTGACTTCAGACCAAAAGAGCCAACAGAAGCAGAGGTTAAAATAATCGCAGAATTATTTGCGAAATCTGTGGAAGGTGAGGCCTATGATCTTGAGCAGTATGGACAGTACTTCAGACCGGCGGGCGTGGCTTACCAAGGTAAACCACAGGTAGCAGTACCAACAGCATCGGCTCCAGCGGCAACACCAGTGGCAGAGGCGGCTCCTACAGCGGCACCTGTGACTGCAACTGCACCAGCACCACAACCTGAGGCGGCACCAGCAGTGGTGGCTCCAGCAGGCGACAGTGCCAAAAGAGCAGAAGATATCTTGAAGTTGATTAGATCAAGACAAGCAAAATAATCTGACAATGTTATACGAGATCGACGGCAAACCCGCATTTCGTATCGACCTTTATGATCACACCGTCGCCCATAAATGGAAAAAACTGATTGAATCCATTTATGTTGGCGATGGTGAGGACATAGACCATGTAAGATCGTTCTTTGGTTTACGTACACGTGATGAGATCAAAGACATGTTGCTAGATTCTGTTACGAGCATCAACAGTTTTTTAAAAAAGCATTTTATACAAATACCAAAGGAAATTGATTGGGATGACCAAAACTTGTACAACACCTTGCACATAGCATTTGAAAAACTATCCGGAGAGTTTGACAATACTACTAAACTTATGAAAATTGCACCTGAAGATATAAAAGAGGACATTAGAAATTTAAATTTTTGTGTACATGCATTAGAACATGAACCAAGCAAAAACATATTACCTATACAGTGGACTAAAAAAAGAGAAATAATGCCACGAATCAAACTAACTGATGATGAGTATGATTTAATACAATTTCATACAACAAAAAACGAAGTATATCTAGCATACAACGAGCTAGGGAAAAATTATATTGATCTATGGCGAGATAACTTACCAGTTGATTACAATGCAACAAAAAATAATCATTACATAGGTGCTGACATCCAAATTTCACTCGCAGACAAAGAAAATATTTTTGATAAAGAATTTATAGATTGGTGTAAGGATAACAAAATCAATCATGAAGAGAAGAAAAACGGAATTGGTTTATTGCCAATTGGTAAAATAGAGTCTATGAACATAGAACATTTGACAAAAGAGAGCAAAGCAGATATAATAATAAGATGAAAAAGAAAATACAAAAGGCTGTCGAATGGATATTGTACAAACAAATACCTGCATGGATGTTGATTGTAGCGATTATCCTTTGGATAGTATTATAAGGAAAATAAAATGACAAAAGTATTCGACGCAACAAAATTTAGAAAGAGCATAACAAAATCAATCCAAGGATTGGGTATTGGATTCAGCGATCCCACAGATTGGATCAGCACAGGAAATTACGCATTGAACTATTTAATGACCAGTGATTTCAACAAAGGAATTCCGCTAGGTAAAGTAACTGTACTTGCAGGCGAATCAGGAGCAGGAAAAAGTTACATAGCATCAGGTAACATAATCAAGAATGCACAGGACCAAGGCATCTTTGTCATCTTAATCGACACAGAGAACGCACTAGACGAGAAATGGTTACAGGCATTGAAAGTGGACACATCGGAAGACAAACTTTTGAAGTTAAGCATGTCCATGGTTGATGACGTGGCAAAAACTGTTTCCGAGTTCATGAAAGGTTACAAAGAGCAACATGCAGACAACAAAGAAGGTGCACCTAAAGTGCTATTTGTCATAGACAGTTTGGGCATGATGCTTACACCAACAGACGTTAATCAGTTTGAAGCAGGTGACATGAAAGGTGACCTGGGTAGAAAACCCAAGGCTTTGACAGCACTTGTGAGAAACTGTGTGAACATGTTTGGTAGTTGGAACGTGGGACTTATAGCAACCAACCACACATATGCATCACAGGACATGTTTGATCCAGATGACAAGATATCAGGTGGACAAGGATTTATCTATGCATCAAGTATTGTTGTTGCAATGAAGAAACTTAAATTAAAAGAAGACGAAGCAGGTAATAAAGTTACCGATGTGAGGGGTATCAGAGCCGCTTGTAAAGTTATGAAGACTCGATATGCAAAACCGTTTGAAGGTGTACAAGTCAAGATTCCGTATGAAACAGGAATGAATCCGTACAGCGGACTTGTAGACTTGTTTGAGAAAAAGGGTCTATTAGTTCAACAAGGTAACAGACTGAAATACATTGACAAGACAGGTAAAGAACACATTGAATTCAGGAAAGCATGGGTAGGTGATAAATTAGATATGATAATGGCAGAGTTCAAAGAAGAGGTACCTACAGAAATAGAAGACACGGACGCCCCTATCGAGGTCGAAACAGAAACAAAGACAAAGAGTAAAAAAGAATAATGATAGACTTTAAGCATGAAGACGTAGAACGTTTATGGAATTCCATTGTGCATTACGTACCAGAAAGACAAAAACTAGACATGGCTATTGACTTCATTGCTACCCTCGAAGATATTGGTGTGGAGCACGATGTCTTAAAGGGATCTGCAGAGCTTGATCCAAAACTAGAGGAAGCCGTCAACACTGTGTTCGAGGAAGACGAAGAGTCAGACGGATACGGCGAAGATGATTAATTGGTACAACGAAGTCAGCAGGAACCTAGACAAGATACCAGACTGCGTGGCATACTTTGACAAGGAATTGATCGAGGCTAAAAAGCAGTGCAAGATATACGGTAACCTAGAGAGGGCCAGTGCATCATTGCCTGGAATAGTGGAAGAAAGATTTAGCCAACTGCAACAACTGGAAGCGATCCTGGAATACCTAAACATAGAATTACGTAGATTAAGATCAAAAACCTTCAGGAAATATTTAGAAAATTACAACAGAGCACTATCAAGCAGAGATGCAGAGAAGTACGTGGACGGCGAAGATGATGTCGTGGACATGGACAAAATTATAAATGACTTCGCACTGATAAGGAATCAATGGTTGGGCATCACCAAAGGCTTAGATCAGAAACAATGGCAGATAACCAATATCGTCAAACTGAGGGTCGCGGGAATGGAAGATGCCGACATCAAATAGGATAATACTCACAGACGTAGACGGTGTGCTGTTGGAGTGGGAACACCACTTCACTAAATGGATGTTGCAACGAACACTGTTTGACGAGAGAGGTGCGAGATATCACCCACACAAACTACTACCAGACAAACAGAACACATACGAAATGGCAGAACGTTTTGGTGTGACCAAAGACGAGATCAGGAAGCACATCAGGGAGTTCAACAGGAGTGCTTGGATGGGAACACAGAGACCGATACTGGAGTCACAGACTTGGGTAAAACTGTTGGCGGCCGAGGGGTGGACGTTTATACCGATCACGTCCCAGACATCTGACATACCAGCACAACAGTTGCGTAAGAGAAGACTGGGAGAACTGTTTGGGGATCATGTCTTCACAAATTACCATATTCTAGGCACAGGTGCTGACAAAGACAGTGCTTTGGCGGAGTTCCATGCTACCGGACTGTATTGGGTAGAGGACAAGCCAAAGAACGCTGTAGCCGGGCTCAAATACGGTTTAAAGCCCATATTAATAGACCACCCATACAATCAAGATTTCAATCATCCTGACATTATACGTGTAAGTAATTGGAAAGACATACACCAAATAGTTTCAGGAAGAAAATGAAAATTTACGTAGGGCACGACAGCAGAGAAGACATAGCATACCAGGTTTGCGAACATTCGATCAAGCGTAGAGACCCGTCAGCAGAAATAATTCCCCTCAAACAAAAACAGATGCGAGACCAAGGACTGTATACCCGGCATGTGGACAAATTGGCGTCAACTGAGTTCACATTCACTAGGTTCTTCGTGCCATACATGAACGACTTCAAGGGATGGGCGGTGTTCTGTGACTGTGATTTCCTTTGGAAGATACCAAGCCATGAGCTTGTGAAATACTGTGACGACTCAAAAGCAGTTGTTGTAGTACAACATGACTACACCCCAAAAGAAACAACAAAGATGGACGGACAGGTGCAAACTTCATATCCCAGGAAGAACTGGTCAAGCATGGTATTATGGAATTGTGAACATCCTAAGAACAAAATACTAACACCTGAATTACTCAACGAAGAATCACCAAAGTTCCTACACAGGTTCAGTTGGCTAGATGATAGCGAAATAGGATCATTACCTTTAGAATATAACTGGCTAGTAGGCTGGTACAAAGAACCAAAAGATGGTGTACCTAAAATACTACACTACACAGAAGGTGGTCCATGGTTTGATGGTTACCGAGACTGTGAGTACAGCGATGACTGGAAGAAAGAACTAATAAACTTATTCAGTTCGTGATTCTATAAAAGATTTCAAAGCACTGACATCTGCATTTAATGTCCTGTCTCTCACTTTTGTCCATACAAATTGATCTCTTTCAGAAATATTAAAGTTCTTACGTATTTGTTTACCTGCATTATCGTCTAATATTTTTTTAGCCTTGAATTCTATCGTTGGCAGATAAAGACATCTGTTTAATTTACGTGCCACTTTTTGTGTGTATGAGTCAACATGCCAATGCCAAAAATATACAGGTGCAAGATATCCTAATGTGTTAATCCAGTTTTTATGCACGGCAAAGTGAGCGGCTGGTAATTTCGTGTCACCCCATAATGTAGGAGCATCTGCTAGATCCTTATTCTTTGCCCTACCATCATATGGTACCGCCATCAATATTTTGTCATCGTAACGATCGAATTCATCAGCAATCATTTTATCCCAATTTTGTGTTCTTACTTGCACGTCATCGCCCATAAGCATCACAATATCGTATGATGCCTTCTCAGCCATTAAGTTCCAACTATAACAAGTAGATTGATTTGGTCCAATGGTATAATGTTTTTCGTCGAGTAAATCTTTATACTGTTCTAACTTTTCATCGTCGTCGTTTAGATAAAATAGAAACTCTGTATCACCTTTTTGCGTTTCTGTTGCACTGTCAACCAATCGTTTTGCTAGTTCGGGCCTACCTCTTGATGGACAACAAAAAGAAATCATATCAATTTCTTCTTCCAAGTATCTGGGGTCTGGTCATTAATAATTTCCAATGGTAGGTGATATTGAAATTTCTTTGTGCCTCTAGTCCTAATGTACTCTGCTGTCTTTTTTACTGACTGTCGCATGTTTGTTGCTGTACTGTAACCTAATAATTCTCTTGCTTTGTCTGACGAACACACTGCTAGTTTGACTTCTTTAGGCCTGTCTTTGTGGTGTATAGGATCTAAATTAAGTCCTGTTTCGTTTGCACAGGCTTCTGCTAACTCATTGATTGTTATAGGTTCTTCGTCTGGGCCTATGTTGATTACTTCACCAACTACGTTGTCTTGGAACGCAAGTGCATTCAAACAATACAAACAATCATCTATGTAACTGAAACATCTTTGCTGTTTGCCATCTCCGTATATGATTGGTTGCTTACCTTGTAACATTCTGTTCAACATGATAGACATAACGTTTCTAAAAGGGTCATCATACTTCTGTCTTGGTCCAACAATGTTGTGTGGCACAGCGATCACATACTCAACTCCGTGTGTCTCACATAAATTTTTAAGCACATCTTCCCCAGCCTTCTTTGCGATACCGTATGGATCCTGGGGACGACACTCGTGGGTTTCTTTGTACGGCATTTCGTCATGATGCCCGTACCTTGCCATACTTGAACAATACACAATACGTTTGACTTTGTTCCTTATGGCCGCTGTAATAGTTGTTACCGATGCTTCAAATATATTTCTCGTAACAAGCACAGGAGAAAATACTGACAGTCCTTCGTATGCCGTTGCGGCAGTATGATAAACTATGTCACAGCCTTCCATGGCCTTGGTCATGTTTTCTAAATCGCAACAATCCACTTGATGGAACTCAACGTTCTGTGGGACATTGTCTGTGTATCCACCGATCATGTTATCATTGCCAGCCACTGTGTGACCTTCTGATAGCATCAAATCTGCTAGATGAGAACCTAAGAATCCTGCTACGCCTGTGATAAAAATTTTCATTTGGAGTATTTAATTTAAGTTATACACGGTAAAAAACTTTATCTGGCCAATGCTCCATTAACACTTTGAATCCTAGTGAATCCATATACTTCTCTATGTCAATATTGCTACTTCCATATTTTTTAGTATTGTTGTTTAATTCTATCATTAGATACTGTACACTCTCTAAAGTCTTTGTTGCACCTTTCAACACTTCCATTTCATATCCTTCAACATCTATCTTTATCAGGTCAACCTTTTCATAATTCAAATAATCTAGTGTGATCATCCTGATGTTTCCTTCTTTATTGACTCTTTTTGCCTGTGTAAAATCGTCCTCGGTCAATGATATTTCTTTTATTTCTGAACCAACGGCCTCCATTCTTGGATCGCAATTGATAGTACAGTTACGTTGTAAACATTCAAAATGTATCTTGTCTGGTTCGAAAGCAATCACTTTTTTTGCATATGGTTCAATGGCCTTTGTCCATGTTCCACACCACGCACCTATGTCGATCACTGTGTTAAATTTTTTATTCTGACTATCGCAGTAATCTATGAACTTCATTAGACATTTATTTTGGGTGAATGGTTGGCCTGCCTTCCATTGTTCTAAGTGTATATCATTTGATGGCACCCATAAACCGTTTACCTTTTCTATATTCATAGTATTCCCTTGTCCATCAGTATTTCTACTGCTGTGCCATTTTCAATCTCTTCTGGTGTGAACTGTTGATATGCCAGACTGTACAACCAAGGTTCTGGCCCGCCGTAGTAAGGATTCTCAATGTCTGCTAGTTCAACGTTGCCAACATCGACTGCAAAACTCTTATCATCACAGAACACAGGTATTCCCTCACACATTGCCTCCACTGCCGCGATCGAACAACTGGTTACCACACACCAGGCCTCCTTGAGGTCCTCGGATAGGGGTACTTTCGCTTCACTTGGTCCTGATGTACCCCTCCCCCTAGGCTTGTGTCGAAGTCGGATAGGTCTGTCCGTGTATCTCTTTACCTGCTCTATGGTCTCGTTTGTCCAATTGGGTCGACCAAGGTAGTTGTGTATGCCTGTGCTACTAGGACATACTAAAACATACTTGCCAGCGAAATTTGGTGCTTTGATCTTCATTCCAAACTTTTCAAATCTATCGGCCTTGCAATTTTTAATGTAAGGAACGTGAATGGCATTCTTGCACACACGCCAATAATGATTGTCAGGTTTCAGGTTATTGTTATCAAATCTTCCAAAGTAAGGTGTGTCTGTGAACCAGTAGTTGTGATTACGTGCTTCCGACTTCTTGACCATTTCTCTGTTGTTGCCAACGAACCCCCAGAACATGCTGTTGCTTACAGGATCTGTTTCGGTTGCGTTGTCTAATTTTGTTATCTGATCAGGCCATGACTTCTCGACACCGTTGAACACTTCCCATGCTTTGCTATTTTTATTATTAAATGGTGCGTAGATTGTTAGCATCTATAAATTCCATAAGTTGTTCAGCCCACTGCCTGTGACCTTCTGCCGATGGATGAGGATCACTTTTACTGCTTATCATTCCTTTGTCTAAAATAAATTCGTATTGACTGAGATTAGGGCTAAAAAATCTATTCATGTTTATGGAGTCTTTGATAATTTGGAAATCAAACATGGCAGACCCAAAATCATTTGGCAGAGAATTGTACATCACATATGGTATTTTCTTCCTTTCAAAATAGTTTTGCAGATCAAAAACACTATCCAAGAATCTCATTGTCATGTTATTTTCAATATCCCAACCTGTGTTTTTCCTTACGAAATCAACATTGTCTAGAGTTTTCCAGGTACGCCATGTAAGGTTAGTTCCAGGCATCCTGCCTTTTTTATGTCCGTCGTTGGTAACGTAGTCATTTCGGCTGGCACTGGACCAACCTATGACAGCGAAGTGCTTATCACGTTTGTGACGTTCCAACCACACCTTGGTGGTGAAACTAATCCTGTCATTTCCTCTGCCGCCCATAGCAAAGTTGACCAAAGGCATGTCATATTTTTCTGCAAGTATTTTCGTGGTAAATGTGTCAACACCGTCTTTGGGACGACTTGTAAGAAAACTGCAACCATTTGAAAATAAAAACATAGTAGTGTATTATAACATAATTATTAATTAAATGTTAGCAAAAAACATAAACTCGCTGAAGTATTTCCTGAATCGTTGGGAAACAGTAGACCCCGAGTACGACTACACAGTACCGTACCATCCAGCGATTGATCCGCACTTCACAAGTTTACCAACATTTGTAGCGGAGTTTCATAATTGTAGAGTGCATACGTGCCCATTGTTGTTGACTAGGGAAAATAAGTTAATCACAGAACACGTGTGGAAACTGACGCACAAGAGCAGACACAAGCCACACAAGAGCCACAAGCTCTGGACCGAATGGGATGACAACGTAGATTTAGATCTACCACCTGCTACTCAATTTTTCCATGAGAAAGACACCTACGTATGGCTACCTGTGGACGATGACAGCAAAAGTAATCCATGGCACATCTGGATTGATGTCATATCTAAGTTCAGGTTGTTAGAGAAAAGATGGTCAACGAACTTCAGTAGGTACTGTTTTATATTGGCAAATCACAGTCCGTATTTTGAAAAGGTATGCAAAGAACTTTTCCCAAACGTCAAGATAGTCGTAATGAAAAAAGGTGAGACATGGCAATTCAAACATCTCATAGTGCCCAGCATGAGTAATGTGAGAGATGGTATAACAACGCCGGCTCTTGCCCCGTGGTTACGACATTTCAAAGGATTGGCTAATATCAAAGGAATCAAACCCCATCGGAAAATAGTCGTACTGAGACCAGGTGCTGTCACTAGAAGAATACAAAACTCTGACGAATTGCTATTGAACCTCAAAGGATGGGAGACTGTGGTATTGGAGAAAATGTCCATCCGAGAACAAATAAAAACATTCGCCGAGGCTTCACACGTGGTGGCGGCACATGGTGCAGGCCTCACTAATTTGTTATGGTGCCAGCCCGGAACCAAAGTATTAGAGATAAATCAAAAAAGCGAAATACACAAAAAGGTTTACCCATTGCTGTCACACAATCTAAATCTAGAACATAAATTATATCTAGCAGATGTGGTGCCAATCCCTAAAGAAAATGGGAAAAAACCCAAAGGCATTAAAAGATTCAGTGACATGATAAAATTTAAAATTAACATACCCGAAATCATGGAGCACTTAGAATGAACCTATCAGTGTTACAAAAGAAACCTGAACTTGTACTAGAGCCTTATCCACATTTCGTGATCGAGGACGCACTACCCCAAGATGTGTACGAACAACTTGAGAAGGAATGGCCGGAACAACAACTGCTGTCCACCGAGCCATTTGATTCGGGTATATGTTACAGGTTGAAAGCAGATGAGATGTTGAAGCCGGGAAAAGTATCCAATCTATGGAAAAAATTTACCGAGTATCACACTTCTATTGAGTTTTATAAGGAAATGACAAAAGTGTTTGGCGAGTTGGTCCCACATGTCGACGACCTTACGTTGAGTCCAAGAGGCTGGGACACAGGCAATGACAAGATAGGAACCGACTGTCAGACAGTGATGCACAAGCCCATCGACTTCAGTTCAAGGACTGCACACATAGACAACCCTAGGGAGATATACGCGGCCTTACTTTACATGCCTTACATGGATGATAAGAGCACCGGTGGTGACTTTCAAATACACGAAACACATGATAACATTTTGGAAGTGAATAAAAACGGCGGAAGAGAAGTAAATGAAAAAGCAGGAAAAGTTGTCAAGACAGTTCCTTATAAACCCAACACATTAGTTGTATTTTGCAACAATTCAACAAGGTGTGTACACAGTGTATCCTCTAGAAAAGATGCCGTGCTACACAGAAGGAGCGTTAATATAATTGCTGAATTTAACAGAGCCGCGAAATGTAAAATGTTTGAAGTAAAGGAAAACAGGAAGTAATGCTGTCAGGTATACACACAACCAAACCACGTACACAACGGTATGTAGATGCCTTTGTTAATGGTTCGGGCAAGGGAAGGATTTATCAGTTTCGTGACCTGAAAGGGTTACCAAAAGAAAATCTGACCATGTACGGCATACTGGCAGGATCTGGTGAAGTGTATAAATGGTGTGAGAAGGATAAAAGAGATTTTTATTTCATGGATCACGGATATTTTACAAATGCACATGACAGTCCACACTGGTTACGTATAACCAAGAACAAACACTGTCAGAATATATTACAACAGAGACCCACAGACAGGTATGAGAAACATTTCAAAAGAGATATTAAACCATGGAACAAGGGTAAGAAAATTCTTGTCCTGCCACCCACCAATGCAATAGCGAACTTCTTTGATGCCACCGACTGGTTGGACAACACAGTGAAGATCCTTAAACAGAACACTGACAGAGAAATAGACGTAAGGGAAAAACCATACAATCCAACAATTGAAATTGATCATGTTGGTGCAACGGTAAAAGTGGACAGGCCAACTGTACACAAGGGCAATATCAATTGGGGCGATTACCATGCAACAGTGACCTACAACTCCAACACCATGGTGGCCAGTTTGACTAACGGAGTACCTGTGTTCTGTGATCCAGAGAACAGTGCGGCCGCACCCATATCTGAAACAGATTTCACAAAAATAGAAACACCTAAATACGGAGACAGGATTGCATTATTTTCAAGTCTAGCGTATAATAATTGGACACTACAAGAAATGGCCAACGGAACAGCGTGGAGGATGTTAAATGAAAGTTGAGATATTTAGAAGGACAGTGAAGGATCGTAAACGTGGCAACAGTTACGAGTTGCTTTACCATCTCAAGGAAGGCATAGAGGCCGCGGGCGATGAAGCGGTCATAGTCAATGAGAACAGGTCCGGACCAACTGTAGAAGGCGAGATGACTCCTACTGCACCCATGGCGGCCATGTTTGGATATGGTGGCGACAAGCAGATGCATCACACCAAAGGCAGACGTAGGGAACTTGCCAATAATTGTAGAGAAAAGAAAATTCCATTGATAACATTTGACGGAGGACTTTTATCTAGTTTTGGTAATGTGTCAACATCACCTGATCATCATTTCAGGGTGTCTTTGTACACACCCATGAACGACGGTAACTTTCTATCTGACAACAGTCCAAGCGATCGTTGGGAAATGATGGTGAAAAAATTCAAAGTTAAGTATGAACCATGGAGGAAGTCTGATCAAGACGATCCTGTAATATTCGTACTGCAACCAAAAGACAACTGGAGCATGAACGAGTTGGATCCCATAGAATGGTTTAACAAAGTTTATGAAAGGCTTAGACCTGCCACTGATAGGAAGTTCATAGTCCGTCCGCATCCAAACCATGTCGCATCCATTGTCGCACGAAAGGATGACTTTCCAGATGATGTTGAACTTCAGTACACACATCAACATTTTGCGGGAGATGAAAAGAAGTTTTACAGATTCCATTTCCAGGAAGCGATCGCGAATGCACACGCTGTGGTTACGCACAACTCCACTGCCAGTGTTGACAGTTGCATAAGGGGAATACCAACTTTTTGCACATCAGATCTTGCACTGTGTTGGGAAGTGTGTAACAAGGATCTTAACGATATAGAAACACCCAAGAGGCCAGACAGGACACAGTGGGCATACGACCTAGGATATAAACTGTGGAGCATACAAGAGATAAGAGACGGCACAGTTTACAAAAGGTTCAAATCAAAACTGGGTCTGTAATGTGCGGCATATACGGTATCACGGACAAAGATCCCGAATTTATAAAACAATATATCGAAATATGTAAACACAGAGGGCCCGACGGATCAGACATATGGACATCTGACCATGTTACCCTTGGTCATAATCTACTGAGCATAATGGCCGAGCCAAACAAATCTCAACAGCCATGGGAGACCCCAAAAGGCAATAGGCTTGTGTACAATGGAGAAATTTTTAATTACAACGAACTTGTTAAAAAATACAAAAATTTTACAAATTCTACAGGGTGCGACACAGAACTGTTAGCATGGGGACTGGACGAACACGGAATAAATTTTATCAATGAGATCGATTCCATGCATGGCTTTGCCTATTACGACCTGCAAAGAAACACAATTACCCTGAGCAGGGATCATGCGGGCATTAAACCATTATACTACGCAGAAATAGACAAAGGCCTTGTGTTTGCATCAGAACTGAAAGGCATGCTCGACATTGTTCCCAACGCCCGAACACTTGATAACCTTGCCTGTAGTATGATGACCCGGACCGGCACAAATCCGTTGAGAAACACCATGTTCACAAATATCAAAAAAGTTTTGCCAGGCGAAACCATTGTGTATGATTTAAAAATGAGAACTTTGAACTGTGCCCAAAGAATATACATTAAACCGAATGCTGATAAAGATTACTCAAAAAATGAACTCAAAGAAATGTTTGCTCAGACAGTAAGGCAGTGTGCCATAGGGCAAAGGAAAATTGGAGTGTTCTTGAGTGGTGGTTTAGATTCTTCTGTTGTGGCCTATGAACTACAACAACTAACAAACAGTGTAAACACTTTCACAAACAGAATTACCCCGGAAGTACGGGCAGATGAAGATTTCAACAGCGATTCAAAAGTAGCAAAAAGGTTTGCATCCGAACAAAATTTTAATCATCATGATGTTGTTATATCACCGTCCGAATATCTATCAGCGTGGGAAGATAGTGTATGGTACATGGAACAGCCAAACTACAATCCAAGCAATCCAATGTACTGCTACACGAACAAGTATCTAGCAGATAATGACATAGTAGTTACGTTGGCAGGAGACATGGGTGACGAACTGTTTGGTGGATACCCAAAATACAAAAACTTATATAATAGTGTAAACAAACCAAACTCCTGGAGAGAACTTTTACAACTATGGCTAGAAAGGGTTAAAAAAGGCAGTTATGTGTTGACAGAGCAACCAATCAATGACGAGACAATCCTAGACGAACTTGAAAAATGTTACAGTGACGAACTGTGGAATCCGGCAGACCCAACTGCATCATACATGGCATTGGACTGTGTTGCACAGGTCCCAGAGTTATTTTTCGCACGAAACGATTACTATGGCATGGCTTACGGAATGGAGGGTAGATTCCCTTTGGCATCAAAAAAATTCATGCAGTATTGCTTGAACATCAAAACAAAACACAAGTTTAAAAACAGCACCAAAGATATGGTAAAGAAAGCATACGAAAAATTTTTACCTGGATACATCGTCAACAAAGAAAAAACAGGATGGACAGTACCGATCGGGTATTGGTTGATGGATAATGTTAGTGACCACTTGACCAGTGTCTACGACCAAGAGATAGGCAAGGAAAGGCTTCACTTACAAGGAAGGTCACAGAAAGCAGGCAAACGTTTGATGCCGGAGTGGCAAGTAAAAAACTGGAAGGAAAAATATCAAATTAAATAAAGTTATGCCCACACTAGCAGTAGTAACAACTTTCCCGCCAAACAGATGGACAGCATATGCTAAAAGGATGTTGGAGAGCCATATTCAATTTTGGCCCGACAATGTTACCCTGTATGCATATTACGAAGGCCAGAAACCAACACTAGAACATCCAAAGATCAAATTTATCAACATAGAAGATGCCAATCCTGAATTAATAAAATTCAAGCAGAGACACAAGGACGATCCTGTGGCCAACGGTGAAGTGGATGAAATACCGGGCGGTGTGCGGAGAGATCCCAACGCAGGGAAAAATGACAGGGGCAAAGGATCTTACCTATGGGACGCTGTGAGATTCGCACACAAGACCTTTACAGTGGATCACGCAATTAAAACAATTGACACAGATTATGTTTTATGGTTAGATGCCGACACATACACATTCAGACCAATCACAATAGAGTTTGTTACTGGGCTACTACCCGAAGATAAGCTCGTGAACTTCTTAGGGAGGGGTGAAAAATATCCAGAATGTGGGTGGGTGTGCTACAACAAGAAGCATCCAAAAATTACAGAATTCATGCAGTACTGGACAGACCTTTACATCAAGGACACCATATTCAAAGAGTTGGAATGGCATGACAGTTACCTGTTCTGGCAATGTGTCAAACGTGTGGCACCCAACGACGGGGTGGACATAGGCAAAGGTGCAGGTGCCAAAGGACATCATGTGTTCATCAACAGCGTGTTAGGAGCATACGTGGATCATATGAAAGGCAAAAGGAAAGTGCAAGGTAAAAGTAGCAAGAGTGACCTACGTGGAGACAGGAACGAGGACTACTGGAAGAACGTGGAGAACTACGATCCGTTCAGTGGTGTGAAGTTTGATCCCAAGCAGGCAGACGACATAGTGAGCAAGGTTGCCAAAGGAAAGCAGGGCAACTGATGAGGATAGAAGCATGGCCCATGCATGGCCCATTGAACAGCAAAGACATCTTCGCAAAATTCATAAAGTCCATGCAGGACTTGGGAGACGAAGTACATGTCGACAAGGAAACCAACGGTGACGTAGCAGTGATCTGGAGTGTGCTGTGGCGAGGCAGGATGCGAAACTACAAACAGATTTGGCAAAGATACAGACAAGCAAATAAGCCAGTGATAGTGCTAGAAGTGGGCGGAATAAGAAGGAACAAAAGTTTTAAGATTGCAATCAACGGTGTGAACAGGAAAGCAGATTTTGCCAATCAAGATGTGGACAATACCAGATGGCCATTGTTCAATCATGTATTCAAGCCATGGAAACAGACAGGAGACAACATACTCATCTTGGGACAACACGATGCTTCTGAACAATGGAACGGTATGCCTGGTATGAACATTTGGTTTGAACAACAAATAAATGAAATTAGAAAACACACTAGCAGACCTATACAAGTTCGACCCCACCCTAGGAATCCTATAAGTTTTAATTTTAAAAAATATAAAAATGTAAGCATAACAAGTCCTGTAATGGACAGTAACACCATAGATGACACAAACTTCAAAGACACACTAGAGGACGCTTGGGCTGTGATAAATCATAGTTCTAATCCTGCGATAGAGGCTGTGATCAACGGTATACCTGTGTTTGTATCTGAGGATAGCCTGTGCCATGACGTTGGCAATCATTCTCTAGCCAACATCAATGATCCTAAAATGCCCGATAGACAAGAGTGGGCAAACAAGTTGTCATACACCGAATGGTTTGAAGATGAGATAGAAAAAGGATTACCATGGCAGAGAATCAAAAATAGAATTATTACAAATTATCTATGAGTACAATCTCAGAAATCAAATGGAAGCCATACGATGGAGAGATTGTAAACACAAACCTCATCATACGTAAAGGTAAAAAGATACAAGAGACTGCTTTCTTCGAGGATCGGGTAAAAGCAGTTCCACAGGGCAATGCCTACTGCATAGGGAATGGGCCTTCACGTAAAGGGTTTGATCTACGCAAACTTAAAGCCACAGGACAGACTTACGGATGTAATGCATTGTACAGGGATTTCATACCCGACTTCATATTTTCCGTAGACACCAACATGTCAATGAAAATGGTAGAGGACGAGGTTGGGTTGAAGGCCGTACACTACGCTCCGGCCTTACAGGCAAATAGGAAAGAGAGCAAAGGGATGATACACCTCATACCTAACAATCCAAACTGGATATCGGGCAATGTCGCATTCTGGACTGCAGGGGTGCATGGGCACCGGAACATCTATCTCATAGGATATGACTTCAGGGAGTACGGCAAGGGAGAGCTAAACAACATTTACCAAAACACCGACAATTATGGCGAACGTAATGATGATAATATATTTGATGGATGGTTGAAACAGTTTCGCGATATGTTGAAGATGAGACCTTATGTGAACTACACTGTAGTGCATGATAATCCACCGGAATATTTGAACTATCTGCAGACAGGTACAGATTTGGGTAACAGTAAAGTTATAAGTTACACTGAGTTTGAAAAAGTTTTAACACCTAGATAGGCCGAGGCCGGCAATTCTAAATTTGTTTTTCCAGGCAAAAAAGTTTTTATTATGGTTTGCATATGGGTCTTGTATCCAAGTCATTTGATAAAGGTGAACCATTTCATGTGCCAATGTTTCAATAAAGTCTTTCCATTTTGGAAATTTACAATGTAATTCAATATAAAATTCTACATCAACATGATACGGGATCACACGTTGGTCACACTTGCCTTTGGGTGTTTTTCTGTTGTCCCAATTTGCAACACACCTACCCCAATCCTTGTGCAATTTTCTTATATGCAAAGGCACCATTGGTAATCTACTATTAAACAATGCACGATTGATGTATCTAAACCACTGAAATGCTTGTTGCTCTGTTGGCCTGAATCCATTTTTATTCTTATATCTAGTCGCAGTATTTTCCAACTTAACTTTAAGTTGTTTTTTAACATTTACCGCTTTGTTCTTTACTTTTTTCATGGTTGACAGTTTTACCAATTATGTTATACTATTAATAATTATCTAAAATACCATGGACAATATGCACACAGATTTGCCAAAAACAATTAACGAAGCACTTAAAATACTAGCATATAATGATTATTTTTGGTTTGATCCATCAAAAATAGGAAATACGGCCGCAATCAAGCCACACCCCAAGGACTACGACACAGTGAGATCACTGGCAGAATCACAGTATGCATGGACAGAAAAACAGGCCAGACTAGCACTGGTAATTCTTAAAAGATACCTGACCAAGTTCCAAGCACACGGCATGGACATTAAAAAATTACTAGATACGCCTGTGTATGATGACGACTTCCGGGTAATCAGTTTTGACAAAGTTATAGAGAAATACACCGACGATGATAATATTAACAGAATAGAGATGAGATTCCCTTACAACAAGAAAGTGATACAACTGATACGTTGCATGAAAGACAAACGTGACTTGCCTGGAATGTATGCACTGTATGACGGTGAGAAAAAAAAGTGGACCTTCCAACACAGCGATGTCACTGCCTACTACCTGACATTGATTGCAGTGAGATATGATTTCAAATTCATGGACGAAAGTCTGCTGGACGATTACGAAGAGATAAAAAAACAAGTCATAGGACATCGTAAACCCACAGCACGATTGGTCGCTGGTGAAGTTTTATTAGATAATGCTCCTGAATCACTACAGGAATATTGGAATGAAAACTTTAAAAACAAAACGGCACTGACACAAGTAGACTCCCTGAAGAACTTCAATATATCCACAAAAGGAATAGATGTATCAGCAGAGACCATGATAGGTCACAAGATAGCACACAACAATTACCACAAGTTATGGATAGACTCAAAAGGATTCAGCAAGAATGAAGTTGTCAAAGGACTGATAGAATTGGATTGCTTTCCATTGATAATGCCCGTAAGTGGTGACATACACATGGAAGATGATGTAAGAGAATTCTGGGAATGGATGAATGCATTCAAGGCACACGGTGTTGATCTGTTGAATGAATGTAGTTGGGGGTTTGATGTGAAAGAGCCTATCTATAAGAAGGACCTGGAACGTTTCAAAAGCGAAAGAACATATCTCCTAGATAATCAAAAATCAAAAGAGTTCTTTGAGAACCTATACGAGTTACATCAAATGAGCAAACAGTTCAAATTAATCAATGAACAAACAAAAATTATATTTGTGAGAAACAGGATACCAAGAGCATTGATCAAGAGCAAGGTAAAACCAAAGGCATCATTGGTCGCACTGGGCGGTGGTTATTATGCCACGGGTACAGACAACCTCAAAAGAATGCTTGAAAATCTTCCAAAAAAGTTGTATTATAGTGATCACCAACCGAGTAATTGGGATTGGCATGATCACGTTATAGTAAAACTTTAAATATGAGCAGTTGTAAATTAGTAATAAAAGATGAAGTAAATGTAAAGTTTGAGAACCTAAGTCTCGAATGGCGCAAGAGATTATCAAACAAATTCAAATACGAGATACCATATGCAAGACATCTGCCAGCAGTCAAGTTAGGTAGATGGGATGGCAAAGTAAGTTTCTTCGGACTCGGAGGAACCACATATCTAAACCTAGTTGACCAAATACTTCCCATACTAGACGAGGGCGGTGTGTACATAGATGTTGAGGATAAAAGAGAGCAACACAACTTTGAATTCAAACAAGTAGACAAAAATTATCTATCACACATAACGTGGCCAGAAAATCATCCAGCGGCAGGCCAGCCAATAGTGTTGAGAGACTATCAAGTGGAAACAATTAACAAGTTCATAGAACATCCACAAAGCATACAAGAGATAGCCACCGGAGCAGGCAAGACAATCATTACAGCGGCATTATGCCAACTAGTTGAACCGTATGGTCGTACACTGACCATTGTTCCAAACAAGAGTCTTGTGACACAGACAGAAGAGGACTTCCTTGCTTGTAACTTAGATGTTGGTGTGTACTACGGTGACAGGAAAGAGCTTGGCCGGTTCAACACGATAGCAACATGGCAGTCACTGAACGTATTAGAAAAGAAAAGCAAAGACGAACACACAACAGATTTCCTTGAAGCCATACAAGGAATCAACACAGTGATAATTGATGAGGTGCACATGGCCAAAGCAGATGTGCTGAAAAGATTACTGACCGGTCCATTCGCACACTGTGGAATACGATGGGGACTGACGGGTACTGTACCGAAGGCAGACTACGAATTCATGGGGTTGAAATGTAGCATAGGTGATGTGTCCAACAGAATACAGGCCAGTGAACTGCAAGACAAGGGTGTGTTAGCAAACTGTCATGTAAATGTTCTACAGACACAAGACCATCCACAATTCAAAACATACAGTGAAGAACTGAAATGGCTGACCACAGACAAAACCAGGATGAAATGGGTAGCGAATACGATTAAAGACATATCAAGTTCAGGCAACACACTGATACTCGTGGACAGGATATCTGCAGGTGAGATTTTAGAAGAGCAGATCGAGGATGCGGTGTTTGTGTCCGGATCAACCAAAAACACAGACAGGAAGGAACAATATGATGAAATATCTACTGCAACGAATAAAGTTATTATCGCCACATATGGAGTTGCCGCTGTTGGCATTAATATTCCTAGGATTTTTAATCTTGTTCTCATAGAACCGGGCAAGTCGTTCGTGAGGGTGATACAGAGCATAGGACGTGGGATCAGGAAAGCAGAAGACAAGGACAGTGTGCAGATCTGGGACATTACCAGTAGTTGCAAGTTCGCGAAAAGACACCTGGGGGCAAGGAAAAAGTTTTACAAAGAGGCCAATTACCCGTATAATATAGAAAAGATAAATTATGAAAATCCTTACACTGGATAACAGAACATACAAGTTGGAAAAGATACCTGAATGGGTTGATGAGAATTTGAGATTCGCCGTACTCGACAATTCAGATCCTGAGAATCCAGACTTCTTTTACATACCTTTGATATTCCTTGAGAGCTTCAATGCTCCAGCGGCAGTGTTAGAGATCGGTCCTCGCAAAATAAAGATGCCATTAGATTGGAAGATGTTGATAGGTGAAGCAGGACAATCTGAGATGCATGTGTTACCCATCACAAGTCTCAACGACAGAGGATTTGATGCATTTACATTCAATCCGTTATCAAGTCCCAAACCTGATTTTTATCCCATAGATGTGGTAGACATATACACAGAAGTGAAATGGTATTTCCCAAAGATCAAATCAGGACAGATGTTAGCGGTTCCGTTACAGAATGGTCCAAAACCCATGTGTGCCTACTTTGTCAAGGATATATCGAGACAGTGTGAACAGGTGGACTATGGCTCCGTCTGGTAGAAAATCAATCACAATTGATGCACCGATCCTGATAACCAGCAACAAGATTGCAGTGTGGATGGATGAAGACTGGATGTACAATTTCTTTGATTTCATGAAGAAACACAAATTCCAATTTTCAGGTTTACAACACAAGGATAAGAAACTAAAATTAACATTTGCAACAGCGAAAGATTGTACAATGTTCGCACTAAAATATGCCAGCAGAAAAAAATAGAAAATTCTTTGATCTAAGGAACGGGTTGAAAGCCGTGGACTTCAGAAACAAGGACTACTTTGACAGGATAGACGACAAGGAGAAATCTTTGTACTCACCATACATGTTGATGAGATATGTTTCCAACGTATCGTCCAAGGATCCGTTTTACATAGAACACTACATAGAGATGGTCAACGAGTGTGTGAACAAGCACTGCTTCACATTGGGCAAACACAAGAAACTGTTATGGATACTGACCGCCATGTGTGGTGCAGAGACAACACAATTCCATCAATGGATCAAACCAATGAAGCGTGTTCCGAACAAGAGTCTGAAGAAACTGCAACAGATATATCCAACGTGGAAGGAAGCGGACCTAGAGACATTGGACAAAGTAATAACAGACAGAGAACTAGAGGAACTAATAGAAGCACATGGCGTCGACAAATAAATGCACATACTGTGGCAAGGAGTTTACTAAGGAGCGTACACTACAGGTACACTTGTGTGAACCAAAACGTAGATATCTGCAAAGAGATGAGAAGTGGGTAGTAAATGCGTTCATGGTGTTCCAGAGATTCTACCAAATACATCAACACAACTCAAAAGAAAAAACATACGACGATTTCGTCAAGAGTCCGTACTACAACGCCTTTGTTAAGTTTGGTCGTTTCATTATGCATATCAATCCGTTGTATCCAGAGAAGTACATAGAGTTTGTACTGAAATCAAAGATCAAACTTGATCACTGGTCCAGGGATGATTTATACGAAACGTATCTCATTGAAGCACTAAAATCGGAACCCGTGGAGGCCGCACTACAGAGGAGTATCGCAACAATGATGGACTGGGCAACTGAACAGAACGCACAATGGAGTGACTACTTTAGACTTGTCAACACCAACAGGGCAGTGCAACACATACAGCAAGGAAAAATAAGTCCATGGCTGTTGCTAGGTTGCAACGCAGGCAAAAGGATGTTAAAATCATTTAACGACGAACAACTACAAATGATAGAAAAATTTATAAACACAAGTTTCTGGCCAAGCAAGTTGAAGAGCTATCCTGCTGATCACATGCTGGTACAGGACACAGCAAGGGAGGCCAAGATTGTCTAAGATCGATTTAGAAGTTTCTGACAACTTACAATTTGATGACGGCGACTGTGCAGTGATAATCAAAGAGGATGGATCAATAGGAAGAGTGGTCATGCCAGATGTGAATAGGAAAATGATAGCGTCGGAAGGATATAAGAAATTGTTAGATGTTCTAGAAGTATTGCAACCAGGTGCACGTGATAAAATGATAAACCATGCCCAAAAAGGCAGAGGGAGTATGCACTAATGCCTGATGTAGATATAGATTTCTTTGACAGAGATAATACACTAAAACTTTTCAAACACACACCTGCTTCCATGATCAAAGATGGCAAGTCAGAGAAGCATAAGACTGGTGTGTACTTCCATGCAGTGCCAGAACATCCTGTGACAGGACATGCTTCACTGGATTACAAGCAGGCCGAAGACAGAGGATACTTCAAGATAGATTGTTTGAATGTTAACATCTACAAAGATGTAAGATCCGAACAGGAACTTGTGGAACTAATGATACAAGAGCCCGACTGGGATATGTTGAAAGATCCAAAGATAGTGAAAAACCTTTTCCATCTAAATGGTCATTTCAACATAGTGTCCAAGTTGGAACCAAAGACCATAGAACAACTTGCGGCCGTGTTGGCCATAATACGTCCTGCGAAGAGACATCTCATGCACAAGGACTGGGTGGACGTAATGAAGGAAGTGTGGCTCAAACCCACAGACGGATCGTATTTCTTCAAGAAGTCACACGCTGTGGCATATGCACAAGCCATAGTGGTACAAATGAATCTGATCCTTAAAGATAAATATAACTTTAGTGTACAACAAGACAAATAAAAAACTCACTAAAAAATCCAAACCCACTGTAGTAGACCTATCCAATGATGGACCGTTCTCGGTCGTGTCGTTGTCCAAGTTCCTCACGAACTACTGGAGGACCAAAGCCAAGAACACATGGAAAGTACTAAACAAAGAGGAACAACTAGATGCCCGTTGGATCAAACAAGAACTGCCCTACTGGCAAGAGCTCTGGGGAGAGCGTGGTATCAAAATTAGATGGGATCGCAGACAGCGGTCTTTTTTTTTGACTGCTATTAAGTAGGTCTTCGAACTAGTTGTATAGTTCTTCGCTTTACACGTTTCTTTGAAATATCAGAAAGTCTAACAGTTGGACCATGTACTATCTCGATATCTTTGGAGTTGAGTGTGACCAAAGTTGAACGGAAATATCTGAATTCACCCTTGAGGAATATGTTGATTGGTAATTTACGATTAGATTCATGCCACCAAGTCTCACCACATTTCAGGAACTTCATCTTGTCCTGTGGCATCATAAGTCTACCATAATCATAGAAACTGATCACGTTGGTGTCCTCATTCTGCACTATGCCCACATACTCCAGATCGCCCTTTCTTATCAGGCTTAGGAATGGGAACTTGTCCCTCAATGTGTTAAAAATCTCGTTCATTCTATATCTATAAATACTGTTAAATATGTATTATGCAAACAGTACAAAGGTATTTAATAAATCAGTTGGTAATAGCCTACGTAAGTGGTTATCACGGGAGGAACTCAAAAGTGTACGATAGACGCCTAACACTGCACAGAGGGGTGTCAAACCCGATCTCATTCACGTTCAAAAACGAGGATCAGAAAGCACAGGACATCACATCAAAGACTTACGAGTTCAACATGATCGATTCTGAGAGCAAGAAAGCAGTTCTCACAAAGACACTGACCATACTCGACGACGGATCCACAGTTAGCACTAAGGGTGATGCTAGTTGCACTATCACAGAAGGCGACCTGTTGCCTCTACATGCCAAGTTCTACAATTTCTCAGTAAGAGAAGTGAAATCAGATGGTAGCAGAGAGATCACATACGCAGACACAGGTTATGCGGCCGCCGGCACAATTGAACTGTTAGATGGTGCATATCCAGAATTTGTTGCAAGTACTAGTGTATCAAGTTTCACAGCATCAGGAGGCCCGTTAGCATACACATCAGGATCAATAGATTCCAAACCTGGTATCAACAACAACAAGGCGTTACACACTATCGCTGTGTACACAAAAAATTTCTCAGGTGCATTGAGAGTGCAAGGAACAATGAGTGCTTCACCCAGCAACACCGATTACTTTGATATTACCATGGAAGGTGCAGGATCGACAGCAAACTCTTTCACAAGTTCTACAACAGTTACCAACTTCAACTTCACGGGTGTGTATCACAGCGTGAGATTCAGTTGGGGCAACGACACTGGTAACACTGGTGTGATTGACAAAATCCTATATAGGCAGTAAAATAGTATAGATTATGAATCTTATACAGAATACAATTCTGACTAGTCTTCCTGCGAACAGAAAGAAGACCCCAAGCGGCTGGATCAGTTTCAACGCACCTTGCTGTGTGTACAACGGTGAGACCGCTGACAAGAAGAAACGTGGAGGATTGATGACCAGTGCTGATGGCACAGTCAGTTATCACTGCTTCAACTGTGGCTTCAAGACCAGTTACGTGATTGGTCGCAAACTGTCATACAAGATGAGGCAGTTCATGAGTTACATAGGAATACCCGAGGACACCATACGTAAGTTGGCCATAGAGGCCATGCGTGAGGAAGAGGGTGATGTGAAGTACGAGAAGAAGAAATTCGTGTCATTCAAGAACAAGAATTTGCCCAAGAACACGCACAAACTGGACGTGTGGTTAGAGAAGTATGTGGGCAATGATCTTACCGAACCACAATGGAAGAAGATAGATAGATTGTTAAAGTATTTAGAAGGCAGGGGCATAGGTGCTGACTGGTACGACTTCATGTACTCACCAGACAAGACATGGGACATCCACCAGAGATTACTGATACCTTTCTACTGGAGAGGTGAGATTGTGGGATTTACAGGTAGGATGTTCGAGGAGTCGGAGGGGGTGAAGTATTACACAGACGTATGGCCAGGGTATGTGTTCAACATGGACGTGCAGGACTGGACAAGGAAATTTGTTATAGTCACGGAAGGACCATTTGATGCAATCTCCGTTTCTGGTGTGAGCATACTAGGTTCAGAGATAAATGATACACAGCGAGAGTTGATCAATGGTCTAGGCAGGCAAGTTATTGTAGTGCCAGACAGAGATGCTCCTGGAGAGAAACTGATAGGACAAGCAAAAGATTTTGGATGGAGTGTGGCTTTTCCCATATGGGGAGATGATGTAAATGACGTTGCCGATGCCGTAGCCAAATACGGAAGGCTATTTGTAATACAATCTATACTGAAGACAGCAGAATCCAATAAACTGAAGATAGATTTAAAAAGGAAAATGTATGGTTAGTTTTCACATAGAACCAACAAGTAAATGCACACTAGAGTGCCCGTTGTGTGATAGGACTTGGTTCTACGAAACATTTAAAAAAAGAAACTTGCATGAGATCAACACCGAACATCTTGTTAACTTTGTAGGGGTAAACGCGGATATTTTCATGTGTGGGAACAACGGCGATCCAATATATCATTCTGAATTTCATGAACTATGTTCAAGACTGAAGCATAATAATTGTAAAATCACAATTACGACAAATGGTTCTGCAAAGACAAAAGCATGGTGGCAAAAGTTAAACAACATCCTAGATAATGATGACACATTAATTTTTTCAATAGACGGACTAGAAGACACTAATCACATATACAGAAAAAATGCTAAATGGAATTCAATAATGGATGCCATAGAAGTTTTTGCTGAACGTAAATGTAAACTACACTGGAAATACATTGTATTCAAACACAACCAGCATCAAATAAAAAATGCCAAAGAATTGTCTGTAAAACTCAAATTTGATCATTTCCGATTGGAACACAGTGACAGATGGTTGGGCAAAAAAGATCTGATGCCTGACAGAGAATTTGTTGACACACATTATCAACTGCAACAAAAAGTTCTTATTGATCCAAGTTTCAAAACTGACATGAAACCTGCGTGCCTTGTTGACAACAAACCAAGCCAATTACTATACATAGATGCAGAAGGAGACTTTTATCCTTGCTGTTGGATAGGAACTTACCGATACAAGTACAAAAGTCTGTTTTCACCAAAACAGAACAAATTAAACATAGCAGACAACACAATAGACGGTATTTTGGATAAAAATGACGTAAAAGATTTCTTTGAATCAACAAAACAATTTACATCTGCTCATGATTGTTGTAAAATACAGTGTGGAAAGAAATAATGGCTGAATACACATTTGACGTACAGAAACTATACATAGAGATGCTCCTAGCAGATGCGGAATCATTCGCACGGGCACAGAACATATTCAAACCAGAGTCATTTGATCGTAAACTGCAACCCATCGCCAAGTTCGTCAAAGACTACATGGAAGAATACAAGTTGATGCCTGATGTTGAACAGGTCAATGCAAAGCATGATATAAAACTTAAATCGGCAAAAGATTTAGATCCAAGTCATTTCAATTGGTTGTTGGATGAATTCGAAACATTCTCAAGACACAAGGCACTGGAACAAGCAATTCTTTCATCCGCTGATCTTCTCGAGAAGGGTGACTATGGTCCGGTTGAGGACATGGTCAAGGATGCAGTCAACGTGGGACTCACAAGAGATCTTGGTACAGACTACTTCGAGGATCCAAAGGGAAGACTTATGGCCCTCAAGGACAACAACGGACAGATTAGCACTGGCTGGAATAACTTAGACAAGAAACTATTCGGCGGATTCAACCGAGGAGAACTAAACATCTTTGCAGGTGGATCAGGAGCAGGTAAGAGCTTGTTCTTGCAGAATCTTGCAGTCAATTGGGCACAGGCTGGTCTGAACGTTTGTTACATATCTTTTGAATTAAGCGAACAACTTACTGCCATGAGACTAGATGCCATGATGACAAATATCCCAACCAAGAAAGTTTTTCCTGAGATAGACAACGTTGAAATGAAAGTTAAGATGTTAAAGAAGAAGTCAGGAACGTTGCAGATCAAATACTTGCCAAGTGGTAGCAACGTGCTAGACGTTAGGACGTATCTAAAAGAACTAGAACTAAAGAACAAGAAAAAAGTAGACTGCATACTGATCGATTACTTGGATCTCATGATGCCTAAAAGTAAAAAGATTAGTCCAGCAGACTTGTTTATAAAAGACAAATACGTGTCTGAAGAACTAAGAAACTTGGTCGTTGAGAAACATTGTGTGTTGGCAACAGCATCTCAGTTGAACAGGGCGAGTGTTGAAGAGATCGAGTTTGATCACAGTCACATCTCAGGTGGACTATCCAAGATACAGACAGCAGATAACGTGATAGGTATATTCACATCGAGAGCAATGAAAGAACGTGGAAGATATCAAATACAATTTATGAAAACCAGATCAAGTTCTGGTGTAGGACAAAAAGTAGATCTAGAGTTTGACGTGGACAGTTTGAGAATCAGAGACTTGGCAGATGATCCCGAATACAAACAGTTTGACAAACAGCGTAGCACAATATATGATTCCTTGAAACAAACATCTAAGGTATCTGCCGGTGACAGTACACCAAAAGATGCAAGACCCGATGTGCCAGATCCTCGTAAGGGTGATACCGTAGGCAAAGTAAAAGCCACAGTCGAAGGTGGCAAACTGAGACAACTTCTAAACGAACTTCACTCAGATGAAGAACAGTAATGACATCGACTACATCTACGAGAAATTAAGTTCTCTTTATCCAAACTACTCAAACAAGAAACCAAAAGCAAAAATTTATTCCAAAGCGTACACCAGTCTCATAGGTGTGATGCTGTCAGCACAATCACAAGACAAAAGGACAGCGGTCGCTTGTAGACAACTGTTCTCACTTGCTGATACTCCAGAAGATATGTTGAAACTGTCACAGGATGAAATCATCGAGGCGATCAAACCTGCAGGTCTGTTCAATGCTAAATCTAAAAACATACTTGCAACAAGTAAAATGTTATTAGAGGAGTTCAACGGAAGTGTGCCAAGCACACAGAAAGAACTGATGACGTTGCCGGGTGTGGGTAGGAAAAGTTCCGACATCGTGATGAGATTTGTTTTTGGCGAACCACACATAGCAGTGGACACACACGTGTTCAGGATGTTATGGAGGCTTGGATGGGCCAACAGTCTAGATGAGGGCAAGGCTTCGATCACAGTCAACGATACAACGCCTAGCAAATACAAGTACGGTGCTCACATGTGGCTGATAACACACGCCAAACTTGTTTGTAAATCAAGGACGCCATTGTGCGAACAGTGTGTGATCAGTGCCGCATGCAACAAAAGAGATATCACAATTCCTAAAAATAAACTTCGCCAAAAAGTATAACCAAAATAATATACGCAGATAAATATTCCTGTCCAGAGCTTTATGCGAGAGGCGATAACAGGCAAACATAGGCATGAAAAATAAAGAACTAAACGACATAACAAGGCTATAC
>UEXM01000912.1_pt1 | contig 28225 bp, 35 predicted proteins | sample 1796661 | NCBI WGS metagenome assembly UEXM01 (sample SAMEA4772469, study PRJEB27181) | metagenome
TCAAAGATACTTTGAATACAAAGGTCTTGGAACTTTTGCAGGTAAAGGATTGATCATGGCTCATGATGATGAAGGAGATTCAAAAGCTACAACTCTTGACCTCATGGAAGTATCATCAATGATTGAGTTCAAGCCTGAAGGCTACAGTCAAGAACCATACATGGAGTTCAAGGCTTGGCAATGAACAGTAAACAATTAAAGAAACTTCGTAAGCTTATCAAACCTTTACAGGTTGAGTGGCTTCAATCTATATTGCCTGAAGATCAAGGCAAAGTAATTACTGTGGATAATGTTGAAGGACTTATGCCCGATCAAACTCATGCCTTTGGCAATCGTCAAATGCATTTATCTTTTATGTCTGACAAATGGATTATGAAAGTCTTAAAAGCTAATCCACATATTACAACATACAAGGAACTTGAAGAAGTAAATAAACAAGAACAACACAAATATTTAGATAGGAGATTTTAATGGAAGAATATTTAATAGATGTTTTGTTTGATGGTAAGAAAGAACAGCTTAAAACTTTTAGTGCTTCACCTTTAGAAGCATTAGATAGTATGATAAACTTTGAAGATGTTGAAGCTGTGTATAAAATTACTAGACAAACAGATAAAAAGAACTGGTCTTTTGACAACAAACACCTTATAAAATTGAGGGAGTTGAGGGGCTTAATAAATAATGAAGGTGCTATCCTTCAAGAATTAAGGAGGTCTCATTAATGGATTTTATTATAATAAGTATAGCAGGGATAGTTCTTGTTGCAATGACAGGATTCTATATGTATTTGGTTGCCACAGAAAAAATAGAACCACATGTCCCTACAAGAATACAACGTGGAAACTTTTGGGATGCAGAGACTAAAAAGTTTTACAAATGGGACGAGTTAATGAAACTTAAAAAAGAAAGGGAAAAAAAATGACACAACATAGTGGAGCTGTTGAACAGCAAAGAGAAATATTAAAGAAAGAAGCTGAAAATAATAAGGTTACTTCTATTGATATTAGAATTAAAGATGGTAAGTGGACAGAGAGTACAACGTCTTACGCTTCGGGTAAAAGAATTACCGAGTTTAAAGATAGTCGTAAGAAAAATATAGAGGAATACTATGGCGAAGACATGGACTAAGAGTACGTATGCTTCTGCTACACAAGGCAGAGGTAAAAAGACAAGTCAAGGTAGAGGTAATGTTGGCACATCTACCATGAACAAGAACAAGAAAGCCAACTTAAAAAAATATCGAGGGCAAGGTAAATGAACATATTTTATTTTAACGAATGTCCAGTTGAATCAGCACTAGCACAACCAGATAAGATGCTAGTCAAGATGCCATTGGAAACAGCACAGATGTTATGCACAGCACACCGAGAACTGGATGGTGATGAGTGGGCAGACAAGCACGGACTTTACAAACGAGCTTACTGGAACCATCCATGTACTATATGGGCTAGAGAATCTAGCTCTAACTATCAATGGTTGTATCGACACTTCGTAGCCTTATCCATTGAGTACAGTCACAGATATGGTAGATCACATTTAAGTTTTGATAAACTATCAACACCTCTTATGCAACTACCACTTAATATAAACATCGGTGAAATGACACCACTAGCACAGGCTATGCCGGAGGAGTACAAAAATGAAGATGCTATTGTTGCTTATCGTAATTATTGCATTAATGAAAAACACTATGCCAAATGGGAACACAATAGAGCTAAGCCTATTTGGTGGACAACACAGGAGATTACATGAACTATATATACGAAAGGATGATGGCTGATGGAGAGACAGCTATCTTTGACAGAGATGAACTCAGAAAGTTTGAAGATTACGTAGCAAATAACTATGAATCTTTCTACGATAGTAAGGCTGGTTATGAAATAGAAAAAGATGGAGAAAAATTCTTGGTCACTTTATTTGAAAACCCTGTTATAACAATGGAAGATATTTTGCTTGACATCAGAGACTAATTCTGTTATACTCTGTATCACAATGAGTAACCAAACATATCAAGCCCTCTATCTCCAATTGAACAGATGGTTTGGTGCAGTTAATACTGTGGCTTCTAGGGTAGCTACTCACAACCCTTCCAACTTCACAACAACGCTATAAAGGAGGAAACGCATATGGCAATATTAGAAGGAACAGCGTACTGGGCTAGTATAACGACACCCAATACGACATTTGAACCCGTGTACACAGTCAACCTAGTGGTTGATGATGAGACTGCAAATGACTTTGCATCTCGTGGACACAAAGTAAAACAGATGGATGAAGGTCCTGCTGTTATAATCAAACGTAAAGTAAATGGTCCTAACGGAATGGTTAGACCTGCACCTCGTTTGATGAATGCTGAGAAGCAGGAAGTCACAACTGCTGTTGGTAATGGATCAAAAATTAAAGTCCAGTACAACGAATACAGTGGCGAAGGTAAGTTTGGTCCTTACACAGGATTAGATTTACAGGCAGTAATGATTACCGATCTTGTGCCTTACAAGAATGGTGATGGTGATGAGTTCTTATCTGATGGAGAAGAATTCTAATGATTATTACTATTAACAATGATGATGGTACTACCAACTTTGATGTCAATAACATTACTGATGATGCAGTGAAGCAAGAAGCAACTGTTATTGTACAAAAGGTTGGTAACCTACAGGTTGTCATTGAAGCCTTAGACTTTGCTAGTCGTACCCACAGAGCTAACTTAGAAGAGTTACTCAAGGGTAGAGACGAAGCTATAGTCGAGCCTGAAAGGGCTAGGGATGATGAAGGTAAGTTTGTTGCAGACGACCCTGAAACACCCGACACTAATGAAGCTTGGGAAGGTGGTAAAAAACCTGCTAAGTAATTTCAAACCGGCTAGGTGTAAAAGCCTAGCCACTTTTTAAAGGAGATAGAATGCAAGAACAAAGTAAATTCGTACGACATAAATTACCCTGCCCTTCATGTGGTGGCTCTGACCCTGTGTCTATGAACGAGGATAAGTCTGCTCATTGCTTTAGCTGTGAGACACACTTCCCTAATTATATTGATGCTTGTGATGGTAAAATTATGGACACAAATCCTAAACCTAAAGTAAGTAATACTTTTCTCAACACATATACTGGTAGCTTTGGTGCTCTTACAGACAGATGTATTTCTGAAGACACAGCTAAGAAGTATGGAGTAAGACGAGTAGTAAGTACAGATAACAAAGTATCTCAACACATCTATCCATTCTTCAATGGTAACGAAGTGGTTGGGACTAAGACACGTTTTGTAGACAACAAGAACTTTGCATTTGCAGGTACGTATGAAGGCACTGGTTTATTTGGGGAACAGTTGTTCCGAAATACTGGTGGTAAGTATCTAACAATTGTTGAAGGTGAGTGTGATGCTATGGCTGCTTATGAATTGATGCAGTCAAAGTGGGCATGTGTCTCGTTAAAGCGTGGTGCATCAGGTGCTGTTAAAGATATACGAGAAAGCATTGAGTTTGTTGAGTCATTTGAGAATGTAGTATTATGTTTTGATAATGACAAGGCAGGTAAAGAAGCAGCTAGAAAGGTTGCTCGTATATTAAAACCCGGCAAGGCTAAGATAGTTACACTACCTAATGGTTGTAAAGATGCTAACGATATGCTTAGACAGAAGAAGTTTCAAGACTTTATGTCTGCATGGTGGGAAGCTAGAACCTATACACCATCAGGTATTATGGACTTGTCTGCTAAAAAATCTGAGTGGTTACATCGAGAGACTAAGGAGAGCATAGCTTATCCTTGGGAAGGTCTCAACAAGAAACTATTTGGTATGCGTAAAGGTGAGCTAGTAACTCTGACAGGTGGCACAGGACTAGGTAAGTCTAGTGTAACTCGTGAGCTTGAACATTGGCTCATTAAAAATACTGAAGACAACGTAGGTATTGTAGCCCTTGAAGAGAATTGGTTACGAACTGCTGATGGTATCATATCCATTGAAGCTAATGATCGGGTGTATCTTAACGAAAGACGAGAACAGTACAGTGAAGAACAACTAACTAATCTGTTTGATAAAGTCATACCCAAAGGTCGTGTATTTATTCATGCCCATCTTGGAGTCACAGATATTGATGAAGTATTTTCTAAGCTACGATATATTATTGTAGGATGTGAATGTAAGTGGGTGGTTGTAGATCATCTACATATGCTAGTCAATGTCATGGGTGAAGGTGATGAACGTAGAGGTATTGATGCACTGATGAATAGATTGCGTAGTCTTGTTGAAGAAACAGGAGTAGGTATGATACTGGTATCCCATTTACGTAGAGCATCAGGTGATAAAGGACATGAGCAAGGGATTGAAGTATCTCTTTCACACCTCAAAGGTTCAGCAGGTATAGCACAACTATCTGATTGTGTGATTGCATTAGAACGTAATCAACAAGCAGAGAATCAAGACGAAGCTAACACTACGAAGGTACGTGTACTTAAATCAAGATACACAGGTGATACTGGATTAGCCTGTAGCTTACGTTACAACAACGAAACTGGTAGGCTCTTTGAGTTATCAGAGGAGGAAACATTTGACAACACAGAATTCTAAAATTATATTTGATATAGAATGTGATGGTCTCAAACCAACCAAGTTACATTGTATTGTAGCCAAAGAAGTTGGTGGTGAGGTACATGCTTTTACACCCGACAAACTTGAAGAAGGTTTAGAGTTTCTTAGCAATGCCGATACATTAATCGGACACAACATCTTACGCTTTGATCTAGATGTTATTAAGAAACTAACTGGTGTAGATTTATATCACAAGAACATTGAAGATACTCTTGTTATGTCTAGGTTGTTTAAACCTATCCGAGAAAACGGACACAGTTTAAAGACGTGGGGTTATCGGGTAAACTTTGCAAAGCAAGAGCAACCTATAGACTTTGATGAGTATACACCACAGATGCTCGAGTATTGTATCAACGATGTTAAACTAAATGAATTAGTTTACTATGCATTACTTCAAGAACAAGTAGGGTTTAGTCAACAATCAATTGATCTTGAACACAGAGTTGCTCGGATAATGTCTGATCAAGAAAACAATGGGTTCAAGTTTGACGAACGACAGGCTACAACTTTACTGGCTGAACTTAAAACTAAGATGAATGAAATAGTCGAGGAAGTACAACGAACATTCAAACCTAGAATGGTTGATGTAAAATTAGTTGTACCTAAGTTTAAGAAAGATGGTGAGTTATCTAAGTCAGGATTACGAACTGAAGAATATGATAACTGTATAGCTACAAAAAACTACAAACCATTTATGCGACAAGAACTTAAAGAGTTTAACTTAGGTAGTCGTAAACAAATTGGTGAGTATCTTGTTGAGGTAGGTTGGAAACCTAAACGTTTTACACCTACAGGTCAGCCGATTGTAGATGAAGGCACACTTAAAAAGATTACCCACATACATGAAGCCAAACTAATTGCAGACTTCCTGCTGTATCAAAAGCGTATTGCTCAGATACAATCATGGTTGGATGCACTAGAAGATGATGGTAGAGTACATGGTTCAGTCATTCCTAACGGAACCATTACTGGTCGTATGTCTCACAATCATCCTAACATGGCTCAGATACCAGCAGTATACAGTCCATTTGGTAAAGAGTGTAGAGCTTGTTGGACTGTAGACGAGGGTAATGTTCTGCTTGGAGTTGATGCTTCAGGACTAGAACTTAGAATGTTAGCACACTATATGAACGATCAGGAGTACATACATGAAGTGGTCAATGGAGACATACATACAACTAATCAAAAACTTGCAGGACTTGAATCACGAGATACAGCAAAGACTTTCATCTATGCCCTCGTATACGGAGCAGGAGATGAAAAGATTGGGAGTGTGGTTGGAGGATCAAGAAAGCAGGGTAAAGAACTTAAGCAACGCTTTCTCGATAATCTCCCCACATTTAAAACTCTTAAGGACAAAGTACAAGGAGCTGCAAAACGAGGATACTTAATGGGTATAGATGGTCGTAAGATTTATATACGACACGAACACGCTGCATTAAATAGTTTATTACAGGGTGGTGGTGCTATTGTAATGAAGAAAGCATTAGAGATACTTGAAGCAAGACTTAAGATAAATGGTGTACCACATAAGTTTGTAGCTAACATTCATGACGAATGGCAGATTGAAGTACCAGAATGTAATGCTAACAAGGTAGGACAACTGGCAGTAGATAGCTTGAAACAAGCAGGAGAACATTTTAATATGAGATGTCCTCTTGATGGTGAATATAAAATAGGAGGAGATTGGAGTGAAACACACTAAAACATGTAGGGTTTGTGATGTAGTTTTAGTTGCAGGTAGTAGAGTAACTAACCCTAAAGGTAACACTTACCCTAGTAATATGCAAATAGGAAAACGTATTTGTAATTCTTGTATTAAATCTTATGTTAGAAAAAAAGAAAAGCAAAATAGAAAATTAAAACAGGTAGGAGATAGCCAACACCTTAGAGATATGCAAGAAGGAGCTAGAGGTCGAGCTAGAAAAAACAATGTTCCTTATGATCTAAGCATTCATGATTTACGAAAGTTAGTAACAGATAAATGTCCTATCTTAGGAATTAAGTTTGAATTAAATAAAGAAGGAAGAAAGTGGGGTAAAGGTAAAGGTAAAAACAATTGGCAAAATTCTCCTTCTTTAGATAGGATAGTGCCTGAGAAAGGTTATGTAAAAGATAATATTATTATTGTTTCTCTTATGGCTAACTCAATTAAAAACCAAGCAACACCTGAACAAATATTAACAGTAGGTAACTTTTACAAAAAGTTATACAAAGAAAAAGGAATAACTAATGACTAAAGAAAAAGAACTTGACAACTTAGTGAAGGACAACTATAATAAGTTTAAGTCTGAATCAGGACACTGGTATACCCAAGAAGGTGAGCCTATGTATACTATCATAGGTGCTAATGGTAAAGAAAGAAACACTACACTCAGAGATGCTAAGTCTTTAGGTTTAGTTCCGTCTGTGACAACTATCATGGGTATTATAGCCAAGCCATCTTTAGAGACTTGGAAACAAAAACAATTACTTAATTCTTTCCTTACTTTAGAACAAGGCGAAGACGAAACGATTGAGTCTTTTTATTACAGATGTCAAACAGATTCTAAACAAGTAGGTATCCAAGCTGCCCAGCAAGGGACAAAGATACATGGTATGATTGAGAAAGGGTTTTTAGGTAAAACTAAAACCAAACCTTACAAAGCAATCAAGAAATATTTAGATGAAACTTTTCCTAATGAAGAGTGGATAGCAGAAGATTCTTTCTGTGCTGATGCAGGTTATGGTGGTAAGATAGACTTATATTCTAAGTCAGGAATATTTATAGACTTTAAAACAAAAGATAATCTACAAGGTAAAGACCCAGCTAAGTTGGTGTTTGATGAACATGGAATGCAGTTGTCAGCATATGCTCAAGGCTGTGGCTTTGATGATGTTGAACGAGTATCTATATTTGTAGACAGAAAAGATACAGGTCTTATACTTCCGTTTGTTTGGGACAGAGAATCACAAAGTAAACACTTAGGAATGTTTAATGCTATGCTAACTTACTGGAAGTTAGTCAAGAACTATGACTCGTCTGTATTATAATGGTAGGCTTTAGAAAACCTCGTAAACCAAGACCTAAAAAAACAGGTGTACCTAAAGGCTACGATAGTTTATGGGAAGTTAAACTACATGAGACAGTTCTTAAAGATTGGGAACATCATTGGGAACTGTATGATTACATTGTTAAACATAAATATGAGCCAGACTTTGTTAAAGTAATTGATGGTAAAACTATTTTACTTGAAGCTAAAGGTAGGTTTTGGGACTACCCTGAGTATAGTAAGTACATACATATTAGAACAGCACTACCAAAGGATACTGAGTTAGTGTTTTTATTCCAAAAACCTTATGCCCCTATGCCGGGAGCTAAGATGAGAAAGGACAGAACAAAACGAACCCATGCTGAATGGGCTGAGAAAAACAATTTTAGGTGGTATAGTGAAGACACACTACCTATGGAATGGAGTAACTATGGATTATAAATTTAATGAACGCAGACATATAATTGAACTAAAAGAATACATTGATGGTACATATGGTGAGCATTATGCTTCTGATAAATACCAAGCAACTGATGTTATCATTGACTCAGGTCATGGTGAGGGTTTTTGTATGGGTAATATTTTAAAGTATGCAAAACGATATGGTAATAAAGAAGGAAAGAACAGAAAAGACTTGCTTAAAATATTACATTATGCTATAATAATGCTTGACATACACGACAACAATGACTAAAAACGAGGTAACAAATTACTGCACAGAATTTGTATATATAGTTGGGACAAGCATTGAAAGGTTTTTCTTTTGGTGTGTTGATGTTCTTGTATTTATTGGTGAGTTTACAGGTGTGGGATACGCATTAGCAAATATTATAATCTTTGTTATTTTACAGCCTACATTAATTTTATTGTTTATGTGGTTATGGTTAAAAGAAAGGAAACAAAATGGAAGATAAAGTAGGTATCAAAGAATACCTTGGTATAAAAATTAATTACAGTAATGAAAAACTATTAGATAAGTTTAGTCTTGATACACTTAAGGACAGATACTTATGGGAGAATGAAACACATGCACAAGAAGCCTTCGCAAGAGCATCAGTCTTCGCAGCTACATACAAAGGTAACACAGACTTTGAATTGGCTCAAAGGCTTTATCACTACAGTTCCAATTGCTGGTTCATGTTTAGCACTCCTATACTTAGCAACGGGGGAACAAGTCGTGGGCTTCCTATTAGCTGTTTCCTTAATTATGTACCTGATAGCAGGAATGGTTTATCAGATCACTATGATGAAAATATATGGTTGGCATCTTCGGGTGGAGGTATTGGTGGATATTGGGGTGACGTTAGGAGTAACGGTATATCTACTACTCACGGGAGTCGTTCTACTGGTTCAATTCCTTTCATGCATGTAGTAGACTCTCAGATGTTAGCCTTTAATCAAGGCACAACAAGACGTGGAAGCTATGCAGCTTACATGGATATATCTCACCCTGAGATTGAAGAGTTCATCAACATGCGTAAAGAATCAGGTGGTGATATCAATCGTAAGAATCTTAATCTTCACAATGGTATCAACATTACCAATGAGTTCTTGAAAGCTGTTGAAGAAGATGCAGACTTTAGATTGATTGATCCTAAGACTAATGAGCCTACTAAGATTGTAAATGCTAGAGACTTATGGTGGCAGATCATCAACGCAAGAGCAGAGACAGGTGAACCATACATGATTAATATAGATACATGTAACGAAGCATTACCCAAACAACAAAAAGATTTAGGATTAGAAATTAAACAAAGCAATCTTTGTTCTGAAATTACTTTACCTACTAACGAAGAAAGAACAGCAGTGTGTTGTTTGTCTTCTGTAAACTTAGAATACTTTGACGACTGGTCAGAGAATCCAATGTTCATAGATGATTTAATAACTATGCTTGACAACGTTCTTCAACATTATATAGATCATGCAGTAGACACAGATAGTCTAGGAGAATACAATGCAAATTTTAAAAGGTTTCAAAAACACATTAAAGAAGGCAGGGAAGGCTTTACTAAATCTGCCTATTCGGCTTATAGAGAAAGGTCACTTGGTCTTGGTGCGATGGGATTTCATTCGTATCTCCAATCACGCAACATTCCTTTTGAAGGTATCTTCGCTACGGGCTTTAACTATAAAGCGTTTAAATATATTAAAACACAGGCAACCCGAGCTTCTGAAAGACTTGCAGAGGATCGTGGAGAAGCTCCTGATGTCAGTGGTAGTGGCAGGAGGAATGCTAATTTACTCGCTGTTGCACCTAATGCTAGTTCTAGTATTATATGTGGTGGTACTTCTCCTTCGATTGAGCCATATCGTGCTAACGTTTATACGCACAAAACTTTATCAGGTTCGTTCCAAGTTAAAAACAAATACTTAGAAGAACTATTAAAAGACAAGGGCTTAAAGAAAGATGAGTTGACTGCAGTTTGGAAAGACATTGCAGGTAACGAAGGTTCAGTACAACACCTTGATATTCTTACAGACGATGAAAAAGAATTATTTAAAACTGCTAATGAGATAGATCAGATATGGATTATTGAACATGCATCTAAACGTCAAGAGTTTATATGTCAAGCACAGTCAGTTAATCTTTTCTTTACTATACCTACAGCTACCGAACCACAGGAAGTACACGATGAGTACATGCAGTACGTTAATGATGTTCATTGGTATGGAATGAATAAACTAAAGTCTTTGTATTACTTTAGAACTAATGCTGCTCGTAATGCAGAGAATGTAAACACTAAAGTACAACGTATAAAATTAGACGATGCTGAATGTATCGCATGTGAGGGTTAATATGGATTGTTGGCACTGTGGAAACAAAGTAATATGGGGAGGTGACGTTGACATTAGCCATGAAAGCGAAGACTTTCAAATGGAAACAAATTTAAAATGTACTAAATGTCATTCAGAAATTTTAGTATACTTACCAAAGGAAACAGAATGAAACAATCAGAATTTAACAAGGTGTTTAGTCAGAAGTTTTCTGGCTTTACAAGTAGGATGTGGTTAGATTATTGTGATGAAAATAATAATCCATTCGCACAAACAAAAGATTACGCAGGATACGTAATTGAAAATTTAAAATATTTAGTTAAGAAATTTAACGAGGAGAACAGATGAGTTTATTAGACACAAGAGATTATTACAAACCATTCGATAACCCTTGGATGTTTGACTACTATGTCTTACAAAACCAAATGCATTGGATGCCCGAGTCAGTACCTTTACACACCGATGTAAAAGACTGGCAAGATTTAGACCCCAAAGAAAAAAACTTACTTACACAAATCTTTAGATTGTTTACTCAATCTGATGTGGATGTAGGTGCAGGTTATGTTGACAGATACATGCGTATTTTTAGAAAACCTGAAGCTAGAATGATGATGGGTTCTTTTGCTAACATGGAATCTATTCATCAACATGCATACAGCTTACTACTTGATACAGTTGGTATGCCTGAGATAGAGTACAAAGCTTTTGCAGAGTACGAAGAAATGTCTAACAAACACGAGTACGTACATAAAATTAAAACAACTAAGTCAGATAAGAAAAGCATTGCAAAAACTTTAGCAGTCTATTCAGCTTTTACAGAAGGACTACAGTTGTTTAGTAGCTTTGCAATCTTGTTAAACTTCCCAAGGTTTGGTAAGATGAAAGGTATGGGACAGATAGTTACTTACTCTATCCGTGATGAGTCTATGCACGTTGAAGCTATGACTAAACTGTTCAGAGAATTTATTCAAGAGAACCTTGACATATGGACAGATGATTTTAAAGCAGAACTCTACGAGATTTGTAGACAGATGGTAACACTAGAAGATAAATTCTTAGACCTAGTGTTTGACATGGGAGACCTTGAAGGTCTTACCAAGAAAGATATGTATGCTTACAATAGATACATAGCTGATAGAAGATTACTCCAGCTAGGATTAAAAACAAACTATGACCAACGTGAAAACCCTCTTGGTTGGTTGGATGAAGTGATGGGTGTTGAACATCAAAACTTCTTTGAAGGTCGTGCTACTTCTTATATGAAAGCAGGACTACGTGGTAGACAAGATAAAGTAAGTTTTGCAAGGATTGGTGATGAGAACTAAACGCACAGAAGCCAAGCTTGTAGGATATAATTTATTCTATGACTTAACAGGTAAGCTGGTCACCGAAAGAACCAGCACAGATATTAAAGAACTTAAAAAGTTTTTTACACCTGAAGAATATAATACCCTAGCTACTGTAATCAGGGAGACTACAGCTAAACTAGATAAAATTCACAATGAAGTTGAAGCTCATCTAAACGCTAGGATATTAAAAGATTAACCAGCTAAAGGATTCTTATTCTCTTCTTTAAATATTTTTATATCAGTCTTAACACTTTCGATATCAGCTTTCATACCTGACATATCAGACTTGATAGACTCGAGGTTATTAATCTTAAGTAAAATAGTTTCATCAATAGTTTTATTAATATATTCTACTGATGTTTCTAACGCTTCAATTCTATTGATAACCTCATCAACTCCTTGCTCAGTTTCTTTAGCTTGTCTAGCTTTAGTTTCTAAGTTTTCAATTCTATTGACATAGGTTGCACCAGTATATCCAAACCCTGCAAGAGTTCCAATGATACCCATCAACGCAATAAACTGTGTTGTTTTATTTTGTAACCAATCCATAATATTCTCCTATAATTTTGGTTGTAGTTCTTTCATTTCAATCAGTGTTTCTAAACTTTGACCTGCCATTTGATAAAAGCCTTCGATGTTATCTGACAACATATTGTTGGCATAAATATCTGTTGACTCGTACCATGTATCTTGGTCGGGCAATGTAACTAACCTATAGTTATTAAAGTTAGGAACAAATCCCATGTAAGCTATGATAGTATTTTCTGACCCATACTCACCCGTCTCTTCTTGTTTAGCTTCGACATCATCTTGAGCAGCTTGTAAGTTCTGGGCTATGACATTGGCTACAGTTTGTTCAGCTTCTGTGGCTGATGCATCTGTAGAAACTGACACATCTATTTGACTTTGTAAAGTTTCAGTAGGTGTTACAGCAGCTACGACACTCGTTGTCTCAACGGTTTGAGTTTCAACGTTTGTAGATGTTGTAGAATTTGTAGAGCTTGTAGAGCTAACAGAACTTGTAGAACTTGTAGAGCTAACAGAACTTGTAGAGCTTGTAGAATTACTAGTATTAAAGCTTGTACTCATAGCCAACACTTGATTGTTTTGTACTGTTGAGGATGCAAATTGTTCAGATATACTAGGTGAATTACTAATGCTTACACCACCACCCGAACTAGATGATGATACGCTAGAAGCTCCTGTCGTGCCCCCTGTAGCATGAATAGAAGTACCTGCTGTCGTACCACTTACACTAGCTTGAGCTGTGCTTAGAGTAGAGGAGACAACGTTCATTGCCATTTCTCTACTTATCGAACTTTTACCTTCTGTACTTTCAGCAATAAGTTTTTCTTCTTCTATTGCTTCTTCTATAATTTTTTCTTCTTCGACAATCTCATCCACAAGCTCTTCTTCCTGCTCTTCTGCAGACGTAAGTTCTTCTTCCATTGCTGTCTCTTCCTCAAACCATTCCTCCAGTTCTTCAATTGTTTCAAATTCAATAAATGTTTCAGGTTCTAAATATTCTTCAACAAGTAAATTTTCTTGAAAGACAAACTCTTCAAAGATTACATCCTCCATTGGCATAAATATTTCTTCTTCATGCATAGGTAATTCAGGCAAAACTTCAAAAGGCTCTACAAATTCTTCACGTGGTTGAAACTGTTCAAAGATTATCTCTTCTTCAAATACAAACTCTGGCTCTTCAAAAGTTTCATACTCAAGTTCAAAGATATACTCTTCTAATATTTCTGGCTCTTCAAAAAGTTCTGGCTCTTCAAAAGTGTCATACATGTCATACTCTTCATACCCATAATCAAACACTTCTTCTTCTACAAAGTAAGCTACTGATTCTTCTTGTCTGTAACCTTGACAGAAAGGTCCATACTGTGGGTCTAAACTACACTGAAGGTCGTCATAAGCTTCCCAATAAAACGGACAAGACTCACTGTATAATTGTGTTATATCACATTGTTGAGATAAATAAGCTGCTGCGTAATAAGGACAAGACTCAGAATACAACTGGTCAATGTCGCATTGTTGAGTTTGATAAGCATCTGCATAACCTGTACAGCTTGTATCGTTTAAAGGATTACTACAGTCAATACTATTATTATCACTATATAAAGAACCACCATCTTTTAAGTTTTGATTTTTATCAGAGTTATTCCAGTCATAGTTATAACAAGATGAGGTATTAGTAGAGCCTGTATTACATTCATCGTGGTAGTAATAGGTGTATATCTCATCAGACTTACCTTGCTCACCAATTAAAACATCGTGCTGAATAATATCTAATTCACCATACCTATACTCAAAAGTATCGTTAGTCCATAGTATAACTTCAAAGCTGTTATCAGATGCACGATTGTATTCACGCATATCATACCAACCAAAAACTGCTTTATCACTAAAGTTCTTGGCTAACATTTTAGAGTTGTTATCTCTAATGAGGTCAGTCCAGAATGGAAACAGGGTGTAGTTGTATTGTGGAAGTGGGTCAGGTGTATAATCTCCACAATAGTTATTATAGTTTACATTACCTGTACCTAATCCAAAATGCAAACATCCATTCGTAGCCATACGAGCAGATGTAAAAGATTCTCCATAAAAATCAAAAGTAAAATCTAAATTAAATGCAGACGAAAGCTGGTCGTCTCCTGAGTTTAAATTGGTTGTGCCTGATTGATTGGTAAGGTCTATTAAAGACTGGTTGTCTTCGTAGATATATTGTGCACAAGCAGAGTTGGATAACCCTAACAAGCCTATTAAAGCTAATCCAATTAAAACTCTAAAGTACTCACCCATGAGACTTATTGAGTTCTATAAAATTCTTTTTTACACTGTCTCTTTGTTTTTGTTTTGGTTGTGTATAAAACTTTAACTGCACCAACTACATCTTTATTTATTTTATCTCTGTTAGGATTTTTATCGTGTGTACATTGTTGGATGTAAAGTTTTTCTTGGTCTTTAACATCGGGTCTCTTAGTCTTGTTTTCTGCCCAAGCCATTGATGCTTCTTTGCCTATTTTACCTTGGTAAGGGCAAGGAGTACCAGCCATTTCCATAGCCTTAAATACTCTCGGGTCTTGACAAAGTATAGACACTGAAGCCACTTTCATACCGGTATCATACAGATACTTGGAAAGTTTTAAGCGTTCACAGTTCTCGTCAGTTACAGTAGCTCCTGTAGAGAACCCAAATACTTGCCCTTGAAAGGCACCAGAACGACCTACAGTACAGAGGTCTTGTGAGTAAGACATAATACTAGGTGCAATCGCAGAAGCAGGAGGTGCTTTTGTTCTTACGTTCTGATTAATTGTTTGAGTAGAGTTAGATTCATTAATATTTCTGTTAGTGTTGTCAGATTTAGTATTGTTGTTATTAGTATTTGTGTTGTCCGTAGTCACATTAGAGTCTGACGTAGATTGATTAACGTTAGTATTGTTGTTAGTATTTGTATTGTTACTAGTAGAATTACTATTGTTATTTACGTTTTGGTTTACTGTTGAGTTTACAGTAGAGTTAGATGTAGACGTTGAAGTATTTACATTTGTGTTAGTATTATTATTTGTATTTGTATTGTTAGATGTAGAAGTATTAACGTTTGTATTATTCGAAGTATTATTATTGGTGTTAGTAGAAGTATTAACGTTTGTATTATTACTAGTAGACGTATTAGTATTAGTATTTACATTGGTATTATTATTAGTATTGTTATTAGTATTTGTATTAGTATTTACACTTGTATTATTATTCGTGTTGGTATTAGTGTTGGTATTAGTGTTGGTATTTACATTAGTATTATTGTTCGTATTAGTGTTGGTGTTAGTATTGGTTGTCACCGTATTATTAATAGTTGTTAAACCATTGTCTTCACAGTACTGAGTACCTGAAGTACACGTGCCTGTTTGGTCTGCACTTGCAGCAAACGAAACTGTTAATAAACCTAATATAAATAATGGTCCAAAAAAATCTTGATTTAACTTACGTCTTGTAAACACTACTGTCCTCCTTTTGAAAAGTCTCCTTTAGACTTTGATGAATTTGTATAGAGACCAAACCAAGCTGCTCCTGCCCCTACTACGACTGATATTAACCCTGATTGTTGCATGGTAGGGTCTTCTAATCCCATGAACCAAAATGTGGTATAGTATAATAAATACATATACACACTTAAAAAAGCACGAGGAATTATTCTCCAACTATCAATAGCCTGTGCTATAAATATTAATTTTTGATAAGGATTATCGTTTTTGATATCCTCTAACTCTCTTATTCTTTCTTTTAATTCGGACTTTTCTTGAAGCAAAGCCATGAATTTTTGTAGGTCAATCTCGACCTCGTTCCTATCCATGTCCCCACTAAAACCACCGTGAGGTGGGTACCCTCCATTACTCATTTTCTTATCCTATTTTTTAACTAAGCTGCCACCGAAGTACATACCTATAATTGCTGATACAAGGTTTGTATCTAGCTGTGTAATTACCAAACCTTGAAAAGTTATCCATTCAAAAACTTCTCTACCGTCTGTAAAAAATAAAAAGCCCGGATGAAATAGTGTATATCCTACCGTTACATCTACATCAGGATAATATACTGCTACTAGTTTCGGTAGTATAACAATTGCAAAGATAGATGAGAGTGCAATAATACGTCTTGTCCACTGAAACCCTACATTATCTACGTTACGTGCAGCATCGACAGCTTTAAGTTGAAACTCACCACGAGTAATCAACATCTTTTGCTCATCTTGTTTAGCTTTTAATCTCTGTGACCATAGGCTTAATAAACTACTAATTAAAGTAGAGCCTAACATTGTTATAATTTCAAATGGAAACATATTAATCTAGTGTTAAAGTTGATTCAAGTAATTCGTTTACAGAGTCTATTAAATACTCAGGTATGTCTGTTCCTAATATATCATCTTCGCTGTAAGCAATCATATAAGATTCTAAAAGGTTTTCGTATAGAGGTCTAAAGTCCTCACGTTGAACCCAAGCTTCGTTACATTTTGTACGAGCTTTACAGTCTATTCGATACGCAACATCTAATTGCTTTTCTGTATAAAGTAACATTATTGATCAATGACAACCTGCTGTAGCTCAATGCTACGTCTACCTACTTGAGTAAACCATCTACTGTTCTGCATTTCTGCAGCCATTCTATTCCAGTCATGTTCTCTACAAGCCTGTAGCATATTTCTAAACTTTGAAAGTCTTGTACCACCTAAGTTAAAACACATATTAACTAACACATGTTGTATCTTTTCAGGTAGCTTATAAAATTCTTCTTGATTACCAAACACATGTATAGCTTCTGCATAATGCTTATCAAAGTCTATCATATAATATCTATCTACTACTGATTGAGGTACAGGTGTACCAACTTCCCAAGAATATTCAGGGTCGTTAGGTTGACATAAATGACCAACTCCTAGAGTTTTATAGCCTAAACTATCCATATAAATTTCTAGGACTTCGCCTTCGTGTCGTTTAATCTCTGCTTTGCATTGTTCAATGTTCATAATAGTTTTCCTAAATTAATTCTTACAAAACTTCCTTCACCTTCATCACTTCCAAATATACTTCCAGCTTCTCTAAATGAACCATATATGGGGTCACTTGCTACTCGAGCTGCTTTCATAGCGTAGTCTTTAAAAGAGTCAGGATTTTCTTCGTTAAAATTATATCTGTCTATAACAACAGTTTCACCTTGATCGTTGGTAGTAATAGAAGCTTGACCAAGTAAAGTTTTCATAGAAAAAGCAGGGTCTTTAAATTTTTTAATAGCTTTTTGTATTCCAATAGCATCACCACCAACATCATCATATGGGTTTTCAGAAGTTTGAAAATCATCATACTCCAGAACTTGTTTGCCTTTATCTAAATTACTTTTAACAATTTTTTTTAGTGCTTCAATTTCATCGGGGGTTGTATCAGCTTCTGTAAAATCTTCCATACCCATATTATATTTTCTTCGCATACGAGAAAGAGGATTAATATCATTAAGCAATTGTCTTACATTAGAAGGTAAGAATCTATCTTTGGGTTTTGATGCTGGTAAATTTACTCGTTTTTGAAAATCTTGTTGAGCATAAATACCAAATTGTGGTATATTTATTTTTTGTCCTATCCGAATATTGTTTGGATTTTTTATAGCACGATTTGCCCTTACTAATTGATCTATATTTAAACTATTATTCTTAGCAATTGTAGCAAGATTATCTCCTTTTTTAATTTGATAAGAAACAAATTTAGGTCTTTTAACTGGTTTTTTTCTAAACATACTTAAAAAACCTTCTTGCTTTGAAGGCTCTTTTGCTACAGGTGCTTTACCTTTACTAGGTATAAATATAGTATCTCCTGCATAAATCTCATCAGGATTTTTAATCTGTGAATTTACTTCTAATAACTCAGCGATACTTAATTCATTATCTCTAGCAATAGAAAATAAAGTATCTCCTTTTTTTAAAAGTAACTTAAGTAAGCCACCCTTACGATACTGTAGCCTGTTCATATCATTTTTAATTGTCATAGTCCTAGTCCTTCCATTTGAGCTTTTAATGCTCGGTCTTCTTCGTCTTGTACAAACTCTGCAGTGCTGTTAAAAGGTACACCTGTTACTCTGCTTTGCATTTCATCAGGCTCATCAGTTACGTTAGGTACGTTCTTAACTATACCACCTTTAGAGTATTTAAAAGGTTCAAACTTTGAGTCGTCTTTTCTATACGTTCCTCTAGCCATAGACCTTATTTTCTTTTTAGTGCCTTCACCAAATATATTATCATAAGCTCCATAGTAAGGTAAGTTAGTAACAAACATTTCTCCAAAACCTTTTCTATATAATACCATATCTAATATGTCTTGAGGAAAAGGACCACCTATAGCTTTCATTACAGAAGTTCCCGGACCTACATTTCGATCACTTTCACTTCGATATCTATAAGCATAGTCTAAAGGACCTAAACCACCCCAACGTCTAACAGCATTTTCTATAATTTCAGAATCAGGTTTTAGTTTTCCCGTTTCGTAATCAAGATTAGCCTTACCATTACTTCTAATTTGATTACCTAAATGAGCAACACTAGTCATAAGTATTGCAGTCATAGCAATTTTAGGAGCTTGGTGAACAAAAGATTCATTACCTTTTAAACCATACTTTTTATTTTTATCTCTAGCTACCGGTGAAAATTCATTTATAAATCTTTTTAATATAGTATTATTAAAAACTGTAGGATAACCAGCAAACTGAATTAAAAATTGGGCATCAGGTCTACCAAACCAATCAGGTCTATTAGCTTCTGCTGCTCTAGGGTTTAAAATAATTTCTTTAGTAAATCTATTTGCACCACCCAACATACTTTCAGAATAAAAAGTTTCATTACCGTTACCGTTCATACCTTTAGCTAAACTATCATCATATAAACCATTTTGGTCTAATGATTTTTTATACCAAGTAACTGCTTCATTTTCATCAATACCTAACTGTCTTAGTTCTTTTATAATTTGTTTTCTTTTACCTGCTCTTAATTTACCATAAGAAGTTTGACCAGTAGCTAATTTTTCTGCATGTTGTTTTATAATTCTTTTACCAGTATTAAACGATGCTAATTGTACTGCTTTAGTCCAAGGAGCTAACAAGTTACTGTTAAAAAAAACTTCTTGTGCTCTTTTTGCAAACGGATTACTTAATGATTCACCTGCTAAACCTTCAATTCTTTCTTGAACTGCTTGTTCAAAAGCTAAACCTGTTTGATGTATTTCATCCCATGCTTCATCTGTTAAATCTTTAAAACCTTTTGTAGTTTTACCAGTTGATCTTTGAATTGCTTTAAATAACCTATCAAGACTTGAACCTGTTTGTTTTACTATAGATTTTTGTATATCATTTACTACATTAAGACCATCCAAACCACCTGCTCTTGATAATAGAATTAAAGGCTCAGTAATACTTGATAAGGTAGCAAACGGAAGTAAAGATGCTTGTTGAGTAAAAATAATTGTATCTTTAATATTTCTTAAATATTTATTTTTATTCAATGCAAAATTACTAAATGTTTCGTAGCCAGTAGCTCTACTATAAATTTGTTGTAATCCTTTTTGAACTTTTTTAATTTCAGCTTCACTATACTTTCTTGACCCATCTTTGTTTTTTGCAGCAAACATTTTATTAATAATTGGACCTAGTTCTTTTTTATCAAATTCATAAAGACTTGCACCAAAATATTTTTTACGTGCTATAGATTGTGATAGATTTGTAAAATAATTATTTAAAATAGTTTCAACATCATCTTCTAAAAATTTAGAAATTTCCCAGTCTTCAATATCTACAAACTTTCTAGGTTGTAAATAACCATTTGCATTACTTTTTCCTTTTGCTCTTAATTCAAACGGAGTAAATCTTTCTGTAAGCATATCATCTATAATTTGAAAAGCTTTTAAATTCTTAGCTGTAATTAGTTGCTCGGCTGTAGCATCAGCAATGTTTCCACTCTCAACTCCTGCATCTTGTAAAAAATTTCTTCCAAAAATATCTTCATCTAAACCAAGCTGACCTTTTGGGCTTCCCATAAATGTTTCCACACTTCCATCTGGATTTGTTACTTCAAAAGGTGTTAAGTCTTTTTTATTAACAGGGTCAGCATGTCCTTTAGCAATTAATATATCTGCAAATTCTTCTTTGTTTTGATCTAGTTGATCATACTTATATAATCTAGGAAAGAAACCAGCTTTTCTAATTGTACCGGTTTTAAATAAACCAACATTATTTGCATCGACATAGCCTTCATCTAACAAAGTTCTTAATCCTTTGTAAGCTTCAACTATATCAGGACTAACATCAATACTTAAATTTTCTGTAATATTTTTATCACCAACTCTATTTATTCGTTTATATGCAAACTGACCATTTACAAGTTTATTTTCAATATTAGATACTGTAACAGTTTTATCACTTAATAAAATATTTAAAGTGTCGTTTGCTTTTGATTCTAGTTTACCAAAAAAATGATCATAACCAAGAGGATTAAAAATTTTAGCTAGTGCTGGAATATATTTACCATGAAGTCTTCCATAAAACTCACCGTAGGTTCTAACCGATTCAGTTCCATCTGCAAGTTTAGCTTTAGTAGCTCCTTCAGTTCCTTCTTTTAAAATACCAGCATCCCAGTCATATCTTAACTTTCTTAAAAAGTTTCCAATTAAAGGTTCATCTTCTACAAACTGGACCATTTCAGATGTAGATTTTCCAAATAAAAAGTTTAAACCAGTTCGTACACCTGCTGTTCCTTTATCTATTCGTGCAATTGTTTCTTCTGTAATTTGACCTTTCGGACCTAAAGTTTCTTCAACATTTAACTCTTGATCAATTTTCCAATCAGCTTCAACTTCTTCTCTAACTCTAGGACCAACAAAATCTATATCAGAATTGTTAGCATGTTTAAATTCTTTTTCAACAAACTTTGCATACTTTGAACCTTGACGAGCAGCTAATCCAGAACCTAAACCACCACCTATAACACCACCAGCTAACCCACCTATTAATCCTGAAAATGCAGTTTGATTTAAATCTATTTGATCAATCATATCAGTATCTACTGCAATGTCTTGCATAAAATAATCATGAAGTCCTCCCCAAACAGCTCCTTCTGTAGAAGTAACAGCAGCTAAAGGTGCAGAACTTTTAACAGATTGTTTAAGTAATTGTTTAGTTCCTTGTCTAGCAGCTTCACCTAAGGCAGCCCTACCTGCTAAAACAGTACCACCTGTAGGAATTGCAAATAACAAACTTAAAATATTAAGAGGGTCTGCAACTATATCAAAACCTAAATCTTTTATTAAACCAAAATGTTCTTTAAAACCTTTTAAGTCTGCATTTTGAAATTGTTGTGTTAAGTAACGATAATCTTGATCTTGTTGCTCAGTCCATTTATTTGCTTGTCTAGCTCTTACAATAGCAGAACTTAAACTGTATTCAGAGTCTCTTAAGTATTCAAATATATTATCGTTTGAACCAATGCTTTCTAAAAATCTTTGAGATATTGCAGCAAACTCATCGTCATTTGCAAGTTGTGTTAAACTTGGTTTACCAAAACGAACAGAAGGAACACTAATACTTTTTTCTAGTTGATTATAAACTTGACCTACATTGGTTTCATAACCTAAAGGTTCATCTTGTTTTGGGGTAGCTCCTCCATGTAGACGAGCATAAATAGCAGCCAACTCTTCATTTTCTGTAGAGTCTTCTTGGTTATCTATTTGTGGGTTTTGTATTTTATTATAAATACTACTGTAATCAAATGCCATATTAGAATAATAGTTTACTTGCGTAGTCTGGACTTAAAAAATTTACTTCTTTAGATGTTAAAATTTCACTTGCTTTTTCATCCATATATTCTTCATAAGTTAAATTATATGGGTTAGGTATATCACTAAATAATTTTTCTAACATCATTCTTTTTGCTCTAGGACTTACTTGTCCACTTGCTATTTCTCTAACTCTTAAATCAAACGAGTCTTGTCTGGTTTCAGTATTCATTAACTCCCAACTTTTATCAGTTACATAATTATTTGTTTGTGGGTTAAATTTAATTCCTTCACCTAATGCAGCAGAAACATCTCCTTTGTATCTATTATAATTATAGGTTTCATAAATTTTTTCATCAGTATCATAGTCATAATATTCATCTGTAGTAGTTAAAGTTCCTAATGGACTACCAGCTTGAAAACCTCTTTGTGCAGTAATAGCTGTTGCAATATCAAATCTATATTGTTCACTTGAACTAATTTTACTTCTAAATTCTTTAATTTCTTTATCTGTATAACTAATGTTACTACGTTCTAAACCACTTCTGTATACTCTTTCTGCAAAATCAACATCATTTTTAAATGCTAAAGACAGTCCAGCTATATCAGCTACCCATTCTTTTTTTTGTTGTTCATTGTCTCCTAATAAAATATCATCAGCATAATTATTCCATTTTCTTCTATTACCAACAGTCATTTTATATTTATTATCTGAATCGTAAATTCTAGCTTTTCTAATATTTTTATCAAAACTTGCTAAATTTTCTTCTGCTCTTTTTTGTAATTCTACATCTCCTTTAGCAAGGTCTGTTACAGATTCAAATGTATTTCTATACTTACCCATGCTTTTATCAACTGCTCCAATAATAAGACCTCCTAAGTCTAAGTTATTTAAAACATCATTTAAATTACCACCAGCTAAATTAGTTTCTTCAATATTTTTAAAAAGATTTAATCCACCTTGTTTTTCTTGTCTTAAACCAACTTGAGCTAGACCATCTTTAATAGTATTAAAAATTCCTCGATTTCTATATTGTAATTTTCTTTCAGCAATAATTCTTTTTTCAGCTTGAGTTAAATCGTAAGCAGATATTCCTCTAGCTCGTTTAAATAAATCTAATCGATCCATGTCTCCTGCTTCTAAAACATTTCTTAGTTCATCTTCAAATCCTAAATAATTAGCTTTACCTGTATCTGGGTTTGTATCTAAATAGTCTGTTAAAAGTTCATGTAAAGCACTATCATAAGTTATATCATATGTATCAGTATTAGCTTTAAAAGCATTAAATTTGTCTTCACCTATATCTTGTTTAATTAAACTATCAATAACAGGTTTAAATTTAACAGCAAGACCATTTCCATCATATTCTTCTAAATACAATTTTACTTTTGAATTAATATCTAAGTCTTTGTTTTTTTTAGACCACTCAGCATCCGGCATATACTGCATAATTCTTCCAAGCTGTGCAACTTCTTTAGCTTGACTGTCGTTATTAGATAACAAAAACATTTCGTGTTTGTCTAATTCTTTCATTCTTTTATTGTAAGAATTTTTAAATATCTTTTGACCAACACCAATCAAAGCTAATGTTTGTCCTATTCTTTTAGCCTTCTTAGCTTCTTTAGCTTGTTTTTTATTTATTGCAGCTTGTCTACTTAGTAAAGATGAACCAAGTTCTTCTACACTTTTGTTTTCAAAATCTTGAAATATGTTATTTAAGTCGTCTGCCATTTGTTACTCCGATGGTCCTAATAAATTTTTCCTTGTGTCTGGTGCAGGTTTCTGTAATAAACTTGCTCGTATTTTAGCAGTATCTAGTTTTTCTAACCTGTCTTCAATATCTCTGCCAACAGCAGTTGGTTGAATAGTTTTAACTCTAACATCTCGAAACCCTTTTTTATTTTGCATGTCTTGGTTTCTTGAGTTGACAGCATCTTGTACAACGTCTTCATCTTCATCTTCAAAGCCTTCACCATCACTATCTACAATAGGTTCTATACCTGACTTTTCTGCTATAGCCATAAGCATAAACATAGTAGGCTCTAATAAGTTTAACATCATATCAGGATTAAACTTACCTTTTCTAAATCCTTCTGTTAAAACTACTTCTGCTATTGTGTTTACAGAGATATCGTTTAACATTAAATCTTGAACGCCTTTTAGTCTTTGAGGTTCTAGTAAGTCTAAAAATATTCTTTCTCTTGCTTCTTTAACAGATGTCATTTCGGGTGGTTGTTCCCAAGGATAAGCTTGATCAGGAGCATTGGTTAAAGATTGTCCTGCAATAGGTGCTTCAAACAATACGTCTTTTAAATTTTTTGGTGTTGGTCTTATTGCCATAGTTATTCCTTTAAGCTCCTAAAATCCCACCATAAGCATTTGTTAGATTATATATATCTGTAGTGCTTGGGTTTGGATTATTAAAATCTATGTAATTGGTTGTAGGGTCTGGTCGTCTCATTAGTACAGAGTTTGCAGTATCTGCAAAATATTCAGCCTGTTGTTTTCTTAGTTGTTCTGCTGCAAACTTTTCTGCATCTTCACTAGCTTGAATTGATGCTCCAGCAGCAGTCACAGGAGCAACTACTTTGTAAGCATTTTTTGCTCTTTGAAAATATTTACTACCGGGTTTTGGAGGTGTTATACCTTCAGAACTTTGTATTGTTGTTGAATATGATTCTGTAGCTGAATCACTAATATTTGCTCCTACAGTCTTACCTTTATAAAACTCATTTAAATCAGCCGGTTCATAAAACCCTGCTTTTAAATCAGTATCTATACCGTCTACAAATACAGCATCTTTTGACATACCTTTAGGTGGTTTAGGCATTTTAGGTCCACCAATACCTACTTGAGCTTCAGGGCTTATAGGTTCAATTGGCTCAACTTTAACCGGACCTCTAGGTCCTTGAACTAACCTAGCTTCTGTTGATCCTGTAATTGGTTCAATACCTTCTGTGGAAGGTTCAATAAATCCACCTGTTGTTTCGCTTACCCAGTTTCTAAAGTTAGTACCTGTCATACCTTCACCACCAACAAAAGAACTTACTTTGTTCATGCTGTATTCGATAGCATCAGTTACTCTATTAAAAACTTTACCTACTCCATTCTTTACAAAATTACCAGCGTTGACTAAACCTTGAGCAATAGGAGCAAGAAAGCTACTACCTTGAGCTACGCTAGAAATCCACGTACCTATTCCCGGCAACATAAAAGATAAAGCAATAGAACCAATAGGACCTAATTTACCAAATGCTTTAGCAATCTTACCTAAACCTTTTTTAAATTTCTTACCTACGCTTTTAATTCCTCTACCTATTTTCTTTCCAATCTTTCTTAATTTTCCCATAATATTTTCCTGTTAATCTAACCAGCCTTCTAGGATACTTGAGATAGCTTGTAAACTATCATCCCATACATCTTGTTTACCTACTCCAGCTTCGTTACCTAATGCAGCAATAAGAAGTGAAGCTTTACGTTGCTGATCGTTATCCCATCTTTTAAATGCAAAGTCTGCTTCATCTCTTAGCTCTTGCCATAAAAAGTTATTAGCTGCTGATGTTAAGTTAAATGAATTCTGTGCGTTCTGTTGATTGATTGCATTAAAAGCAGCAGTGTCAGCAGTGTTAGCTTTACGTCTCCATTCAACATTAGACTGAGCAATTACAGTTGCATTTTGTACATTAAACTGTTCTCTTGCAAAGTCTTGTTGTGAATTAAACTTTGAAACATCTGTAGCCAACTGAGCTTCAATTGTTTCTACTTGTAACTCATTAGCAACTCTTCTAGCTTCTGCAGCATTTTCTGCAGCAGCATTAAACTGTGCCATTGAATTTAATTGATTAGAATTAAACTGTTCGTTTTGTTGTTGAACACTAGTCATAAATTGATTGACTTGGTTTTTACTAGTAGCATTAAATTGTTGTGCAGCATTTTCAGCAGCTTGATTACTTAATAATCTTTGTTGAGTTTGTTGAGCTTTTAACATACTTGATTGTTGCTCATTGCTTAAATTAGACATATCCATTTGCAAAAAAGCTTGAGCATTAGTAATAGCATGTTTTGTATTTTGATCAGCTTCTGCTAAGTTTCTTTGCGACATTAACACAGCATCTTGCATAACTCCTTGTTGTTCCATTGTAGCATTCTGCAAACTAGCTGTTTGTAAAAACTTAGAGTTATTAATAGACCTTTGTTGATCAGCACTAAACTGAGCCATATCTAATTGAAATACATTCTGAGCATTAAACAAAGCTGTTTGTTGTGACATCTCTGCATCTTTTAAAGCTACAGTAGCTTCAATAGATTTTTGCTGTGTTATACTTTGTTGTATAGCTTGAGCATTAGATTGAGCTATTGGTAATGCTGATGTAATAATTGCATTAAGTAAAGAATCTCTACCTACAGTAGAAGCTTCCATACCACGTTGAGCTAACATAGCTTCAACACTAGCAACAGCAGGACTTGCCCATAAAGGTACTTTACCTTCTTCAATACCAGTTAATAAACTATCAATTTGATTAGATACTAAAGCTTCTTCAGGTAGTCCTTCAACCATTCCTCTTTGTTCTTCTGTAAAATCTGTAAGCCTAGCTTCAAGAGTTTCAGGATCATTTCCTAGTTCTGTAATATCTTCTTCACTTAACCCTGCATTTCGTAATTGTTTTTTTGCACGAGTTACTTTAGCAAGAGATGTACCAGCTACTTTAGCAGCAGTGGCTTTAGCTGTAGAACTTAACGAACCTACAACTCTTTCTTGTAAAGCTCCGGGAATTACTTGAACTTCAGCAGAATCTATAATTGGAGTTGCTTGAACTCCAGCAGCTCTAGCTAATGTTTCAGAAACTTCAGGAGAAACAAAACCAACAGCAGCATCAACAACTGCATTTTCTGAAACTTTAGAAACATCGTCTGCACCAATCGTAGCAGCTTCAAAAGCTTTAGGTGTTGCAGCTTTAGAAACATCATCAATTGTACTGACTTGTTCAGGAGATATAGCACCTAGTGTAGCTGCTTTAGCTTCCTGAGTTGTTTGCATTTGTAACTCGGCTGCTTGTTCAGGAGTTATCTCTGTGTCTGCTCTATCAATTTTTTTAGGATCAGGAATTTTAGGAAGAGTTTCAGGTAACACACCTCGAGCCATATCTTGAGCACCTTTACCTACTTCAATCATTCTAGCTCTACGTTCTTGATTAAACTCAGATTCTTGTTCAGTTTGTTGTAAATCTCTAATACGTTTAGCTTCTGCTGCAAGAGCTGCTAATCTAGCTTCTTCAGCTAACCTAGCTTCTTCATCTAATTTAGCTTGTTCTTCTGCAGCTAGTCTATCAGTTATTTGTTGTTGAGTTTCCCAAGTACCAAGGTCATTGTTCCAAACATCAGTTTCGCCTACACCTTCAGGTTTTACATAAGCTGTACCATTCCACACTAATCCAGTAGAATTATCAACAGTACCTACTGCAATGTCACTGTCTGCTGCTGCAGGTGTTGGTGCAGGAGTCGGTGCAGGAGTCGGTGCAGGTGTTGGTGCAGGTGTTGGTGCAGGTGTTGGTGCCGGTGTAGGAGCTGGAGTTGGTGCCGGTGTAGGTGCTGGTGTTGGAGCTGGTGTTGGAGGAGTTGTAACTCCGGGGATAAAAGGTTTACCACCGCCATCTACAAGGGGTACATCACCCATTCTTTGATTGCTTTTTGGAGAAGGAGGAGTAGTTTTACGTCCTTGATTATTTAAAAAACCTTCTATAACTTCACCAGTTTCTCTATCTACTACAACTCTACCACGCTGATATCCAACTCTACCACCATTAGTATAGTCTTCTCTAGCTATCCCACCGCTTCTTTTTCTATTTCTTCTTTTTGCCATTATTAAATCCTATATATCTATTTTACTTGACTTCAAAGAGTTTGTCAAGCTTTTCACCGATTTTATCTATTCTATCCATGAGAATTGACATGTCGTCTTTTAATTCATTTTTTGTGACATATTCTTTTGCAATCTCTTCACGTGTCTTATTGACAAGTATTTCAAGTCTTTTGAGTTCTTGAGTGTTTATTCGTATGCTGTTTAAGATTGGTACGAACACCAATGTTATTATCATATTCCAAACTATCATTGGTATTTCTATCATAGTATTATCTAAATTTTGGACCTTCTACCCAAGCTACAAGACTTTTTCTTGT
>UEXM01000917.1_pt1 | contig 28118 bp, 45 predicted proteins | sample 1796661 | NCBI WGS metagenome assembly UEXM01 (sample SAMEA4772469, study PRJEB27181) | metagenome
ACGCAGTCCTCAACAACTACAGCCGTTTTACCACGTCCAGAAGCGTATGGCAAGTCACTTTTACCATATCTTTTCCACTTAGGTATACGTTTACCTAGTGATCTGCCTGTGGCATCGACTGTAATTCCATTGTGTATAACAGGGAACACCACACGATGTTCCTTTACGTCATACAACAAGCCTAAATCTTGTGGGTTTAGTACCCACTGGTTACAGAAGTCTCTAATCTTTGCATCATCACGCACAAACCAATCAGGCTTTGAAAAAGTTGATACGTGTGTCTCTTCTGCAACACTGCCTAATGATTTACGTATATCATCAGCAGTCAATTGGGTACGTGTGCCACCTGACACACTGCACCCAGCTTTGTAACAGTTCCATATGATCTTACCCATATTATTAGTAATAGTAAATGTATTCTTAGTATTACATGATGGACATGTCATACGTTTAGTCTGACCATTAGCTAATCCTAAATCATGTATAAGATCATTCATATTCATGCTGTATCACTTTCTATGTTGTTCGCTCCACTCAAGGATACACTTACATTTCTCTGTGTCAAGGCACTATTTGCACTTATGTAAGTATGTTTCATGTATGGTTTCACAGAAGACACATGATTGTGTCCTGTCACTGCCATAACTTGGGGCAAGGGTACACCTGCATCTACCATCTGTGTTACTCCTGTTCTACGTAAGTCCATAAGACGTAACTCTTCAGGTAGTTTAGCTATACGCATTACCCTTCTACCCACTTTGGATAGTCTCTCCATAGCATAAGGGTTATACATACCATCCGTAGGTCTAGGGTGTGGGGCAACGTAGTTTTGAAAACCAAAGTCGTTGCGCTGTGCATTCAACATTTGTAACAAATCCTCTGATATTGGTAGCTCTACATCTGCCCTACGTTTACTCTGTTCCAGAGTTAGCTTTTGAGTACGGAAGTCAACGTTATCCCACGTCAACATACGCATGTCACCTAAACGTTGGCACCACTCGTATGCCATCTGTACAATTAGGCCAATGTTACGGTACTCAAAGTCACTGTATGCCACATCAAGAAACTTGATAACATCATCATGTGTCCACACCACCTTACGCTGGGCAGCAGACTTACGTTTGATGTTTGCCCAAGGATTGTATGTAGTGTGCTCCATCTGTATCGCATAGTTATATACCCTACTGGCACATGTTGCCGCATGATTAGCAAAACTGATGCCACGTTTAACCCATTCTTCATATGCTTGCTTTGCAACCTTAGAGGTAACGTGCTCATACTTACGCCACCCCATAGTCTGGTGCAGCACAGTTAGAAAATACCTATAGTCAACCTTAGTTGTAGGACGTAATGCATTGAAATCATTAGACATATAATAGTAGTTAATAAGATCAGTCACCTTGCTGCTAGACTTTATTCGTACAACCTGTGCTTGTTCTTCACGCCACGTATCAATTGCCTTATTGTGATCACGAACAATCTTGCGTACCTGTTTTAAGTCTGTACCATATTCCTCACGTTTGACCACACCTTCATCGACAAGGTTCTGTGGTGGGTTAAAGCGGTATGAGATGTCACCCGTAGGTGACACTCGTTCTTGTACATAGCGTGGTAGTTTAGGCATGTGTTATGCAGCCTCCAAAGTAATAAACTTATCATCAGATACCCACTTAGATACCTCTTGCTCTCGTGACCACATGCTTACAGCCTGTGTATCGTTGCCAGTGTTACGCAGGTTGAAACCATTACGCTCATCAGCATACGATGCATAGTTGGTGAAGGCAGAATACAATGCCCACTTATTATGCCCACGTTGTGAAGCCTCTTGCATGTACAAACTGTACATCTTTTCAGACTTACGCTTAGATGCAATCATGCTGTCAAGCAGGGAGCTTACATCTACATACTTCAGGTCAGTCTGTGCCCACACTTGCATCTTGCTGGCTTCTTCATAGAAGTCCTTACGTGCTCGTGTCAGTTCATAGATAAAACTTTCCATAGTAAAGTTAGATGTATTCTTCTTACGCACCTTGTCGTACTCGCCACGTATCATGCCGTTGGTACAGAAGAAATCAATGGCACCAAAGTAAACTTGGTTGCTGCATGACCCGTCAATACCATGTAATGATATAATACGATTGCCAATCTCAGTGCTATGTTTGTCAGTCTCAACGACTGTCTTCATGTTGGGCAGGGTAATGTCAAGCATAGCCCATGCACCATTACGTGCAGTACGCCAGTGCATCTTGGCGTCTTCAACCTCATGGCTGGTTAGTTCCTCAGTCACAGTGTCAAGGACACCACGATAGAAGTCACCGTGTGAGGCACAAGTAAATGTGCTGCCCACTACACCAAGGTATTCACCTGATGTAGCATTGATGACATACTTCTTGTCCTTTACTTTAGTGGGTTCAAACTCCACTGCAAAGTCCATGTACTCAGGTACGATGTCGTTATTATTAAGATCAAAAGCCATACTATTTTCTCCTTATGATAAGTATGTGGCAACTGTGCCATAGTTATGTAGGGTATACAATGCCCTACTAATTGGTGTTAGCTATTTGTAGAACAGGTGTGACCCATAAGTCACAGTGTACTCTAGTTTGTCAGCCCAATATGGGCGTACATAGTTTGCATGATAGTGTGTAGCGCCATCTGTTATATCAATGTACTCACCGCGCATTACATCTGCTGCCACCATCTGGGCATAGGCCCATGAATAAGGCTCTCGTGGCCTATCTGATTTGCCATCACAGTACCAGCTAAACTGGCAGGTGCCGTTGCTACGTGACTGCTTGACCACAGAACACACGTCATCAGGAAACTTGTCGTGCTGTACACGATTGATGACCGTTTGTGCTACGGCATACTGCCCTGTCATGGTATCACTACGTGCCTCAAAGTATACGTTCAGTGCAAGGCACATCAATGCTGCTTCAATCATTTATCATTCCTCTTAGGTAAAGGTGTGTCCGACCAATCATCACACGGATCATCAGTCGGCACTGGTTTCTTCTCCAGATGTGTATACGGATATAAATATACGTGTGCCATCGCCATCGCTTTCGCTATCTGATATCAGGCGTACTTCATTACCTGCATCTGCATATTGCTTCAGCTTCTGTATACTGATGCGTCTATCGCCACGTTTAGCACTGCGATAGAATTTAATATTAGCTTCTTCACCGTCAATGTATTCACCTGTGACAATGAAACTGTTACGCATACTCCTTTCTTTTTCTGTGTCGTACCATTCTTCTGTGAAAAACTTGTCACTGTAGTCCATACCAAAGTCCTCAAACAAAAATGTTTGCACAGATTTGTTAGCATCAATGATGCTTTTATCCATCATAGTTTTTGTTAGTTTAATTTTAGCTGCCATTGTTTTCTCCTATTGTAATACTACTGGTGCATCATATACATAACCTATGTCTGCATATTCTTCTGCTTCGTACTCTGCACATGATACAAATTCTACTTCTTTATCAGGGTGAATGTGCTTCGCCATCAAGACTGCCATGCTGCAAGCACTTGCCCATCCACTGATGGCAGGAAAGGTATCATCAAGTGTGATACAACTCTCCTGTCCATCAATTTCTAAGACAATTTCGTATGCCTTAATCGTCTGCATTGTAATACCATGCACGATCATCATTAGGTAAGACAAACTCTTTCCAAGGGGCAGGGCTATTGGCAATATCAGGATGTGTCTGTGGCCTAAAATTAAAGGTTTCTTTTAGTTTATATGCCCTACTCCGTAAATCACCTAGTGCGCTCAAGTTTACATCAAACATTTCTGCTGCGTCATCTAGCATCTTGTCTAATGCATTATACAACGCAAGCATCTCTAATGCTTTGTCCTCTTGTAGTAGGTACGTTACTGGCTCTTGTGTTTTCTTCTTAGTCATGGTTTTGCTCCTTCTGCATATAGGTATGGTCTGTTGACGGGATTACCCACCACCATACTTGGTTGTATTTGTAGCACTGCACGTTTAGCAGTACGTACAGGTCTTGTGTCAATCACATCTACAAACGTGTCAAACTTGTATGGATTGTATGACACAAGTGTATAATCCAAATAGTCTGGATCAAAGCCGACTTTGATATAATCAAAATCGTTAAACACTGTTATGTCACCACGTACAAATGCATGAACATTCTTCCTGCCTTCACGCAATACACGTTTACGCCCTGCCTTACGTACCACAAACGTAGGATTGTCTATGTGTACTTCGTCAGTGTGACCTATCACTCTGCCCGTCTTACATGAACGGACAGACCATATGTGTTTATGTAGATTGAAATATACTTCAACTCTCATCTTTGTACTCCATATATGGTTCTCTTAATTCTTCTACAAAGCGTAAAGAAATATCTAACATATTTAAGTCGCTCCCTGCAAGGGTTCGTTGCTCCTGCAATGTGACATGTATAAATTCTAATTTTTCTAGGTCACTAATCTGCATCTGATTTACCTTTCAGTTTTGTGATCACAAATAAGTATACGTATATCTGAATGTATATACACCAGATAGTGAATGTATCCACACCTCTCACGTCATAGCCTACAGTGTGCATTATTACAATAGTAATTAGCATAGCAAAGTAGCCAGCAAAAGGTGTGAACAATAGGTAGAACATTAGCTACGCTGCGTTAACTGCATCTAATTGTTTCTCCACCTTACGCAACTGTACACGCAGCTTGCGCTGCTCTTGCAACAGTTTTGTTTTACCAGTGTACTTTGACTTGATAATGCCAAGCTTCTTCAACACTTGTGTGCGGTAGATGATACGGTTGGGCAATTCGTTCATGCCCTCTGCAATCTCCGCAATGGTCATGTCATTCCAACATTCCGCAAGCACTTCGTCAATTACAACGTAATTGTATGTAAACTTACGTGCCTTGTTCATGTGGAACGTATGCTCTGCATACAACTCAGGGTTAGACGTTTTAACTTTTGGTGCATATGTTGAATTTGTCATGGGTATTCTCCTTATATTAAGATGCTAGTTTACGGTTAAGTGATTTATTCTTACGTGCAACTTTACGATCACGTTTCCAGTCATCACGTTTTGGTTTTTGTCCGACATCGGACACTTTTGATTTAGAAAACTTAATAAAGTTTTGCATTTCGCATCGCATTTTGCTTCTCCTTTTTGCTTTGCTTACGTTTGTTGCCCTTCTTAGATGGCACTACCTGTGGGCTTTTGCGTAATTGTAGCATCGCTTTAGCCACAGGATTTACAATGCCCACAGATACTTTCTTAGCCATGTTCAAATCCATATGTTATACATTCTACATGATACCTAGACACAACGTCACCAGTATCAAGAGCACGGTTGGCACGATTGCCAGCCACATACTCACACCATGTGTTCCACCAGTATTCACTGCCCTCTTGCTGTGTCAATTCCACATAGGCTTCAACCTTCTTGCGAACTGTAGCGGGTTTCATGCCTGATGGTGGTGTCTTCACAAGGTTAGGTGATATACCCAACCGCTTGATATTGTGGCTGTCAATACATGCTACGTTGAAGCCTAAGCATTGTGCAAGGAAGGCAGCTTTGACCATGCCAAGGTTAGGCACTGCCATAAACAGTTGAATAACATCAGCACACGCCTCTACACTGTCATAGCCTTTGCTGTCTACTATGTGATACAGCTTGCCATAGAGAAACTCTTTGTTTTCGTTTAGGTACTCGTAGCCATCAGCTTTCTTGCCCCACAAGCAATCTGCTTGGTAGAAGTCACGTTCAACCTTGACCATGCTACCCCGTACTGTGGATAGGCCAGCTTGTATTGTAAGCAACACAAACAAGCCAGTGTTTACCAAAGCATCTGGGCCACGCCATTTTACAAAAGCTTTGATTTCATTTACATCACGTTGATACATTGTATCGTCCTTTTAAAGTGTCCGACATCGGACGGTTTCAGTTACACCCACTCAGCGTGGATGTTAGCTTGCTCAAGCCACCGCATAGCAGTGTCTATGTCAGGAGCACCATGATCCATACAAGCATTGATGCTTGCATCCTCATCAGCACGAGCAAGTTCAAGGTCTTGCTGAACCCACTCGTTATACATCTCAATGGCACTTTCCATCTGTTCTACAGATAGATCATTGAGAAAACCATGAGGGCGAACACCGTGATACTCTTTGAAAGCATCACTGTATGTTTGGCAAAGCTCTTGATAGGTCATAGTAAACTCCGTTTAAAGTGTCCGACATCGGACGGTTTCAGTTAAACATTGCCACTACGAATGGCAGCAATGCGTTCATCATGATCATAATACTCAACTGAAACAATTTCAACTCCTGCTTCTTCAAGTGAAGCAATGTATGTCTTTGCTTCTTCAAGTGTATCTTCACAACCGACAAATGCTTTGTGAATTGTTTTTGCTTCATAACGTACCATTTTTTAAAACTCCGTTTAAAGTGTCCGACATCGGACGGTTTCAGTTATCTTTAGTATTATACATATGTTATATAACACTTTCACTAAAGTATCAAGTGTTTATATAACTATGTAATACTACTTGTCAAGTGGCCTCTCACAAATTGTGATAAGCCCTAACATTGCCACAGGAACTCCAATAGCAATTAGGATATGCATATGCCCATTGATGGATGCAACGGCAATGGTCAAGTAGGAAAGCAATACAAGTATTGCAATCCATGCTACAGCGAGAATGATTTTAATCATTTGGGTTCCTTCCATCCACTATCGTGGATTAATGTGGGTTCATGGGTTGGTGATTTCACGTTTGCTAATAACTTAGCAAGTTCAAGCTTTTGCTTCAAAGCTTCTGCTTTGCTCATGATGCCTTCCGTTCTTGCAAAGCAAGCTTAGAGATTAAATCTTCAATCACTTGCTCTAGCTCCAAGCCATTTGCTTCGCATTGCTTGATGATGGTATTTACCATTGTGGAACGAGTAACAGGAACGGAAACCTTGGTTTCTGAGTGTTGCACAAGGTTGGTTGGTTTGTCATCAGACTGTCCGACATCGGACGGTTTAGCTTTAGCTACAGTAGCTTCATCATCTGATTTCTTCATAGCTTTCTGCAAAGCTGAAAGTGATGTGTAGCCCTTCTTTGAGGCTTTCATGAACTCAACACAATCGGCTTGGTTCTCAAAGAACCATAGTGCTTCTGAACGACGACGACGATCAATGTTGGCAATACCATGTGTTCGGAGAACATGGGTTGGTATTTGACCACTATCAACCGTTGACTGAGCTTTTAGCTCTGACAGCAGCTTACCTAACCGAGTATCAAAGCCGTTAGCTTTGGTGGTTTGTTTAACGCTGTTAATTGCATTCCACATTTTACCAAGGGCTTTGCCCTCTGCTACCAATGCTGAGATTGTAGTACCAGTTGCTGTTGCTGATTTTGCCATTGTTCTATTCCTTACTATCTTATGTTACATTAAGAGAGTTTATTATACTCTCACTTAACAGTGAGTGTAATAAACTATCTATGTAACTAATATAAGATAGTAGTATAGTCAAGCCGTTTCTTCATGTGATCCTCTGCGCCTGTCGTTTCACGCACCACTGCAAAAATATATTTCATATATATTTTGAAGTACATGCGCTAAACTCACGAGGCAGTGTCGGCCATTCCAAGTGAGGGGTAGGGTATTTGTAAACATAACATAGTTATGACATGTCCGATGTCGGACAGTTGGTGTGGTAAATGTGCATCGGCATTGCAACACACTTTGTGATCACAAAACCCTGTCATTCTACATGCTAAAGCATGGCAACTGATTCCATAACAGTTGCTTAGTCTATGTAAACCCATGTAATTGCTTACACTTTGTGTAGTCTGGTGGATTGTGTCACGGAATGTGTGTACACCAACGCATCATATGCATGTCACATGCTGTGTAAGCGTGTCATGAGGCAGGTGGGCAGGGGCCATGCGGGGTACGTACGTACGTATACATGTACTCCTACACAGATCAGGAAAAATGAAGTGTTAACCACATTACATATATAGTGGTTTACACACACTATGGTTACAGTTTTGTAACATATTGTGATGTATCATAGGTAACGAATTGTTTCAGTATGTCACTTTATGTTACAATAATACGATTAGGGGTTGACATGGGGCAATTAATGTGTAAAACTATATATAGAGAAACTAAGATAACACTATAAGTGATTACACTTAAAATGTTTCACTTAGATGTTAATATAGTTAGATATAATTATACTTAACTAATATATCACTTATATGTATCACTTTAAATGTACACTACGAAGTACGTAACTTTAGTTACGGGCCTTTGTATATTATTACGAAAGTACTTGACAATGAGTAAAAAATCAGTAAAACTATATACTGACAATGTTTTAGAAGAGTTCTATAACCACGTACTTAATGGAACTATAGATAAATTACATATTCCCCATAGTGATGTATTCTACGTGCGAGAAGCCGTGCAGAACCACTATGGTAAGCCGTTTACGTTAGAGCACGTAGAGTGGGCTATGCGTGAAGAAGGTTGGACAGACGGATGAGCATACCTGAACGAGTCAAAACTAAAATGAAAGAAGAAGGGTTAAGTGGTGTAAACAAACCTAAGCGTACACCTAAGCACCCTAAGAAGTCACACTGCGTAATGGCTAAAGAAGGTGACACATATAAGTTTATTAGGTTTGGACAGCAAGGCGTAAGCGGTGCAGGTAAGAACCCTACGAGTGCTAAAGACAAAGCACGTAAGAAAAGCTATTATGCGAGACACAATGCACAGGACTCTAAGCCTAGCAAGTTAAGTGCTCGTTATTGGTCACACAAAGTTAAATGGTAAGGAAACATATGCTATGCTAATTACGTTACTTAAAGCTATAAAAAAAGCAGGTAGTGTTACGGATGTACGTAAAGCTGCGTCTGAAGCACGTAAGGTAGTTAAAAACAATCCAAAGCTTAAAGGCGAAAAAGAAAAAGCTGCACTAAATGATATTAAATCTGCTGCAAATAATCAGATGGCTAGTGTAAAGTCAGGTAATGTTACAAGTAAAGCAAAGCCAAGAGGCACACAAAAACCTGTAGCTGAAGATAGGGCACGTGGTAGAGGTAGCTCTGAAGCTGCTGCAGGACGTTTAGGACGTAGTGGTGCATCTGATCAAGCTGACTATGAAGTAGAGTTAGGCATGGCTGGTAAGGTAACTCGTGGTCGTTTATCTGAACCACGTATGCAGGAAGCTGCATCTAAAGGTTCACGCAAACGTGCTAAAACTGTAACTGAACTTGAGGCTAAAGTTAGAAAAGGTACAGCTACTGCAGATGAAAAAGAGGCGTTACGTATATTAAATAGAGCTAGTGCGGCTGCAGATAAAACACGCACACGTAAAGCAGCAGGAACCCGTAGTGTGGGATCAAAAAAAGATAAGGGTATTAGCCTTGCAGGTGAAGGCGGTAAAAAAATTAAAGTAGGTGCCAAAACTAAATATAAAGATAGCGAGCTTATTGGTAACAACACAAACGGTATTGTTCGTGATACTGGCGAGATACTAGGCAAGCCTACTCCTAATCAAATGAAGTTAGCTGTACGTAACCTTGAAGCACGTAGCCGTTTAACACAAGAAGCTAAACGTAATCTTGCTAGACTTAAACGTATGAGTAAAGCAGAAAGTCAAGATGCTACACTACGTAGGATGGAACGTAGGATGGTAGACACAGGCAAAGATAAACTCCGTACTTTTAAAAAGGGCGGGTATGCTAAGAAAGGCAAGAAGTAATGGGATTATTTGGAGCGATGGCACGTCAAGGACGTAAAGCTAAAAAGCTAATGAAACCTGCAAGTGATGGGCAACGTCAAGTTGAACCCGCTGTACGTGAACAACGTGCATATGCCAAAGGTCAAGTTAAAGCCGCAGGTGCAGCAGCGCTAACTGCAGCAGTTATAGGTAAGATGTCACTAGAAGAAATGCGTAGTCGTTTAAAAAGTGAAACAGATGAAAAGAATAGGGCACTTCTACGTGAGGCAATTACAAGGGCTGTAGCTGAAGCAAAGGATTACGTAGAAACTAAACCTACAAGTACACTTCGTCCAAAGGCACGTCCAAAACAAATGAATAAAGGTGGTTATGCTAACTGTGGTGCATCTGTATCAGGTACACAGAACTCAGGTAAGAAGTAATGTGGTTAGCTGTTCTTTTAACATGTTCAGGACCAATTGCTACAACCTGTGATGTTCTGGTAAGAACGGGTGGTACGTTTCCTACACAGGAAGAGTGCAGCAAAGAAGTAAAAACTGTAGCTAATGAGTTAGTTAAGAATGGTCTATATGTAAAGGGTAGGTGCTACAAGCTAAACGTAGGTTCAAACGTTTAATGACCCTTATATCTCACTTCCCCTTACCTAGTATGCCTTTTCAGACTCACGATAACATAGTGTTTGAGAAGGCAGACAAGGATAGGTCAAGTAGAAATAATGAAGAGTATAAACCTGATCAGCCTAATAAGATAACTCCTGATACACCTGTAGAAGACTTAAAGCTAGTGAATCAGATGTATGCGTACAATCCTAATCCAAATAAACTACGTACACCTGACGGTCAGATCGTAGATTTTATAGTGGCATGAGTGTATAGTAATCTCTATTACTGAGGACATACGAAGCTGGTCTAGTGAAGTTTTAGAAGTAGCTAACCCCGAACTAAATGGATTACCTGCGTGTCCTTATGCTAAACAGGCATGGAAACAAAACAAAGTATATGTAGTTGAAGCTCCCTTACTAATAGATGCAGTAACTAAAGAAGTAGCTAAGTTTGACAATACGTATGATTTAGTTATTGTTGCTTCCTACAAGTTTCCTGACATTGATTTCTTTGACACGTATATAGAAACACTTAACGATACATACACAAAAGATGATCTTCACATTATGGGGTTTCACCCTGACTATGGTGCGGAAGATGCAGACCTAGACTTTTTGTATGAGAATGACTGGGAGTCTAGTGTAGAGGATGAATATGCGATGGTGTTTATTCAGTCGCTTAGTAAGGTAGACGATGCAAGTCTACAATTAGAAAAGATGGGATACTACAGTGTGTACCCAGAAGAAGAGTATAATGCTCTTGTATTAGATCGTAGAAAACGGAGATTAGACTAATGGCTATGAAACCTCGTGCAATGAAGAAGAAAACACCTATGCGTGGCGGCGGAATGATGAAGAAAAAAACCATGATGCGTGGTGGTGGTATGACTAAGCCTAAAGCAAAAATGATGCGTGGCGGCATGACTAAGAAGAAGTAATATCATGAAACCAGTGCCAAAGAAAAACAAAGGTCTAGCAAAGTTGCCTAAACCTGTACGTAATAAAATGGGCTACCTCAAAAGAGGTGGCTCAGTTTCAAAAATGAAACGTGGTGGAGTGGCTAAGAAAAAATAATGGTAGCATCTCGTGAATATAGCACCGTAACAAAGGGTTTAACTGTAACTGCTACTTCAGGCGGTGCTAATTCCAATGTTATATATACTTGCCCTGCAAAGCATGATGCAGAGCTAGACTTCTTGCATGTTACGAATGGTAGTGCATCTACCCAAAACGTAAGCCTACAGTGGTATCACGCAGAATCAACTACCTATCATCACATCTTAAATGATAAGTCTATAGCAGGTAAAGATGTCTACAACGTCATAACGTCAGACAGAATCTACTTACATGCAGGTGATAAGATTACAGCCTTTGATGGTTCTAGTGGTGGTTTAGAAGTGTTTCTTTCAGGTAAAGAGTTTTACAACCCTAACCGTTAATGCATAACGGGGTTGCAATCTTATCTATAGTATGATATAACTATATATGTTATAACTATCTCTGGTAGCAAATGTTACCTTATAACATAAGGAGATAGTTATGAAAGAGTGGTTTAAAAAAGTATTTGTTGCGATGATTGAAGCTCGTCAACGTGAGGCAAATGCAAAGATTGCAGCAATGCAATTGCATCGTATGTCAGATTGTGAACTAAACGATATTGGCATTGGTCGTGGAGATATTCGGAGAGTAGCCTATGCGGAAGTTGAAAACTTCAAGAAAGACGCCCGTAGCAAAAAAGAAAATGTCTCGTGGTGGCAGTACCTCAACGGTAAACTCGGCGGGAAACTACACCAAACCAACCATGCGTAAAAGCTTGTTTAATCGTATTAAAGCAGGTACAAAGGGCGGCGGTGCAGGTCAATGGTCTGCCCGTAAAGCCCAGATGCTTGCTAAACAATACAAAGCCAAGGGCGGCGGGTATAAGAGTTAAGAGGCCAGCATGGACCCGATTACAATTATGGCAGGTGCTACTGCCGCCTTTAATGCAATTAAGCAAGGCATACAAGTAGGTCGTGACCTTCAGGATATGTCAGGGCAACTGTCTCAGTGGGCAGGTGCCATGTCTGATCTTGGACGTGCAGAAACAAAAATAAATAATGTACCTTGGTGGAAAGCTCTTAGTAGTTCCGTAGAGCAAGAAGCAATACAAATCTTTGCAGCTAAACGTAAAGCTGAAGCTATGCGTAAGGAACTCAAAGATTGGATTTGTGTAACCATAGGGCCATCTGCATGGGAAGAACTTCTTTCAATAGAGGCGCAAGTTAGAAAGCGTAAGAAAGAAGAAGAGTACCGTAAGGAAGAAATAAAAGAAGCTATCATCAACTGGACAGTAGGTATACTTGCTGTAGCAACAGGCATAGCTATCTTGGCAGGTATATTGTATCTAATAGTTTTACAACAGGGTAGTACGTAATGGCTAAAGCTAAATCCCAACAAAGCCTAGATAAATGGACAAAACAAAAGTGGAGAACTAAAAGTGGCAAGCCTTCTACTCAAGGTTCAAAAGCTACAGGAGAACGTTATTTACCTGAAGCAGCAATTAAATCAATGTCTAGTTCGCAGTATGCATCTAGTACAGCAAAGAAAAGAAAAGATACAGCAGCAGGTAAGCAGTTCTCTAAGCAACCTAAAGGGGCTGCTGAAACTTCCAAACGTTACAGAAGGTCTTGATACATGGTAGTAGATTTTGATATTGATGGTGATGGTAGTATTACCTTAGAAGAAATTGCCATGAAAGAACGTATGCTTGAAGTAGAGCTACGTGAAGAAAAAGCAGAGTCACAGAAGAAGATGGCTTGGATAGCTATGGGTACAATGATTATCTTTACGATATTTTTATTTACCCCTCTAATGTCAGATAGTCGTGTGTCAGCCCTAGCAGATTTGCTTGGGTTGTTTTATATTGCACAGACTGGTATTGTAGCTGCATACATGGGTGCTACAGCATACATGGCAGGTAAGCCTATGGGCAATAAAGTAACAGCGAAAAAGGACATGAGATAATGGCGTTTAGTCTATCCCAAAGATCATTAAATAAATTAGATGGTGTACACCCTGATATGGTAGCTGTTGTCCAACGTGCTATTGAACTGACTGATGTAGACTTTGGTGTTACCTACGGTGTACGTACACTGGAAGAACAAAAAGAACTATACAACTCTGGTCGTAGTCAGACTATGAACAGTAAACACCTTATTCAAGGTGATGGCTACAGTCACGCAGTAGACCTTGTAGCTTATTTTGGTTCTAGTGTTTCATGGGAACTTAATGTGTATGATAACATCTGTGATGCTATGGCACAGGCTGCAGAAGAAGTAGAGTGCGGCATTAAGTGGGGTGCAGCATGGTCAGAGGGTGACATTCGTTACTATGATGACACAGCAGAAGATGCAATGAATGCGTACATTGATTTACGTAGATCACAAGGACGTAGACCTTTTATTGATGCTCCGCACTTTGAGCTAATGACATGAAGTTTGAGCAGGTCATAGGGGTTATTGGATTAGGCGTATTAGGTTGGGGAAGTGTTCAACTTTATCAGATGAACGCTCATGTAGCTGTCATAAGCTATAAGGTAGATGAAAACCATAAAATGATTAAACCTTTGTGGCAGGAGTTTCTATCTTTAAATAAAGTTGCTGGTAAATAATGAGGTGGTTAGTTCTATGTTTATTTTTATCAGGATGTGGTTTGAACAGCTTAGGACTCTTAGGGGGTGGCGGTGGACCGACAGTAAACAGCAATGCCCAAGTAGGCAAAGAAAATAAACAAGCTGTAGTTACGTATGAAGAAGAGACATCAACTTCAGCAGGAAGAGATGTTATAACGACTGAAGTTATAAAAGAAGTAGAAGCAGGTCCAGTTGATAAACTAACAATTAGTAATCAAAATATCCCCCCTTGGGTAATGCTGCTACTTATATTAGGATGGTTACTTCCAACACCAACAGAAATAGGTAGATCAATAGCAAACTTTATACTTGCATTGTTTAATAGAAAGAGTTAAAATGGCGAGAGCATTAACAGAAAAACAACAGAAACTACTTGCAGTGTTATTTGATGAAGCAGGTGGTGACATTGTAGCTGCAAAGAAACTTGCAGGATATTCGGATGCTACTTCGTCTACAGAGATACTTAACTCTTTAAAAGAAGAAATATTAGATGCGACATCTACGTACATGGCACGTAATGCTCCTAAAGCTGCAATGGCTATGGTAGGTGCTTTGTATGATCCTACGGAACTAGGTATTCGTGATAAGATGTCAGCAGCAAAAGAATTACTTGATCGTACAGGATTAGTTAAGACTGAGAAGATGCAAGTAGAAGCTAAGGGTGGTGTAATGCTTATGCCACCAAAACAAATGGATGACGATGACTAAGCCCCTTAAAAAGTGGAAGTTACCCCAACCAACAGACATAAAAGAAAACAACGAATGGGTTCCTATACCCCGTATATCTAGGACAATACCATTTGGATATGAAGTAGACCCCGACGATACTGACGTATTATTACCCCTTGAGCATGAATTAGATATGCTTGAACAAGCAAAAAAGTACCTTAGACAGTACTCATATCGTGAAGTAGCTAATTGGCTAACACGAAATACAGGTAGGGATATATCCCACGTAGGTTTACGTAAACGGTTGGAAAATGAACGACAACGAAAAAACAAAGCTGCAAGCCTACGCAGATGGGCAGACTATGCGAAAAAGGCAATCGCCAAAGCGGAAGAAATTGAACGTACAAGACTTGGAGCAAAAACCCAAGAAGACTACGAGGAAGCGGAGTACAGCGAAGCCAAAGCCTGAACCCGCAAAGATAGTTGATGAAATTCCTATTGAGGAACAGCACAACGTAATCTTTAAACCAAATGTAGGACCACAGACAGAGTTTCTTGCTGCAGGTGAACGTGAGGTGCTATATGGCGGCTCTGCAGGTGGGGGTAAGTCATACGCAATGTTGGCAGACCCTTTACGCTATATGGGTCACTCAAGCTTCTCAGGATTGCTCCTACGGCATACTACGGAAGAATTAAGGGAACTTATCTTCAAGTCACAAGAAATGTATCCTAAGATATGGCCTGGAATTAAATGGTCAGAAAGAAAGATGCAGTGGACTGCGCCCTCTGGTGCGAGGTTGTGGATGTCCTACCTAGACAAGGAAGATGACGTTCTGCGTTACCAAGGTCTGGCTTTTAGTTGGATAGGCTTTGACGAGTTGACACAATGGGCTACCCCATTTGCATGGAACTACATGCGATCTCGTCTACGGTCCACTGCACCCGACCTTCCTATATTTATGAGGGCAACTACTAACCCAGGAGGTAGAGGTCATCACTGGGTTAAGAAAATGTTTATTGACCCATCACCTGCAGGTAAGTCTTTTAACGCAACTGACATTGAATCGGGTGAAGACCTTAAATACCCTGCAGGACACGAGAAGGCAGGAAAGGCTTTATTTAAACGTAGGTTTATACCTGCACGATTAAAAGATAACCCATACCTATCTGAGCAGGGTGACTACGAAGCAATGCTACTGTCACTGCCAGAGCAACAACGTAGACAACTACTAGATGGTGATTGGGATATTAAAGAAGGTGCTGCCTTCACAGAGTTTGATCGTCATGTTCATGTGATTGATCCATTTAAGATACCAAGCAATTGGGTTAAGTTTAGGGCTTGTGATTATGGATATGGTTCTCATAGTGCTGTTGTGTGGTTTGCCGTTGCGCCTGATGAGCAACTTATCGTATATAGAGAATTATACGTCAGTAAAGTACTCGCAACAGACCTTGCCGATATGGTCTTAGACCTAGAAGTAGAAGACGGAAACATTAAGTACGGAGTTCTTGATTCTTCTTTGTGGCATAAACGTGGTGACACTGGCCCTAGTCTTGCTGAACAGATGGTTAGTCGTGGGTGTAGATGGAGGCCATCAGACCGTTCTAAAGGTTCACGTGTAGCAGGTAAGAACGAAATACACAGACGTTTGCAGGTAGATGAGTTTACAGAAAATCCCAGATTAGTATTCTTTAATACTTGCACTAATATGGTAGCACAGTTACCCGCTATCCCACTAGATAAAAAGAACCCTGAAGATATTGACACACACTCTGAAGATCACTTGTACGATGCATTACGGTATGGTATAATGTCAAGACCACGATTTAGTATATTTGACTACGATCCTAACAGCACACGATCAATGGGTATGAGAGTAGCAGATTCCACATTTGGCTATTAAGGAAATGTAAATGGCAGAAGATAACGAAATTTTTATTGAAGATGATTCTATTGCATTAGAAGATACAGATAACTCTGTTGAGTTTGATGCGGAAACATCTAAAATCATACCTTACATCATGGAACGTTTTCAACGGTCAGAAGATTATCGTCGGCAGGATGAAGAACGTTGGTTAAACTCTTATCGTAACTATCGGGGTATATATAGTTCAGATGTACAATTTACAGATGCTGAAAAGTCTCGTGTATTTATTAAGGTAACTAAAACAAAAACACTAGCAGCTTATGGGCAGATAGTTGATGTGTTGTTTGCAAATAATCGTTTTCCTATTTCTATTGAGCCTACAGAACTTCCTGATGGTGTAGTTTCTGATGTTCACTTTGATCCCGCTTTGCCACCAGAAATGCGTGAAGATGGAATGAATGAAGAAGTAAACATCTATGGTTTTAAAGGTGATGGTAAAGAACTTCCTACAGGTGCAACACGTAATACACTAAAAGAAATGCTAGGCCCACTAGAAGATAAGTTTGAAGGTATTGATAACTTACAAGCTGGCGTAGGCAAAACTCCTACTGCAGTTACTTTTAGTCCTGCATTAGTTGCAGCTAAAAAGATGCAGAAGAAAGTACAAGATCAATTGGAAGAATCCTCTGCGTCTAAACACTTGCGTAGCACAGCATTTGAAATGGCTCTGTTTGGTACGGGTGTTATGAAAGGTCCATTTGCTGTAGATAAAGAGTATCCTAACTGGAACGAAGAAGGCGAATACGATCCTATGTTTAAAACAGTTCCACAGGTATCTCACGTATCTGTTTGGAATTTTTATCCTGATCCAGATGCAAATAATATGGATGAGGCACAGTACGTGATTGAACGCCATAAAATGTCTCGCACACAAATGCGAGCATTAAAGAAACGTCCTTACTTTCGCAGTGCTGTTATTGATGAAGCCATTCAACTTGGCGAAAACTATAACAAAGAATATTGGGAAGATGATTTATCAGATTATGCACCAGAGCATGGCATTGAACGTTTTGAAGTTTTAGAATACTGGGGTACAGTTGACACTGAAATGTTAGAAGAACAGGGTGTTGATATTCCAGAAGAACTAATGTCTTTTGATGAACTACAGGCAAATGTGTGGGTTTGTAACAACAAATTATTACGCATGGTTCTCAACCCATTTAAACCTGCATGTATTCCGTATCAAGCTGTACCCTATGAACTAAACCCTTACTCATTTTTTGGCGTAGGTATTGCAGAGAATATGGACGATACCCAAACACTTATGAATGGGTTTATGCGTATGGCTGTAGATAATGCTGTATTGTCTGGTAATCTACTTATTGAGGTTGATGAAACTAACTTAGTCCCAGGCCAAGACCTGTCAGTATACCCAGGCAAGGTATTCCGCAGACAAGGTGGAGCACCTGGACAGGCTATCTTTGGCACCAAGTTTCCTAATGTTGCGGGTGAGAATTTGCAACTGTTTGACAAGGCTCGTGTGCTTGCAGACGAATCAACTGGCTTTCCATCATTTGCACATGGGCAAACAGGCGTGTCGGGTGTAGGGCGTACTGCTAGTGGCATTAGTATGTTGATGGGCGCAGCTAGTGGTGGCATTAAGAATGTAATTAAAAACATTGATGATTATTTACTTCGTCCTATTGGTGAGGGCTTGTTTCGCTTTAACATGCAGTTTGACTTTGATCCAGAGATCAAGGGAGACTTAGAAGTTAAAGCACGTGGCACAGAATCACTGATGGCTAATGAAGTACGTAGTCAACGTTTGATGCAGTTTTTGCAAGTGGCATCCAACCCTGCACTTGCACCATTTGCTAAGATGGATTACATCATTCGTGAGATTGCAAAGTCTCTTGACCTTGACCCCGAAAAGGTAACTAACAATATGGCAGAAGCTGCAATACAAGCAGAACTGCTAAAAGGTATGCAACAACAACAGGCAGCAGAGGGTGCACCCGCAGGTGCTAACCCAATGGACACATCGGGAGCAGGTGGTGGTAATATCGGTGTAGGCCAAGCACCGACACCACAAGAGCAAGGATTTAGCGGAAATGCACAGGGACAAGGAGCACCTCAACAAGCTCAAGGGGCTGGTCAACAACCACCAGCAGTGGCATAGTTTTGAGGAATACTTAGACTATCTAATTAGTCAACAACATCGTTCTATGGAGCAGAGTGATAATGCTCAAATCTTACATAGGGCACAGGGTGCAATATATCAATTGCGTAGGCTCAAGTTACTACGAGATGAGGTACTAAAAAATGTATGAGAAACAAATGGAACTCTTTGAAGACGGTGGCCTTCGTGATGAAGGTGGCATGGTAGATGAACAGTCAGGAAATGACGTACCTGTAGGTAGCACACGTAAAGAAGTACGTGATGACATTCCTGCCATGCTCAGTGAAGGAGAGTTTGTGTTTCCTGCAGATGTAGTACGTTACGTTGGACTTGAGAACTTAATGCGTATTCGTCAAGATGCCAAGCAAGGTTTAAAACAAATGGATGCTATGGGCCAGATGGGTAATGGTGATGAAGCCACTATGCCTGATGACTTACCCTTTGGCATGATGGATTTAGTTATAGTTGAAGGCAAAGAAGAACCTGAAGTAGAAAAGAAAGCACATGGCGGTGTTGTACATATGAATGAGGGTGGCTTTACTACGCCATCTTTTACTGTTCCTAAGTTTGATCCACGTAATCAGGATGTACGTCAGTATGAGAATGCAGACGGTAAAAAATTAAACATTCCTTTCTTAGGGGGCAAGGCTGTGTATCCTATTCCTGAAGAATACTTTCCTGTGGGCGGTGAGGTAGAAGAAGAAAAAGATGAAACCAAAGAAGCTATACCAACAGATGATAATGATGATCGTCCTGTAGTAAAACCATCAAAGTTTCAAGAAGCAGGTTCTTGGGATATGGACACTTCCGCTAAGGACGGTATCGCATTAGACATGTGGATTAAAGAGGCAGAAAAAGTTAGCACATACGGCAATGTAGCTGCAGGTGTAATGGGGGTAATTAATCCATTGATGGGTGCTTTTGTTGCTCTCGCAAATAAACATCAAAAGAAACAAATTGTAGCAAAACTTGATGAAAAAATTGCTCAAGCACAAAAGACACCAATTAAAGGACAGGTAGCTGCCTTACGAGAGGTCAAAGATCGTTTAACAAATCCTGAACGTAAAGGTGTACTGGCTACAATAATTAGTGAAGTTACAGGTGCATTTGGTGATATGCTTGGATTAAGTGAAGAAGAAACCAAAAAAGCTAAAGTTGCAGGGGCTGTAAATGCAGCACAATCTCCTGATGAATCTGATGATAAAACAAAAGACGATGCTAACAGCGCATCTGAAAAACCAGATGAAACGGTTACTAAGTTGATTGATAATGGTATCTTAGGCCCAGAAGACTTTGCTCCTAGACCTGTAGTATCTGCTGAACCGGAAGTAGAACTAGAAGTAGGCCCAGCACTTCCTGTAAAAGCTCCTTCTGTAGAAGCACAAACTGAAGCAGCTATTCCTCAAGACCCAGATATGCCTCAACTGGATGCTTCAGTAGTTGCTGATCAATCACCCTTTAAAGAACTATTTGAAACACCAACAATACCAAAAGACCCTGAAGCAGCTACGCCACAGATGGGTGTTCAGTCTACATTACCATTGCGTACTTCTATAGTTTCTAATAGAGCTAAAGATTTACTTTCTGAGTTACGTGGCTCTACGGAACCCGCTAAAGTTAGTTCTCTTTTAGACCAATTTACAGGCACGTTATCTCCTAGTGAGGATACACCAACTGCAGGTGATATAGAAAATTACCTAAGCAGAGTTGCTCAAGAGGAATCACAACAACAACCTACACCATCATCTGCTTCACCATCCGCACCATCATCTGCACCTACTACGCCTACACCAAGTGGCGGGGGTGAGAATAATAATGACGATGATGGGCCTGGATTTGCACCAGTAGCTACACAAGAACAAATATCACAGGCGCAAGAACAAGCAACAAGTTCTGCAATAGCAAGTGGAGCTACACAAGAAGAAGCAGAGCAAGCAGGTGCAATTGCAGGTGGTCAAATGGGAGGTAAAGGATATGTAGGAGGCTATGGATTTAAAAAAGGTGGACTAGCCTCACGTAAAAAGAAAAAGTAATAACCACCTTAATATGACTGGCCTACCCATCCCCCTACCAACAGGCTACGGTGGCCCCAGTAAAAAGGACATATAATGTCAGAAGCAATTATGGCTGAAGAAATGCAGCCTCAAAATAAAGTAGCATTTGCAAATCGCAAGTATACTAACGAAGAACGTTTGAAGAAAGAAGAAGAAGAACTTGAACAGCTAATAGCTGAACAAAAAGGTGAAGCAGTGGAACAAGAACCACAAGAAGCTGAACCTGCAAATGCTGAAGAACGTAGCTTTAAAAAACGTTATGGTGATCTACGTAGACATCAGCAGACAAAAGAAAAAGAATATGAAGATCGTGTTAAGGCACTTGAGCAACAGCTTAACCAAGCAACTAAACAAGAAATCAAACTTCCTAAGTCAGACGAAGACATTGAAGCTTGGGCAACTAAGTATCCAGATGTAGCAGCAATTGTTGAAACTATTGCAATTAAAAAGGCAAAAGAACAATCTGCAGATTTGGAAGATCGTGTAAAAGCAGTAGACGAAATGCGTGAAACTGCAGCACGTGAAAAAGCTGAAGCAGAGTTAATGCAATTGCATCCAGACTTTGATACCATTCGTGATAGTGATGACTTCCATGAATGGGCAGACGAGCAACCTAAATGGATACAAGATGCACTGTATGAGAATGGTAATGACGCACGTTCTGCTGCTCGTGCAATTGATCTTTATAAAGCTGATCGTGGCATTAAAAGAAGTAAGTCCACATCAAAAGATGCTGCACGTTCTGTAAGCACACGCAAGGAACGCAGCAAACCTCAGTCAGATTCTATGGGAAATGCAATAAAAGAGTCTGAGGTACAGAAGATGTCTCCACAAGAATATGAACGTAATGCCGATAGCATTATGGAATCTATTCGTACTGGAAACTTTATTTACGATTTATCTGGTTCTGCTAGGTAAAAAGTATTGACATTGTAGTTATTTATGATATAACTATATGTATAATATAATAGTGTGGCCCCATTAGGATACCTGCACTACTATATATTCCCCACGCAAACAACAGACCTTACGGACCTACCTAGTAATTCATGGCCCGTAGCTGTAACACAAAGGCCAAGTGTTATAAACTACGCACCCTACGATGTCTAGCCTCCAATATAGTAATCTGTGTGTTTAGCATCTGTTATGCTAAAGGAGATAAATGTTATGGCATTTACATCAGCATCAGGTCACGGTAATCTACCTAATGGTAACTTCTCACCAGTGATCTATTCCAAACAGGTGCAACTTGCTTTCCGCAAGGCATCTGTTGTTGAAGCAGTCACAAACTCTGATTATTTCGGAGAGATTGCTAACATGGGTGATTCAGTTAAAATTATTAAAGAACCTGAAATCACCGTGAAAGAATACGGACGTGGTACACAAATCACACCACAAGACTTAGATGATGAGGATTTCTCGTTAACTATTGACAAAGCCAATTATTTTGCTTTCAAGGTTGACGATATTGAGGAAGCCCATAGTCACGTTAATTTTCAAAGTCTTGCAAGTGATCGTGCTGCCTATCGTTTGGCTGACCAAATGGACCAAGATGTTCTTGGCTACCTATCTGGTTTTACACAAGCTGCGCTTCATGCAAATGCAAGCACAGTCAACACTACTGTAAACGGTTCAAAGGCCGTGTCTACAGCTTCTGATGGTGCTAACTTAGTTGGTGCGGAACTATTGGCTTCTATGTCACTGGACGCATCTGACTTCACAAACACATCAGGAACTGCAGGTTCAGCCAACAACTCAATTGGTATTGAGCCTCGTGCAGGTGGTGCTACTGCTGCGAAATCTGCTACTGCAGGTAACGCATTTCCGTTGCAAATTCTTGCACGTATGTCTCGTTTGATGGACCAACAGAATGTTGATACACAAGGTCGTTGGATCGTTGTGGACCCAGTATTCATGGAAGTCTTGAAAGATGAAGACTCACGTTTGCTGAACGCCGACTTCGGTGGTTCAGGATTACAGAACGGGTTGGCAGTGACAAACCTACACGGCTTCCGTGTTTACACTTCAAACAACCTACCTTCACTTGGTACAGGTTCTTCCACAGTTGGCGGCGTTAATGCATCTAACTTTGGTGTTATCGTAGCAGGACATGATTCAGCCGTTGCAACTGCAGAGCAGATCAACAAAACTGAAACTTATCGTGATCCTGACTCATTTGCAGATATTGTTCGTGGTATGCACCTATACGGTCGCAAGATTCTTCGCCCAGAAGCTATCGTTACTGCAGCATATAACTTGGCGTAAGGGAGGACTGAATAATGGCTACTATTACCGCAACTCTAGCTCCTGCTCATGGGGGTGACTCACGTGGGCGTCAGCCTTATATGGTTGAACAAACCATTGATCTGACTGCAAACAGCATTGCCCCAGGTGATGTAGTACAGGCTCTTACTGTACCTGCCAATACTAAAATTATTGCTGCAGGTATTCAGGTAACAGCTTCTGCTACTCAAAATACTGGTACAGACGCAACCGCAATTTTAGGTACGGCTGTAGATGACAATGAGTATGTAGCTGCATTTGATATTGATGGTGCTGCTGATGGAGCCTATGCTCCTTCTGCTGCTGTAGCAGGTGATATTGTTATCACTTCTGCAGATACACTTGACGTAACCCTTGCAGGTTCAGGTGCATCATTTACTGCAGGTACACTACGTGTGTACGCTGTAATGATGGATGTTAGTGCACTTGGTGAAATGACTGCTAATGAAGTAGATCGTGACACACTCGCATAATTAAACTCTGGGGGGGCTGGGCAACTGGCCCCTCAAATCTAATTTAAAGGTACTATTATGGCTACATATGTTGCACTTGTAAATGAACTACTTCGTAGAATAAATGAAACTACACTTGATACAGCAGGTGATGGTTTTGGAGATGCACGTAATTTACAAGCAATTGCAAAAGATGCAATTAATTCTAGTACTCGTGAAATTTTACAAACGTCACAAGAGTGGCCTTTTTTAATTACAACATACACAGAAACATTATCTGTAGGTACGGGCACATATGCTTGGCAAACAGATGTATCTAAAATTGATTGGGATTCTTTTTACTTAAAGAGATTAACGTCAGAAAATAACGAACCTAAAAAACTTACAGTACTTACGTATGTAGATTACTTACGTCATCATAGACCTAATGATGATACTTCAGGTACAGGTGGATATACTACACCTCAATATATTTATAAAACAGAAGAACGTAAGTTTGGCGTGACGCCTTTACCAGATGCTGCATATGAAATTGAATATCGTTATTGGTCTTTTCCTAACGACTTAACAGAATTTAATGACACATCAATTATACCAGATAGATTTAAACACGTACTCATTGATGGTGCAATGATGTACATGATGCGTTTTCGTAGTAATGAACAGAGCGCATCTATACACCAACAGAATTTTCAAAATGGCATAGATACTATGCGTAGATTATTGTTAGATAGTCCTGCTTATATTACGTCTACAGTAAAGGCACACAGACATTTTAATGTGAATACAGGCGCACAGTAATGGCAGATAACCTAGCTACATTCCCTGTACCATGCAGTGGGGGTCTTATAACTAATGTAGACCCACTTACACACGGTGGACAGTTTGCGGGTTCAGCATACAGAATGATTAACTATGAGCCATCTCTTAACGGTGGCTATCGTCGTATCTCAGGATACTCAAACGCATATGGTGAACTTACAGGTTTAGCTAACAGTCCTGTCTTAGGATTACATGTTTCACCTGATATTAATCAAGGTATCTTTGGGTGCCGTAAACCTGCATCAGGTAATAATTATCTACACTGGTACAATCACTACTACGATGTTACATTAGCTTCAGGTGAAGGTGCAGGGTTTAGTGTAGGAGAAACAGTTACAGGTGTAGTTAGTTCGGGTGATGATTCAGGTGTAGCTGCTACAGGTACAGTTATATCTAAAACAGCGAATGCCCTTGTAATTAATTTTGGCAAACTACCTGAACAAATATTTGCTACAGGTAATGTCTTAACAGGAGGCACATCAACTGCAACAGGTACAGTACAATCTACCCCTGCAGTAAAAGGGTGGCAAGCTGTAACTACTTCAGGTTCTCCTACTATGACTGCTGTAAGTCAAGTTAGGTTTGAAAGTTTTAACTGGGGTGCACCTAAGTTTGCTTTAGTAGATGGCATAAATCCTGCAGCTACATATGATGGAAGTACGTATACACAGATTACACACGCACAAGCACCTACTGATCCTACACTTGTAGCAGCATTTCAAAACCATTTATTTTTATCAGGGGATGCTTCTGAGCCGTATAATTTATATTTTAGTGCACCTATAGCTGAAACTAATTTTGATCCTGCTGCTGGTGCAGGGGTAATTAATGTAGGTTTTAAAGTAGTACAAATTAAAGCCTTTCGTGATCAACTATTTATATTTGGTACAAACAATATTAAACGTCTTGTTGGCGATAACCAAGCTAACTTTGTGTTGCAGAATGTTACAAACAACTTAGGTTGCATTGCACCTGATAGTGTTGCAGAGTTTAACGGTGAGATTGTATTTTTAGCACCTGATGGTTTACGTCCTGTATCTGGTACAGATCGTATTGGTGACATTGAGCTTGCTACATTATCTAAGCCAATTCAGTCTATCTTTGAAGATTATATTGACCAAGAAGACTTAGCATCTATTCGTACTATCATAGTTAAAAAGAAATCACAGTTTAGGTTATTCTTTGCAGATCAAAACTCTCTTGGACTCATTGGTGGTATTCGTCGTAGTGGTGTTAGTACACAAGCAGGTTTTGAATTTGGGCAAATTGTAGGTATTGAAGTAAACTGTGGTGACAGTGGTTACATTGGAGATGAAGAGTTTGTAATTCATGGTGACTCCAATGGCTTTGTATACAGACAGGAAGATGGCAATAACTTTAATGGCAGTAATATTTTTAGTTTATTTCAAACTCCATATGTCTATATGAATGATCCTGAAGTACGTAAAAATATTTATAGTATAAACACTTATCTAAGGGCTGAAGGTATTCTTAACGTTATTATGGGTGTAGAGTACGATTATGGTGATACTGATATTTTAAACCCTACGGATTTTGATTTTACTACAGCGGGTGCTGCGGCCTATTATGATCGTGCTACTTATGATGCAGCAGAAATTTATGATGGTAATCCATCGCCCATTCGCTCAACAAATGTTTCAGGATCAGGTAAGTCCGTTTCAATTAGATATGTTACCAACACAGATCAACCTAGCCATACTATTCAAGCTTATAGCATTACGTATGGCGTAGGAGACAGGAGATAAAATATGGCAGGATCAGGATACTCACGACAGTCGGTAGCTAGTATTGTACCTACAGCCGTTGTACGTGCTGCCCCAATCAATGCAGAGTATGATAAACTACGAGATGCGTTTACTCAAAGCGACACAGGCACAACGGGTCATAGGCACGATGGTTCCTCTGATGAAGGTTCCTATGTTCCGTTTATTGCTGACTTAGATAAAAAGAATTATTTTACAGTAGATCAAACTAATAATCTTTTTGGTTTATTTGTTGAGGTAGGTGGTTCTGCAGTAGAACAATTACGTTTTCAAGATGGTGTTATAGTTCCCGTTACAGATAATGACATTGACCTTGGTACATCTAGCTTAGAGTTTAAAGACTTATACTTAGATGGTACAGCTACTGTTGACACTCTTCAAGTTGATGAGAATGGTACAGTTACAGGAAACTTTACAGTTAATGGTAATACGATACTTGGTAATGCTACAAGTGATACTGTAACATATACAGCTAGAGCAGCCTCTGATTTTATACCTAGTGCAGATGGTACGTATGATCTTGGATCATCCACTAACGAATGGCAAGACTTGCATATTGATGGTACAGCTACCATTGATACACTGCAAGTAGATGAAAATGGTGCAGTCACAGGTAACTTATCTGTAGGCGGCAACATGAGCACTACAGGTACAAATGCAATAGGTGGCACTTTATCCGTAACAGGTGCAACTACACTGAATAGTACACTAGGTGTTACGGGTGCAGCTACTCTTAGTTCTACTTTAGCAGTTACTGGTACATCCGTTATGACAGGTACTGTTACTGCTAATGGTGGTGTAATAGGAAACCTTACAGGTAACGTAACTTCTTCTGGTACATCTACTTTTGCTGACATTGATATGTCTGGCACTATTGATATGGGCAGCAATAAGATTACGGCTGTAACTGATCCAACATCTGCACAAGATGCTGCAACAAAAGCCTATGTAGATTCTGAAGTTGCAGGTCTTATAGACTCAGCACCGGGAGCACTAGACACTCTTAATGAGTTAGCTGCAGCTATTGGTGATGATGCTAATTTTAGCACTACTATAACTAACAGTATTGCAACTAAGTTACCACTAGCAGGTGGCACTATGACAGGTGCTATAGCTATGGGCAACAGTAAGATTACTGGTCTTGCTACACCTACTGCCTCTACAGATGCGGCGACAAAAGGCTACATTGATAGTACCTTTAGTGAGACTGCCGCTGCTGCAGCTAGTGCTACGGCTGCTGCCGCCTCTGCTACTTCTGCCGCTAGTTCTTTTGATCAGTTTGATGATCGTTACTTAGGTTCTAAATCTAGTGACCCTACAGTAGACAATGACGGTAATGCACTGATAACAGGTGCTTTATACTATAACACTACAGCAGAACAGATAAAAGTATATACAGGCAGTGTCTGGAAGAATGCAGGTTCTACAGTAAATGGAACTTCTTCACGTACTGTAGCTACTGCTACATCTAATCAAACCTCATTTAGTGTTACCTATGATGTAGGTTTTGTTGATGTATATTTAAATGGTGTTAAACTTTTAGCAGGTACAGACTTTACAGCTACTAACGGAACTGCTATAATATTATCGTCAGGTGCTACTGCAGGAGACATTGTAGATATTGTTGCGTATGGTGCTTTTGAATTGGCTAATCATTATACACAAACACAAAGTGATGCACGTTATGCGTCAATAGATGACCCAATTGCTATGGCTATTGCATTAGGATAAGGAAACAAATATGGCTAATACATTTAAAAATGCAGTTAGTTCAGCAATAGGCACTGGCCAAACAAGTGTCTATACTGTACCTTCTGCTACTACTTCTACAGTTATAGGATTAACTGTATCAAATATAACATCCTCAGACATAACAGTTGATGTTGTTGTTACTGACACGAGTGCCAGTGCAAGTGTCCACATAATTAAAGGAGCTACAGTGCCTGTTGGCGGTGCGGTTGTTCCAATAGGCGGTGATCAAAAGGTTGTGCTAGAAGCAACAGA
>UEXM01000920.1_pt1 | contig 27967 bp, 20 predicted proteins | sample 1796661 | NCBI WGS metagenome assembly UEXM01 (sample SAMEA4772469, study PRJEB27181) | metagenome
TATGAAGACAGCTTCGTTGTTTGCACAAAACAGACTATTTTCTAAATGATTAAATAAACAAAAAATTTATAAACCTTTTAATAAAAACTCAGTATTAATAACTATAAGAAGAAACTTAGCGAGAAGTTTACATTAGCAGAGCATTGAACGCGGGAACTTATATCAGAAATGATTAATGAAAAGGACGTAATGTTGCAAGTACAAGCGGGCCAATTAGATAAATTGGCTGTGTTGTATGAAAGCAATAAGGTGAAGTTGTTTAATTACTTTCGTAAGAAGGGTAATAGTCGTGCTCAAAGTGAAGACTTAGTGCAGGAAACTTTTATGAAAATATTAGCTTATCGTAGCAGTTTTAATGGCTCTAGTACCTTTAGCAGTTGGATGTATGGCATTGCTAGGAACACCGCTGCTGATCTTTACCGAAAGAACAAGGGTAATGTTATTCACGAAGATATTGATGATCATGAAGTTGTTTCAGAGCATTGTGCAACGGAGCAAGCGGTATCAAGCCAGCAACAGAATATTTTTGATGAATCATTGGCCAGTATTTCAGCTGAGCATCGAGAAATTATTATTTTAAGCCGCTTTCAGCAACTAAATTATCATCAAATATCGTCGTTACTTGACTGTAATTTAAATACTTTAAAGTCAAAAATGCGTAATGCTATTAGTAAATTGCATGAAAAATACAACAAATTGTCAGGTGAGGTACAGTGATGAATCATCAAACTATTATTGATTGGAAGCTCTCGAATATTAATAAAAACGTCACAGCTGAATTAGTACTTACTGATGAAATGCAGCAATATATTGAGTTGCACCCTGAGCTAGTTAAAGAATTAGCCTTTATTGATGCATTTTGGCAGCAAGATAACCAAGAGTTACCGTCTAGTGAACTTGATCTGCGTTTTTATAAAATGTTGTCACAAGCACAAACTGCAAAGCAAAATATCGATACTAATCAGGCAGCTAAACAGTCTAAACAAGTCCATATTTTTACAGTCATAAAAAATTGGCTTAGCACTAGTACGATTAAGCCATTTGCTCAGTTTGCAACTTTAGGTTTAGTGTTTCTACTGGGCTTTAATGCTAATAACAGTCGTGATGAAACAGATCAGCAAGGCCAATTTTTAGCCGCTAACTTAGCCGCAAACAATGGTATTGCTAATTTACAGCAAGAAGTTTCTTCTTTGAGTGCGATGCTAGCCTTGTCGATGTTAGATAAATCTTCAGCGGCCGAACGTTTATCTGGTGTTGCTTATAGCCAACAAACTGATTTAACCGACCCATTATTGATGAAAACACTGATGTCGACCTTGGAACATGACCGCTCCACAGCAGTTAAATTAGCCATTATTAATACCCTAAATAATCTCCCAGATATAAGCGAACAAGAGCATCAACTCTTAGCGTTCACTATTAAAGAAAACAATACATTAGTAAAAATAGAACTGTGTCGCTTGTTATTCAATATAGGCTCAAGTGTAACTAAAAATGAATTATTGCAAGCACTGAATGAAAGAGAATTAAATCCAGATATGGCGGAATTTTTACAGAGAATTAATGCCATTTCCCATATCTAAATAAATTTATTTTGGAGTATAAAATATGAAAAAATTAAACCTAACGTTACTTGGTCTAACTCTGTCGGCGTTAATGCAAAATGCACACGCCATTGAGAAAACATACAGCCTACCACTATCTAATCCAGGAGAACCGGTTTCATTAGAGATCGAGGTGCACACCGGTGCAATTTATATCGAAGGCTTTGATGGTGAATCAATTGAAGTGACTGCGACGATGGAAGAAATTGCAACCAATGAGCTTAATAAAGTTGAACGAATCATTAACGATGTTACTGCTGAGTTAAGTGATGGCAGAGGCAATAACATTGAGAAAATTGGTGAAATAATTAGCGGTCATACTAATAAGCATAAAAGAAAACTACGCTCGGCTGAAGGATTGAAATCAGTAAAAAATAATTCTATGCAGTTAGAAATTGAAGAAGAAGATAATGAAGTTGAAATATCGAGTGAATACAGCACACAAAATGTAATTTTGCATATAAAAGTACCCAAACGTACCCGTTTAGACATCGAATTGTACAAAGGTGGTGATGTTGAAATTAACAATATATCGGGTGCAATTGAAGCTGAAGCCTTCAAAGGCAGTATTATCGCAAACGGTGTTTCTGGTCCTATGGTCGCTGAAACACACAATACCGATATTGTGGTGTCGTTTGATGTATTAAATCAGAAAAATCCAACGTCGTTGACTAGTCATAGCGGTAATATAGATATCAGTATCAATAAAAATACCTCTGCAAAAATAAATGTGCAGAGTTATAAAGGAGAAATACTATCGGGCTTAGCGACAGAATTTTTTGCCTCAGAAGATGTTCAACGCAAGAACAAAGGAGGTAAGCAGAAAATTGTCATTGGCGGCATGATGAGTGCAGAAGTTAACGGTGGTGGTCAGGACATTACATTAGCAACCTATAATGGCAATGTTTATGTGCGAACGAAATAATAATTTGTTTGAATTGATATTACGTTTAAAAAGTATGTGTTAATTGCATATTCGCTAAAGGCATTAATTGAATGGAGTCTCGATAACTTAAGGACGATAAACCTTTGGTTTATATCGTCATTGAAATTCAACGCTATTGTTTCTTTTAGCGATAAAAAAACCGATATTTATCCAATATCGGTTTTTATTAATTTATCGCATTTTACTTTGCTAAATTACTTGCCAAAAACAAACTCTTTTGGTGGTGTAGCGCTCATTAAGTGCTGTACAAAATAATCCCAACGTTTACGCATCATATAAGACTCTCTTGCAAAGCCATGGCCGCGGTTAGGTAGCATTAGCATGTCGAAGTCTTTGTTGGCTTTAATCAACGCTTCTGCGACCACTAAGGTGTTATATGGCGGTACATTCGTATCTGTTGTGCCATGTGCGAGCAGCAACTTACCTTTTAGGTTTTCAACGATAAGCTGATTAGCTTGGCTGTCATAATTCGTTGTACCATCTTCGTTTTTAACTAATAAGCCGTGATATTTTTCACCCCATTCATCAGCATAGTTTCTATTATCATGATTACCGGCTTGAGATACGGCGACTGAATAAAAATCAGGATAAGTTAACAAAGCACGTGTTGAAGCAAAACCCCCACCAGAGTGTCCCCAAATGCCGACGCGTGTGCTGTCAATCCAACTATTCTTTGTTGCTAATTGTTTAATTGCTGCCACCTGATCAGGAATACCGCTATCGCCCATATTTTGATAATAAAACTCATGAAAGCTCTTTGAACGACCCGGTGTTCCTAGTGCATCAATTTCAATCACAATAAAACCAAGTTCAGCAATCGCTTGGTTGTCGCCACGAGCAGTTCTAAAGTGGCGGCCCCTTATACTACCTACTTGTGGGCCTGGATATAAATAATTCACCACAGGGTAAGACTTGCTAGCGTCAAAATCGCTAGGTTTGTACATTAAGCCATAGATGTCATGTTGATTATTTCGGTCTTTAACGATAAATGGCGTAGGTGCTTGCCAGCCGGTAGCACTTAACTTGCTAATATCCATTTGCTCTACGACAAAACCAGATTTACTACTAGTGCTGCGAATAAAGCTAGTTTCAGGTTGGTCTGGTGTAGAAACTCTATCTAAAAAGTATTCAGCATTTTTGCTTAAGCTTATACGGTGATGTTTTTTCTCAGGCGTTAACAGTGTTAAGTTCGAACCATCCTTGTTAATGCTATAAAGGTAATGAAAATAAGGATCACCACCCTCTTTGCCAGCACCGGTAAAAATAAGTTTGCCCGTATCTTGGTTAACATCGAGTAACTCTAAAACCGTCCAATCACCCTGAGTAATTTGGTTTTTAATTTTACCTGTTGTCGCATCAACTAGGTATAAATGGCCCCAATCAGAGCGTTGAGAAAACCAAATGATTTCATTACTTTTATCAAGATACTGCCAGCTAATATCACTAACACCTGATTCAAAAAAACTTTCTTCAGTTTCACTGAAAATGGTTCGTACCTTACCTGTTTTAGCATTAGCTATTTTTAGGGTAGCGGTTTTGTGATCACGTGTTGATGAAACAAAGGCAAAGTGGCTACTGTCAGCAGACCAATCAATATCTAACAACTGCCCATCTCGGCCCGCAACATGATCAGTTATCGTTGAGCGATGATCATCAGCAGGCATATCAAGCGGTATGACTTTAGCTTGTTCAACATCGATAACAACACGGTGAATTTTGAAAATGTTTTCATCGCCCGGCAATGGGTATTTCCAAACATCAATATTAGGGTGCCCTACTGCCGTTGATACTATGCCCATTTCACCGACATTACGGCCATCATGTTTAAAGGTGGTTAACTTTTTAGAATCAGGAGACCATTTTACTACCGGCTTTTTACCCCGTATCCAACCGGCATTATTGGTGGCATAACCAAAATTATCTTCGCCGTCAGTGGTTAACTGCTTTTTGCTATTATCACTGAGTTTACGTAGCCATAAGTTGTTGTCTTGAATATAAACGGCATGTAAACCATTAGGAGCGACTAATTCATTATCTTTAGCGGTGTTTTTAACTTGATCACATGAATAGCGCTCAATATCACACTGATATAAATCATCTTTTATTTTTATCGAAATAGTCTGGTTATTGATTAAGTCAAAAGATGTAAAAGGCAGCTTTTCAGCTTTAATGTCTTGTTTGGTGCTGGCAGATAGCGCCGTGGCGAGTTTTTGATGATCGAACGCCAAATCTTTCTCTTTTGTCACAGCATCAATAATAAAGAATGCTTCACCTTGTTTGGTATGGCTACGATAAGTTAATTGGCTGCTGTTAGTCCATACCGGATGATCTAGCGTGCCTGTAACCAATTTGTCTGTGTGCTTACTGAGTTGTTGCTCTGCTTGATAATATTTATCGATACTCAACGATTGAGCATTCACAGCAAATGCTATATTAGATAAGCAGGTAACAGCTAGTACTGGGGTTATATATTTTATTATAGAGACCATGAATAACCTTGATTTATCAGTTATAAAATTAGGATTTTCAATATTCTATCATTTCTTTCCTTTGTGCTGCTGTAATTATCGACCAGTAGACAACGCATGGCGATAACTAACGGCAGCTTGATGTTAGTTTATTGCTGTATCGCACTAATGAATGTTCGCCGTGTTGTACGGCAGTTTTGTTTTTACAGTAGATTAACTGTTATTGATATTGTTGGTACCAAGAGCAAGACTTATGAGCAAAGCAGTAAACAAAAACAGCTGTAACTTACTTTTTAACTATTTTTTGCCACGATTTAGACTAAAGTCTATCGTTTTTAGTGGTCAATGTAGACTTAGGTCTAATTTATAAATCTTCCCTGACTCTCTAGTGTTAACAGTATAATAAACATTCTGCTTGAAAATTGAACAAAATAATGAAAGAGATTGATATGACTAATCAGAGTAATCAACAAGCACAATTATCTTGGTTGCAATCAAGCAGTGGTGAGTGGTTGTATTTTCTTGATGAAAACCTTGCCAGTGAAGATTTGAGCTCAGTAGTTGAACAAGATTATATTTGGTTAGTTTCTCAAGAGACGTCTGCTCATAAAATAAGTGGTTATCGTATTGCTAATGAAACCATCGAAGCCTTTATCAAACAGCTAGCAGGTGTTGAGCAAGTTGTTGTGTTTGGTGTTCCTCATGAGCAAAAAGGTAATGCTATACATATTCATATTGAATTAAGTAGCAAAGCGATTGAGCTAGCAACACTATCAAATGCAATTAATGCCAAACTTGCCGGCTGTTTGGGTGAGTTTGCGCGCGCAGAAGTGATTAAATATGTTGAACAACTGCCAATGGCTAAAAATAAAACCATTACGAGAAAAATATTGAAATCACAAAATATAACCATGAATTACGCAGCATAAAATTATAAAAATAACGATAACGGTTGCTCGCTGCGATAATAAGTAAACACGTTATCAAAACTAATAAAACAATAAAAACGCCAGCGAGTAGAGCTATTTTTACTCTAAGGTTAATAATAATTATCGAATAACATAGTGATAAACTGTTGAATTCGATTAGGATCACACATGGGGAAAGTAAAAATGTTTAATAAGAAAAAGCTTCTATTAGCAACAGGTTTATTAACTATGGCTGGCGTTGCACATGCTAGTTATGAAATTAAGTTATCAGATGAGGACTCGATTACTTTTGGTGGTTATATTAAATTAGATACTCGCTATGTTGATGGTAACATCGACAGTATTACTAAAGATTATTGGGTTGGTGCTGGTAACGTTGGTGATATTTCTAAAGTTAGTTTTCGCGCGACAGAATCACGTTTTAACACAAAATATGTACATGGAGACGTAACTGGCTTTATCGAACTTGATTTCCATGGTGGTGGCGGTAATGAAATTGTTTCAAACTCATCTAATCCACGAATTCGTCACGCATTTATCAAATATAAAAATATTCTTGTTGGCCAAACGTGGTCAACTTTTGTTAATACTAGCGCTTTAGCTGAAGGTGCTGATTTTGGTGGTCCACTTAATGCCTCAGCTTTTATCCGACAAGGCCAAATTCGTTATACTCAGGGGAACTTCCAAGTTGCGATAGAAAACCCAGAATCTGATCAAGGTGATCCGAGCCAAGATTCTATACCTGATGTTATCGCTAAATATACCTTTAAAGGTGATTGGGGTAATGTTTCTATTGCGGGTTTAGCTCGACAGTTAAACACGCTTGGTGGCAACTCTGAGTCAGCATTTGGGTACGGTATTGCAGGTAAAATTAACACCTTTGGTAAAGATGATTTACGTTTTCAATATCACGGTGGTGAAACCGGTCGTTACGTTGGTGTTGTTGCTGCTCGTGATTTAGTTGGTGAAGAAGTTGAAGAGACTACTTCGTATATGGTCGCTTATCGCCATTTTTGGACAGAAGACATTCGCAGTACCGCCTTTTACGGTAATACCACAACAGATGTTTCTGACGCTGATCGGACTCATTGGGGGGTAAATGTTTTTAAAAATTATACTAAAGAACTTTCGTTTGGTCTTGAGGTAGGTAATTTTGAATCAGCAGATCAAGATGCAGACTCAGATTATGTACAGTTTTCAGCTAAATATGTTCTTTAGTGTTAAATTGAGTATTGTTACGGTCTAGCCGTTAATACTATAAATTGCTTGCGTTAGTTAACCTCCAACCGAGGTTGTTTTTGGGGAAGTTATTACTTCCCCTTTTTTATATTTAATATCAACTAAGGTTCTAATAAGGTGTGATCTTAGCGATAAAATAGCGTTAGCTAGCTATAAGTGCTGCAGCAAAACCAATAAATACACCGCCAGTTGTTTTACCTACCCAGCGTTGACCAATGGCAGACAAGAAATAGTGACGAAACCTAAAAGCAACCGCAACATAAACAGAAGTAAAAACAAAAGCATTACACAAGCTTGTGCCAGCAAGCAGTAAGAATTGTGGCAAAATGGCCTGTTCAGGCTGTATAAACTGTGGAAACAACGCTGAGAAAAACACTAAAGCTTTCGGGTTACTAAGTCCTAATAAGAGGCTTTGTTTAAATAAAGCACGTTTAGCTGGCGTTTGACTACTTTTATCCGCAAATGCCCATTGACCTTTACTACGCCACATCGCGATACCAATATAAACTAAGTAGCCGGCGCCAGCGTATTTAATAAATGAAAATGCTAATTCAGATGCCATTAAAACCAAACCAAGGCCGGATGCTGAAATGAGCGCTAAAATCATTACAGCACTAACATGACCAAAAACCCCCGCTAAGGCTTTTTTACGACCAAAGTTTATACCATTACTCGCTGCTAGGATTACCGAAGGACCAATACTGATTGAAGCAAGCAGTGAAATACTGAAATAAAGATAATAATTGTGAAGTTCCATACTACTCCGATGGAGATTTTGCTGAGGTTTTTAAAGGCGGCTATGGTAACGAGCGAGCCTAAAAGTGCAAGTTTTAGATAGCGTTGAATAACATTTTTTTGATGTGCATACCGTGGCATCATAAAAAAAGCCGCTAGTAAGCGGCTTTTAGGGTATTTACCCAAAGGGATTAGCTGATTATTTCTTCAACTTGGCAAAAGCATCAGCAAAAGCATTACCCATAGCCGCATTATTTTCTATTTTAGGTTTTTGTGCTCTAGAGTGATTTTTATGTTGCTTATTTTTGCTGTCTTTAAACGTTGTTTTTGGCGCTTTTTCAGTTAGTTGACTATTAGCTTGTGGCGTAGCTTCATCTAAACGCATGGTTAAACTGATGCGCTTTCGCTGAGGATCTACTTCAGTGACCTTAACTTTAACCACTTCACCGGCTTTAACAATTTCATGTGGATCGCTAACAAACTTATTGGTTAGTGATGAAATATGCACTAAACCGTCTTGGTGAACCCCAACATCAACAAAAGCACCAAAATTAGCGACATTCGAGATAACACCTTCTAAAATCATACCGACTTTTAAGTCTGCGATAGTGTTGACACCTTCTTGAAACGTTGCTGTTTTAAATTCAGGGCGAGGATCGCGACCAGGTTTTTCTAACTCGCTAATAATATCTTTAATCGTGATGGCACCAAAGGCTTCATTAGTCAGTGTTTCGATATTAATGCTTTCAAGTGCGGGTTTATTACCAATAAGGTCAGTAATTGTATTGTTACTCTGTGTTAAAATCGCTTCTACAACGGGGTAGGTTTCTGGATGAACACCAGAGCAATCAAGAGGATTGTTTCCTTCAGTTATACGCAAAAAACCAGCGGCTTGTTCAAAGGCTTTTGGTCCTAATCGTGCGACTTTTTTAAGTTCGTTACGGTTGTTAAAACGGCCGTTTTCATTACGAAAGTTAACCACGTTGTTTGCCATGGTTTTGTTTAATCCTGACACCCTTGCAAGCAAAGGCGCAGAAGCACTATTTAAATCAACGCCAACTTTGTTTACACAGTCTTCAATGACATTATCTAATGTTTGGCTAAGTTGGCTTTGACTTACATCATGCTGATATTGCCCTACACCAATGGCTTTAGGGTCAATTTTTACCAGTTCTGCGAGTGGATCTTGCAGGCGTCTGGCAATAGATACAGCACCGCGTATTGATACATCAAGATCTGGAAACTCATGTGCGGCCAGCTCAGATGCCGAATATACTGAAGCACCTGCCTCACTCACCATGACTTTTGTCGGCTTATTTTTTTCTAATTTAGTAATAACATCGGCGATTAATTTGTCACTTTCACGAGAACCTGTACCGTTACCTATCGCAACTAACTCTACTTTATGTTGCTGGCATAAGTTAACTAAGGTACGTACTGATTTATCCCAATGATTTTGTGGTGCATGTGGGAAAATTGTTGCGGTTTGTAATAATTTACCTGTGGCATCAACAATGGCAAGCTTGCAACCCGTTCGCATACCAGGGTCTAACCCTAAAGTTGTTTTCGGACCTGCCGGTGCAGCCATAAGTAAGTCGTTTAAATTGCGTGAAAATACTTTTATTGCTTCTACTTCTGCTTGTTCACGCAGGCTACCAAGTAATTCTGTTTCTAAACTTTGGCTTAGTTTTAATTTCCAGGTTGAGCTAACCACTTTAGTTAAAAACTCTGCCGCCGCTTGCCCTGTTAAGCGCAAATTGAAGTGCTCGGTAATTATTTGTTGGGCACTTGAAAATGCGCCCTCTTGCCCTGGGTCAACATCTATACGTAATGTAAGAAAGCCTTCATTACGGCCTCGTAACATCGCTAACATGCGATGTGAGGGCACAGTTCTTAAAAGCTCTGAGTGCTCAAAATAATCTCTGTATTTTGCCGCTTCGCCAGCTTTACTCTTAACTACTTTGCTACGAAGGTGAGCTTGTTTGAGTAAATGACGGCGTAATTTTTGGATTAAATTAGCGTCTTCAGCAAAGCGCTCGACTAAAATAAAATGAGCCCCTTCAAGTACAGACTTTTCATCTGCAAATCCGTGCGCTTTATTAATAAATGCTGTGGCTTCACGTTCCGGAGAAAGCTGCCAATTATTATATATATTATTAGCTAATGGCGCTAAGCCTGCAGCTATAGCAATTTGTCCTTTGGTTTTTCTTTTTGGCTTAAAAGGTAAATATAAATCTTCAAGGCGGGTTTTATTATCCGCATGATTAAGCTCATTTGCTAAGGCTGGCGTTAGTTTCCCTTGTTGTTCAATGTTGGCAATAATAACGCTTCTACGAGCGGCTAAATCTCTTAAGTAGGTTAAACGCTGAGCCAAGTGGCGTAAGTGGTTATCGTCAAGCCCTTGTGTCGCTTCTTTACGATAACGAGCGATAAAAGGCACTGTTGAGCCTTCGTCTAATAAGTTTATCGCGGTATTTACTTGACTCGTTTTTACATCAAGTTCTTTGGCTATTTGCTCAGCAATTGGCGTCATTTATCGGGGATCCTAGTGCAATAAGAAATGGGTATGCTTACCGTATTTTTAGTGCGCATAGTATATACCCAAAGTGTGTTGATATGCGATACGCAAGTATTTAACCTGAACTCTGGATAAGCAGCACTTGCTCAGTCCTCCCTTTTAAGCCAATACCTGCGTTAAAACGTCGATAAATAGTTCACTATTCATAAACGTTTTGCCTTGGAAATGGCATAAAAGGAAGCATTGATGGTGTCTATTAGTGATGTTCACCTTTCTATAGCATTTACTTTGCCACCTAAGCTTTTGATTCACTTGAATATCAAGCACTCATTATCCAGAGTTCAGGTTATTTAAGCTTTTAGCTAAAACAACGTGGATTAATTTAACTGGATATCTTGATAGTATTTTACGCGCTTGGCATTTAAAATAACGCTACAATGTTGTTATTCATCACCTAATTAAATAAAAAACGGAATTATTATGGCTCTCTCTGTTGTTGTCTTAGCCGCGGGTAAAGGTACTCGCATGCGCTCTTCATTACCTAAAGTACTTCATGCTGTTGCTGATAAACCTATGGTGGCACATGTTATTGATGCTGCACGTCAAGTTGAAGCAACAAATACTTATGTAGTATATGGTTTTGGTGGTGATGTTTTAAAGAGTAAAATTACTGGTGATGATTTAACTTTTGTTGAACAAAAAGAACAGCTTGGTACTGGTCATGCCGTTGATATGGCATCACCATTTTTAACCGACGATGAAGATGTTTTGGTGCTTTATGGTGATGTACCCTTAACGAAAGTGAGTACATTACAGCGTTTAATTGCTGCAAAACCAGAAAATGGTATGGCGTTATTAACGGTGCATTTGGCTAATCCAACAGGTTATGGCCGTATTATGAGAGATAACTCGGGAAAAGTTGTTGGTATTGTTGAACAAAAAGACGCTAATGCTGAACAGTTACTTGTTAACGAAGCCAATACCGGGATTTTGCTCGCCAATGGTGGTGACTTAAAGCGTTGGTTATCAAACTTATCCAGTGATAATGCACAGGGTGAATACTATCTAACAGATATTATTGCAGCATGTCACCAAGAAGGTAAGTTAATTACTACCGCTCATCCTGATAGCGAAATTGAAGTGGAAGGTGCGAATAACCGCGTACAATTAGCTGGCTTAGAACGCGCATATCAATTAAGAAAAGCAGAAGAGTTAATGATTGCTGGTGCGACTCTTCGTGACCCAAGCCGGGTCGATATTCGCGGTAATGTTGTCGTCGGACAAGAAGTGGTTATTGATATAAATTGTATTTTTGAAGGCAATGTTGAAATTGCAGACAATGTTATTATTGGTGCTAACTGTATTCTTAAAAATTGTCGTATTGGCGAAAATGCTGAAATTAAGCCAAATAGTATTATTGAAGATGCCATTATTGGTGAATTAGCATCTGTTGGTCCTTTTGCGCGTATTCGTCCTGGCTCAGAATTAAAGCGTGATGCTCATGTTGGCAACTTTGTCGAAATGAAGAAGTCTACTTTAGGTGAAGGAGCAAAAGCGGGTCATTTATCTTATTTAGGAGATGCTGAAATTGGCCCTAAAGCTAATATCGGTGCCGGTACTATCACGTGTAATTACGATGGCGTAAATAAATCAAAAACCATTATTGGTAAAGGGGCTTTTATTGGCTCAAATGCCTCATTAGTGGCGCCGGTAACCATTGGTGAAATGGCAACCACAGCAGCAGGCTCTGTTATTGTAAAAAATGTTCCTGATAATGAGTTAAGTGTCGCTCGAGGTAAACAACGTAATATTCCTGGTTGGCAGCGTCCTATTAAAAAATAGCGGATAAAATATTATGCACTTAAGCCGGGTAGTGGTTATGTTTTTGTTAGTATTTTTACTAATAATTAACGCTGCTCGGGCTGAAAATGTATTAACTGCGGTAGCTGCTGAGCACAAAATGCTGCAGTATACAGAAAGTGGTGACGTACATGGCCCTAGCGCTGAAATATTTAAATTATTACTGAAAAACAGTCAGCTAAACGCAACTCTTGAGTTCTTTCCATGGTCTAGAGCATACCAAACGGCTTTAAATAGAGAGAATACACTTATTCTTAGCATGGTGCGTACAAAAGAACGTGAGCATAAGTTTCATTGGTTAATTAAAGTCAGTGAGCTGGTTCGAGGTTTTATGTCATTAAAATCTCACCCTGACAATCAGATCACTGACATAGCTGATGCTAAAACAAAAGTTATTGCGGTGTTACGTGGGAGTTATAGTTACCACTCTTTAATTAATTTAGGCTTCAGTAAAAAAAATAATATTTATGAAGTGGCATCGCTAGAACATGCTATTGAACTGTTTTTGTCTGGCAAGGTCGATTTAATTTATACGGATCCCAATGTATTAAATAATCATCTGATTAAACAACAACAAAACCCGCAAGCATTAATTTCGGTGCATATTTTACCGCAAACTCGGCGCGAAAGTTATATTGCCAGCAATATCAACACAAGCACTAGCATATTAAAAAAACTGAAATCAGCGGCATATAAATTACAAGCGGATCCAGATTATCAATACTATTTAGCGTATAAGCCTCTAATTAAAGAGTAATACTAGATAAATATTGTTTTTATTTTCAGCTTTTGTTTTAATAGCTAAGTTTTAAATCGAAACTTTTCAAGAGTAAAACGAAAGCAATGTCAAAACGAAATACCCAGCAACGCCGGCATACTATTATTGCAGAATTAAGCAACTTAGGTGAAGTGAGTGTTGATAGCCTTGCAAAAAAGTTTGATACCTCAGAAGTTACCATTCGAAAGGACTTAGCTGTATTAGAGAATAGTGGTTTACTACTACGACGATATGGTGGTGCGGTACCTTTACCTAATGAGATTATCGAGCCCAAAACAGAAAAAGTTTCGAAACGAAAGATAATTATAGCGAAAACCGCAGCATCACTTATCCGAGATCATAATCGTATTATTCTAGATAGTGGTAGTACAACATCAGCTTTAGTACGTGAGCTCAGTGTTAAGCAAGGCTTGGTTGTGATGACCAACTCGCTTGCTATCGCTTCTGATTTACATGCATTAGAAAATGAACCAACATTATTGATGACCGGTGGTACTTGGGATCCGCATTCAGAATCATTCCAAGGCCAAGTGGCAGAAAGTGTTTTACGCTCATATGATTTTGATCAGCTATTTATTGGTGCTGACGGCATTGATTTAGCTCGTGGCACAACAACATTTAATGAATTGTTAGGCTTAAGTCGGGTTATGGCTGAAGTGTCGCGTGAAGTTATTGTCATGCTAGATTCAGAAAAACTTAATCGAAAAATCCCCAATTTAGAGTTGCCTTGGGGTAAAATTCACACGTTGATCACAGATGCTGATATGCCTGAAAACGTGCGAAATGAAATAATTAAACAGGGCGTTAACCTCGTTATTGCCAGTTAAAAAAGGATAGAGAAATATGTGTGGAATTGTTGGTGCTGTCGCACAACGTGATGTAGCAGACATTTTAGTAGAAGGCTTAAAACGATTAGAATATCGTGGTTATGACTCTGCAGGTGTCGCGATTGTTGATAATAACAATCAACTTAATCGTGCTCGTCGTTTAGGTAAAGTACAAGAACTTGCTGATGCCTTACAAGCTAACCCGATATCTGGTGGTACAGGCATTGCCCATACTCGTTGGGCAACACATGGCGCACCAAGCGAAATTAATGCTCACCCACATATATCATCAGAAACTATTGCCGTAGTACACAATGGTATTATCGAAAATCATGATGAATTACGTACACGTTTGCAAGCATTAGGCTATGTATTTACTTCAGAAACAGATACTGAAGTTATCGCACATTTAGTTCATCATGAGCTTAAAACGGCTAATAGTTTATTAAATGCTGTACAAATTACAGCTAAGCAATTAGAAGGCGCTTATGGCACTGTTGTTGTTGATACGCGTGATAAAGACCGTGTGATTGTAGCCCGCTCAGGTAGCCCGTTAGTTATTGGTTATGGCGTTGGTGAAAACTTTATCGCTTCTGATATGTTGGCATTATTACCGGTAACGCGTAAGTTTTCGTTTTTAGAAGAAGGTGACGTAGCAGAAGTTACCCGCTTTGAAGTGAATATTTTTGATGCAGACGGCAATTCGGTTGAACGTGAAGCGAAAGAGTCAGAAGTAAGCCATGATACAGGCGACAAAGGTGAATACCGTCATTACATGTTAAAAGAAACTTACGAACAGCCTACCGCTATTCGTAATGCCTTAGAAGGTCGTTTAGTGGGTAATGTACTCGATATTCAAACCTTTGGTGATGGTGCTGACGCTATCTTTCAAGAAATTGAACATGTACAAATTATTGCCTGTGGTACCAGTTACCATTCAGGTATGGTGGCACGTTACTGGTTAGAAGCCCTAGCAGGTGTTTCATGTAATATTGAAATTGCCAGCGAGTTTAGATATCGCCAATCACATGTACCTAAAAATGCATTGTTAGTCACTATTTCACAATCGGGTGAAACTGCTGATACCCTCGCAGCTTTGCGTTTAGCTAAAGAGATAGGCTACCGCGCTAGCTTAACTATTTGTAATGTGGCGGGCTCTTCATTGGTGCGCGAATCGGATCTTGCTTTTATGACTAAAGCAGGTGCCGAAATTGGTGTAGCGTCAACCAAAGCCTTTACAACTCAACTTGTTGGTTTATTGATGATGACCTTAGCTATTGGTCAGCATCACGGTATGGCACAAGAAAAACAAGATGAAATTGCAAAATCTTTAATGGCTTTACCAAATAAGCTTGAAGAAGTATTAGCACTTGCGGGCTCTATTGAAGACCTAGCTGAAGATTTTGCTGATAAGCATCACGCATTGTTTTTAGGTCGTGGTGATCAATACCCTATCGCAATGGAAGGTGCATTGAAGTTGAAAGAAATTTCATATATTCATGCAGAAGCCTATGCTGCAGGCGAGCTTAAGCACGGTCCATTAGCGCTAATTGATGCTGAAATGCCGGTTATTGTAGTAGCGCCAAAAAATGATTTAATTGAAAAATTAAAATCCAATGTCGAAGAAGTACGTGCCCGTGGTGGGTTGATGTATGTATTTGCTGATGCCAGTGCTAACTTTAGCAGCGATGACACCATGAAGGTTATCAATGTGCCGCATTGTGACGATATCATTGCACCCATCGTATATACCTTACCGCTACAATTATTGTCGTACTATGTGGCAATAATTAAAGGGACTGATGTCGATCAGCCACGTAACTTAGCGAAGTCAGTGACTGTAGAGTAAGTTGCTGATAAAAATTGAATTTTTTTGTAACTTTACAATAAAGTACCATACTAACCAATAAAGTATCATACTTTACAAATTAGTTTCATACTATTAAGGTTTAGGCTATTCTGAATTCATCAGAATAACCTGGACCTATAAATGAAAGACTTTCTTGTACCAGCCCCCAAAACAATCGTAGAGCTTATTAAGCCAGCCATCATTAAACGCTTAACAGTGGAAAAGCGTGGCCAAGGTCATGGTAAACATTATAAGCCCTTTCTTACCGTCAGAGATGTGCCTAGCAAAGGCAGAGTTCATAGAAGACCGGCACTAACTCATGGCCGTATCGTGCATTTATTATCTGATTTAGAGCTTTCCACTTTTTTACTTTTCGATTGGAATCTTTCTGTCACCGATATTAAAGAGCAGTTTCCTCTCGATCCCGAAAAAACAGCCAAAATTTCAGAGCGCCTTGGAATTCCCCATCCTGCAGTAAGTGGTGTAACCCAAGTTATGACTACTGACTTACTTTTAGACACCCTGCAAAATAACAAAGTCGTTCAAGTAGCTATTTCAGTTAAATATAGTGACGAATTAGAAGATGTCCGAGTTATTGAAAAACAAGAATTAGAACGGCGCTACTGGGAAAGCTTAGGTATCCAGTGGTATCTTTTCACCGAGAACGAAGTCCCTTTCATACTTATTCAAAATATTAAGTGGCTCTTACCACACATGCATAGTTATGATTTAAATAAAACACGTCAGATCGAGGTGTTTAATACAGTAAATGAGGCAATACTTACCCATCCAAACGATAAAATAGCTGTGGTAATGAAGTATCTAGATGATCAGTATAAAGTTGATGGAGGCACATATTTATCTTATCTAAGGCATCTATTAGCGCAAAATGCTTTCACTTGGGATCTCATGAATGTTGATCATAAATCCCTAAACTCATTAGATTTAAAAGCTTCAGATTTTTGGATCAAAAAGGAATATGAATATGTTCATGCCTAATGATGTATACCAAATAAACTCAAAAAGATTAAGAGTGCTTTGGTCTAATCCCGAAGTAATATTTTATATTGATATAGATCTGGCTAATGCATTGCCGGAATATGCTTCTAGAGACGAATTTGAACATCTGATGGCGAAAAATGAATTAGAAGTAATCGAAGATCCACATATTAATGTTTCAATGACCTTTCCTCAAAAAGGTTCAAAATCTGAGAGTATTCAAGATAGAGCTTGGAGTGCTATTCAGAATGCTGTTAATAACGTACCTGATATATATTTAAGAAAACAAAGAGGGGTATTACTAAACCAAGTAATCCACGAAAGCGGAGCCACAAAGCAAACAGTATATCGTTGGTTCCGACGATATTGGCAACTAGGCATGTGTAAAAACACTCTAAACGGCCAATACAATCGTTGTGGTGGGTTAGGTAAAGCCAAAACAGTAGGGGAAAAGAAGCTTGGTGCCCCACGAACGAGAACACCTGGTGATGGCGTTAATGTCGATGACAATATTAAAGCTATTTTTAGAGTTGCTATTGAAAAATGTTTATTAAATGAAAATCAGTACGAATTTGATTATGCTTACAACCAAGTATTAATAGCCTTTGGTGTTCCTTTACCTTGTAAAGCAGAGCATTTGCGGGAAGTACCTACTGCTCGCCAATTTCGTTACTTTTATAATAAAGAATACACTTCCCTTGATATTACCAGAAAGAGAAAAGGTGAAATTAATTATCAAAAGGATTATAGACCTGTTCTGAGCTCATCTACTACTGAAGTATCGGGACCTGGTAGCCGATACCAAATTGATGCCACAATCGCAGATGTATATCTTGTTTCAGCTGAGAATAGGAATAAGGTAATCGGAAGACCTACTATGTATTTTGTTGTCGATGTTTTCAGTCGTGCAATCGTTGGTATGTACATTGGATTAGAGAATGCATCTTGGGTAAGTGCCATGGAAGCATTGTCAAATACAGTACTTGATAAGGTTGAATACTGTAAGCAATTTGATATAGAAATAACTGAAGATATGTGGCCTACGGTAGGATTACCGGAATCTATTATTGGCGATCGAGGTGAAATTTTAGGTCGTCATATTGAAGTGTTGAGCAAAGCTTTTCATGTCGATATTGAAAATACCCCGCCTTATAGAGCAGATTGGAAAGGCATTGTAGAGCGTTATTTCAAAACAGTACAAGTTAAAATGAAGCCATTTGTGGAAGGCTACGTTACCAAAGTCGCTATTGGTAAAAAAAAGCATGGGAAAGATTATCGTCAAGACAGTATTCATACTCTAAAAGAGTTTACTCAAATGATGATAAAAATAGTTCTTTATTACAATAATGAACACACATTGAGTGAGTACGATCCAGATAAAGACCTACCTAATGACTTATCTTATAACCCTCTGGATTTATGGGAATGGGGAATTCAATTTCGTACTGGCCGTTTAAGAAGGCCTAATTCTGATATTGTAAAAGTAAACCTATTACCACATACCGAAGCTACAGTAACAGAAAAAGGCTTAAAGCTTTTTAATTGCTATTACACTTGTAAAGAAGCCATCGACTGGGGTTGGTTTGAAGGTAACTACAATGGCCCCAAAAAAGTAACTATCGCTTATGATTTATACTCGGCTAATGTTATTTATCTTAGGCTCAATGATAATTACTCTACTTTTATTACAGCTGCTTTAGCTCCTCGTAGTCGAGCATATCAAGACTTGACCATGTGGGAAGTTTGGCAACGTAATGATATTAATGCCGATGTAGCTGCTACTTCCAGTTTAAAATCAAGAGCTGGTTCTGTTAATTTAGTTAATGATTTAGAAGCGATAGCTTCTCGTTCTAAAGCTTTTCAGCCTACTAATAAGCCATCAACAAAATCAGAAAAAGTGACTGGTATAAGAGAAAATAAACGTATAGAAAGACAGAATGAGCGAGCAAATAAGTATGGTAATCAGAATGAAAATATACAATTAGATAATGTAACTTCATTACAAAACGAGAAAAAAGTAGCCAAAAGCTATAAATTACCTACCAGCCTTAAAAGCCTATTAAAGAGTGATAGCGATGACGAATAGTGCTGATCAAAGTTATTTCAAAACAGCAGAGTATATTGATCCTGGTTTACCCGAATATGCGGATAACCCGCTTATCGCAGCATTGCCGCCAATAAACAGTGTTAATGATGTTGTTGAAATGTTGAATAAGAGGCCTAAATTTGACGATAAAGAAATTAACTTAAAAGGGCATGTTAGGGTACATGCTATTAGTCGTTTAACTCGAGACTTTTTTGTCCCTCAAACCACGCATTTAGTACTTGAACAAAAATTCTCCCAACTTATACGTAAAAGTTATCTTGGGCGGAATCCAAAAACAGCTACATTCAAGCGTAAGTTAAATCAAATGAGGTCGATAATTCAAAATCAAGACTTAACCTCATATGTCCATAGCGAAAGTAACTCCAATGCATCATCGATGGCTATTTCAGGAATATCAGGTGCAGGGAAATCTACAGCAACTAATAAGATTTTAAACAGTTACGATAAGGTGATTTACCATCCTAAATATCAATTATTGCAAGTGCCATGGATAAAAATTGATTGTCCTTATGAAGGCTCCTTATCAGAGTTTTGCGAAAGTTTTTTTATTGCATTAGATAAAAGGTTAAATACCCGTTACAGAGATAAATATACTGCAGGTCGACCCACTATAGGAAAAATGATTGCGGACGTAGCTGACCTTTGTTTAATTCATGCTATTGGTTTAATTGTTGTCGATGAGTTCCAGCACATGAACCTCGCTAAAAGTGGTGGCGAGAAAAAAATGATAAATTTTTTGGTGACATTAGTTAATGTCGTTGAAGTTTCAATTGTATTAATCGGTACACCAACAGCGCTCCATTTATTTTCAAATGAATTTAGACAAGCTCGCAGAGCATCAGGTGAAGGTAGTATTGTTTGGGATAAAATGGCATTTGATGAAAGCTGGGATGATTTTTTATTGGAATTGTTCCAGTATCAATGGCTGGAATCGCACACTGAACTTGATGAAATTTTTACTCATCTACTTTATGAATTATCACAAGGTATACCAGACATAGCAGTTAAACTTTTTTGTCTTGCTCAAGCTCGAGCTATTTTACTAGCAGAGTCACCAAATGAAGAATGCCTGACTACCGGTTTATTTAATGATGTATTTGAAGAAGAGTTTTCTATTGTAAAGCCCATGTTAGATGCTCTTAGAACAAATGATAAGACAGCCTTAAAGAACTGTAAAGATATTGTCATACCAAAGATTGAAAGTGGATTGCTCAATGGCTTTGATCATTTAAAAGCAATGCCTTTGAAAACACCAAAAAGAATAGAGACAGGCGATTCGTTACAAAATGACGTAGTGAATAATGCCATTTCAACACTTCTTTCAATGGGGGTAGCTGAGGATATAGTACGTCCACTTGTACAAGATTGTATAGCATCGAATCCCGAAGTTTCACTTATCGACATCATTCATCAAGCAACATCTTCATTTGCAACAACAAGTACAGTCAATACTAAAAAAGGTCCAAAGAAAAAAAGTAAGAGTACATTAAATAAAGTTAAAGAGATGGATTGGGGGCAATTATCACAGTCTGATCTTCGTAAAGTATATTCATCAAAATCAGAATCAATGTATGAAGCTTTAAAAGAAAATGGTCATATTTACCCTATAAAGCAGTTTTTGGTAGGTTAACATTGCTAGCATATTTTCCTAAAGCGTATGAAGATGAGTTGCTATATAGCATGATTGCACGATATAGCATTCATACTGGCCAAGCAGCTAATCAGAAAGCTGTGATTCATGATGTATTTGGGAAAAAAACTGCTGTTGCAATACCTGATTTACCAAGTCATCTTAATGCATTTAGTGCAAGGGTGGCAGTTGTGTGGTCCATTGCAGCTTCTAGTTTGATTGATAAGCATACATTGGCAAATTTATATATTCCGTTCCTATCGGGTCAACAAGCTCAACTTATAGTTTCATCAATGAAGTCAAATTTTGGTGGCAACATTCATACTCGAGCAGGCATTGCAGCTTCTAGTATTAAAATAAATCAATATTTTCGTTATTGCCCTATTTGTTCATTAGAACAAGAAACAAAGCTTGGTGAAACGTATTGGCTGAGAAAACATCAATTACCATGTATTAACGTTTGTTTAACGCATCAATGCGAATTGATTGATTCGCAAATACCTTTTTATTCGATTCAAAAACATCACTTTCACGCAGCAGAAAATATTGATAAAAGTACGCTAATATCACCTGTTTTGCTTAGTAAACAAGAAGAAATATTAATTGATCGCTTTTATACTCTCTTAAATTTAAAAACGATAAAGCCTTGTTCTAGTTATCAATGGACTATGTTTTATAAAAAAATAGCAGTAGATTTAAATATGATGAATGGTAACTACGTCGATCATAAAGCTATTTATGATCACTTGATTAAAGACTGGGAAAATACCTATTTTAGAAAATATTTACCTAAAAGTTATCACAATAGCTGGTTAGTAGACATTTTTCGTAAGCACCGAAAATCATTTCACCCCATTCGACACATAATGGTTTGGAGTTCTTTTCTATTTGATAAATCGTTAGAAGAAATTTTTACAATGGTTAATGCATTCCCAACCAAAAGTAATAATAAGAAAGATAGAAAGTTTGTAGCTCTACAAAAAACGAATAAAAATATAAGCGAACAAAGATGTGCCTGGCTTGATTTATGTAATACAAATATCGAGTTAGGGATTAAATGTTTAAGGAATACAGATAATGGTGGAAGCCTATATGCATGGTTATATAGGCACGATAGAGACTGGTTAAAGAAAAACTCACCTGACGCTAAACGTATTAATTTGAATCGATACCAAAGAGACTATAAAGCGTGGGATGAAGAAAATATCGCATTACTTCAAGAATATATAACTGAAATAGCTACCCTAAAAAAACGTCCCAGAATCAGCAAAACGTACTTAATTAAAAAGCTACCTACCCCAAATTCAGTTGAAAAACATTTAACCGATTTACCAAGAACAGCGAAATGGTTGGATCTCAATCAAGAAAATAAAGTAGATTACAGAAAGTTTCGATTACGTATCGCCCATCAGGCATTAGAGGCATCAAATCTACCAATACAACAATGGCGCTTACTACGTTTAGCATCAATTCGTAAAGAGTACATCACAGAAGATATTGAACATTATATTTTCAAATTAATTCATAAAGCGGTGGTGGCAGCATAATGGTTAGTATTACTCAAATACCTAATGGTTCAAAATTGATGCTTATAGGTGATTGGTTTCAAAATCCTGGTGGAGATTGGCAAGTTGTATGTTATTTCAAAGAACCTAGTGGTAGGTATTTTAGGAAATCATTACCTATTGATTTATTACCAGCCTTAACCGTCGGTAAAACATACCCAATAACTGATACGGTTAATTATAAAACAGGCTTTACAAGTGCCTTTGTTTTGCCAAACCAGAATACTTGGGAGCTTGTTACTTATGCAGAAATGCCACAAAGTTTACAGAAAAAGCATCTGTTGAAAGAGTTTGAAGGCCAAATTGAACATCAATTGATATATAAAATACAACTTGAAGAATACACTATGTGGTTGCCTTTGAGCGAGTTTGCAAGAATGTTACTTTTTCAATCTGCAGAAATTGTTAGAACACTAGCTCTTGAGGGTAACACGTATCAATTAGCTAAAGCAGAAGTGAATGATTGGATAGGAAAAATAATTTTTGGTAGCCATGTACCGTTAAATTTTATAAATAGCCTAGAGTATCGTAAATTTTTTGCTTGGTTAATGTTTGATGATTCAGCTAAGAAAAGTTTTGGTTCGATTTTCGGCTTAATCAATAGTGAGAGTAAACAAACTCAAAATTCTAGGCGGTGGACGTTCAATTTTACGCCACCTAATATTGAAAACAGTTCAATCACTTGGAGTGGGTATACTGGTTTACAGAGTAAAGGTGAAGGGAATCATCGATATGTGAATGAAATCAGATCAATTGCTGGTGTTCCCACACCTGAGCTACATGAAATTGAATTTGAGCATCCCGAAGATTATATCAATCTTGAAGATGATAAGAATGAAGATCAAAATAAAAAGAAGAGAAAATATTCTGAGCCTGCTACTAATCCTAAAGAAATAGACACCTCATCCTCTCCTAGATCTAAAGGAAAGCGCTACACCATTAATATAAATAAAGCGGGCTTTCATTTTGATACGTATCTTGACCTACGCAGAAGTCCTCGAAATGTAAGAATTCTTCCTAAGGGCACTGAGCCTGAATTAGTTGAAAACCAAGAGGATGATAGTGTTGGTATAAAACAAGGAAAAAACACAGGAAAACGTCCCAGAGCTGATATTGATAAACTTGATAAGCCTGAGCCAATTAAACCTTCAGCAAAACTACAATTATTTGAAATCATGCTAGAAACATTGGCGGAAGAAAGTGGTTGGAAGCTTTTTGTTGAGAAAGGAAATGTACCAAAAGTAAATTGCCGCTCAGCACATTTAATTGCTGGGAAGCCTCGGCAATTTTGTTATGCGGAAATACAATTAAGTGAAGGCTTTACGATTTACGCAATTGAAATTGAATTACAAACAAAAGAAACGTTATCAACTCTTTTTTATCGTTCAGAAGCATCAACCTATAAACAAATCTTAAACGATTTAATGTCGAGTAATACTGAAAGAAAACAAAAAGCGATGCAGTGGGATCGCAAAAACATCAAAGAACTTACTGTTTCAGACTGTTTTCTAGACCATCCCGATAAGAAAAATTTGAGTAAAGAAGAGATAAACCAGTCATGGTCGGCTAGAGCCAAACAGAAAATTTTAACTCTTTGATTCTTGAAAACTAGAGCAATGTTGCTAACTAAAAAAACAGGCGTGATAAAAAGTAATAATAGAGTTTATGATATAGGGTCTTATGTAGTTCATTGTATTTTGTAATAATAGCAGTGAAGGAATAATCACTAATTAGGCAACCATCATAGTTTGCCCAATATAATAATATAATGGACTGAGGTGTGTATGTATTTACGCAAACTAAAAGCACAAGGCTTTAGATGCTTTCATAGTAGCTTCGAGATTGAGTTCACGGATGGACTAAACGTGATAGTGGGTGAAAATGGGGCTGGTAAAACGGCTATCATCAGTTCTATTCGTCAATTATTTCAAGATTCTGAGTCTGGGAGATATAGCATATCCAGCGATGACTTTTTCAGCCCGTTCATCACTGAGGGAAAAGCCGCTTTATCTTTTTCAATATGTGCTGAGTTTGATGGACTTGATGTAGAGGATAAAGTGGCCTTTCTTCCGTGGGTTGGAGCTTCCAATACAGCATTATTGACCTTACAAGCTGAAAATAAGGAAATACGAGGTCGATTCAAAAAAATCATTTGGGGAGGGAATTCGAAGAGCTCACAGTTTGACCCTGAATTGATTGATCTTATTCAATGCATTTATTTACCACCATTAAGGGATGCAGAGTCAAAGCTTTCGAATGGCCGTCAATCTAGGTTATCTAAGTTACTTAAAGCGCTAAACCGTAAACAATTAAAGCAATGTAGAGAAGACGACACGCTACACCCTCTTGAGGAAAAACTGAAAGACTTCAACACATCTTTAGCTACTGACGATAATTTAAGTATCAAAAAAGCAAATGAACTCATCACTGCAAACTTGACTAAAGCAATTGGTTATCATTTTGGACAAAAAACAAGTATTCAGTTTGCAGAAAGTGATTTTACTAAAATTGCTGAAAGCCTAACGTTATTATTTTTTCCTGATTTATCTGCTGATAGTCAGGAGTTATTTCGCGGTCTTAGTCAAAATAGTTTAGGTTATAACAATCTACTCTATATCGCTTCAATCCTTGCAGAGCTAACACTTGATGATGAAGATGATGAGCAACCCCTTTTTAAATTACTATTAATTGAAGAGCCTGAAGCACATTTACATCCACAACTACAAATTAGGCTTTTAAATCACTTAAAATCAGTAGCAGAAGAAAACAAAAATGTTCAGGTAATTGTCACTACGCACTCAACTGTTTTAGCTTCTTCTGTCGAACTTGAGTCAATCATTCACTTGTCTAAGTCACAAGCCCCAGTGGCAACACCATTACGAACATGCGGGCTTCATTCCACTAGTAGTCAATTCATCAACCGCTGGCTAGATGTGACAAAATCTAACTTGTTATTTGCGAGTGGTGTAATTTTGGTTGAAGGGATTGCGGAGCAAATGATAATTCCTACTTTGGCCAAAATAGTTTTAAAAGATCAGAAGGACGGATACAAAAGCCTCGAAGACCTTGGTATATCAACAATTAACCTTAATGGAATCTACTTTAAGCACTTTATGCAACTTTATTGCAACATCAAAACTACTGATGATCCCAAAGAAAAAGATGTTGGTCAGAATATTCCAGTAAGGTGTGCAGGATTGACCGATTTAGATCCTCCCAAAAAAATAAAGAAAGAAATTCCTGATCCCGAAAATGCAGGAGAAACAAAAGAAGTCAGTGACGATTTTATTCCTTACGAAGGCAACATGAAAAATGGGACTAATCATGCTCTTAAGCTTGTTGATTCAATTAGTAAATCAACTGATGCTCGATTGTTTGTAAGCAAGTACAAGACATTGGAGTACGACTTAGCGATGGAAGGCAATAATGCTGCATTAATGTCTGGAATAATTGCTTCCCTATGGCCTACGCCTAAAGAAAATGAAAGCCCCGTAATTAAAGAGTTTACCGCAATGTCGAAAATTGATTGGACTGAAAAGTCACCAAAGGAAGTTGCCGAAGCTGCTCATAAAATTCTTAAGCGAATTGATGATGACAATATAGGCAAAGGAATGTTCGCTCAGGTTATGACCGATAAAATTCAGAGTGAAGGCTTTATTTTTACTGTTCCTGAGTACATTAAAAATGCAATTTTGTGGGCTTCATCGCTAGAAGTTGCAGAGGAAGAGTAATGACCGTTGAGTTTACCCAAGAGCAACTTCATTACGTAAACTCAAGTATAGCCGTGCATACATTCTTAGAAGCCTGTCCTGGTAGTGGTAAAACTGAAGTTGTTGCGGCCAAAGTCAGTAAAGAAATCTCAAATTGGAAAGGAAGTCCTGGTGGTTTAGTCACCCTATCTTTTGCTAATAGTGCCACTGACGAGCTTAAAATCAGAATATCAAAGTACCTTCCTCATGGTCGAAGTATGTTCCCTCACTTCTTAGGCACGTTTGATAGTTTCATCTATAAAAACATTGTCTCCCCAATCTCAATAGAGCTCACGGGGTATATTGGCGAAGACGGTGATTCATCAATTCGTATCATCGAACCCAGCTCGCACATAGGCTATAGAACAAAATATAACTATGCAAAGCGAGGACAAGTAAGTGCTCATCATTACTCTTTCGATCTAATAAATGACAGTGTCATTTTTGAAATAGGGGATCCAGCATTAAATAGAACTTTAAATTCCATTGCACTCGAAGACTGGGGGGTTAACGATTTTATAGATACCAAGAAAAGAATGCTAAAGGGAGGTTTTGCAACTTACAGAGATATCGAATGTTTAGCCCTTGAAGCTCTAACAGACGCAAAATATGATCATTTTGTTAAGCTACTTGTAAAGCGCTACCCGCTTTTCATCATAGATGAATGCCAAGACTTATCTGTAGAGCAGTTAACTATTCTTAAAGCCCTAGCTGACAAAGGAGTAAAATTACATTTTGTTGGTGATCTTCATCAAGCTATTTATAGTTTTCGAGATGTTGATCCTGCTAAGGTAAAACAGTTCGTTGTAGATAATAATTTTACTAGTTTACAGCTAACAAGAAATTTTCGAAGCTGCCAAAATATCGTTGATCTTTGCGCTAAACTAACAGGTCGAGGAAATATTATCGGAAATGTTTCTTGGTTAGAATCAAGGTGCTTGGTTCTTCAATATACTAGCTGTCCTACGGAGTTAATTAGTACTTTCGAGGAAAAATGTAATGGGTTTGGCAATAATGTTGTTCTATCACGTGGGCATTCAATACTTAGAAAATTTCAAACTTCTCTAGCTGAATTAAATAATATCCAAAAATTGGCTCTCGCTGTTAAGAGCTATAACCCTGATGATATGGAAGGGTTAAGTCATTCTTTACAATATTTTTCCGAATTTATTCGTCATCACCTTAAAGAAAGTTTTAAACCAAACAGCTTCAATTGCCCCCAATCAATAGACTCAAACCTCACGTGGCGTAAGTTCTTGTGTGAGTCGTTAAAGTATTTACATAACAAAGAACTGCATAATATAGGCGTTACTTGGTCAACTTGGACAAAAAGTGCGAAAACGTTGATTCGAGATCTTCCAAATCAACGGTTTTGTTCCGACGCTGTTGCTAATATATTAGCCCCACTGAACGAGGTAAATTTAACATCTCCCTCAGGTTTGGCTAAGCAAGAAGTAGCTAGCTCATTGGGTGCGGTAACTAAATCCACACTATCATTCAAAAAATCAACTATTCATGGAGCTAAAGGCGAGACTCATGATGTTACTATTTTGATTTCATCAGCACGTGCTGGAAATGACTCTCATTGGTCAAATTGGATAAAAAATCCCAATAGTGAGGATGCCAGGTTTGCTTATGTTGCATCATCAAGACCAAAAGAGTACCTAATATGGGCAGTAAAAAAATTAAAACCTATCGATAAAATTCAACTTGAAGGAATAGGATTTTCTATTATTTAGTTAAATTTCTATTTTCCATAAAAATTTGTTTTGATCGTAGAGGGATATTAACTTAATCAATATTGATTTTATGTTTAAGTCTTGAAGGCATTATATCTGTAAATTCACAATTTAACGCATTAGCTAATTTGTATAGTGTTTCTAATTTAATATTAACGGTACCTCTTTCCATTTTGCCGTAATTACCTCTTTCTATACCAACATACGCGGCAAAAGCCTCTTGAGAATATCCCTTAGCCTTGCGTTTCAAGCGTAACATTTCACCAAATTCTTTGACTAAATCACTCACTTATTATTCCTTTAAGGGGTTCTAGGGATTTTCCCCTCTAAAGTAACATAAATCGCCACAACCCTCGCAGTTAATGGCTTGTGGAGCTGGGTTACCTTTCATTTTAGACTTCATTTTCAACAATAGGCCTAGTTAT
>UEXM01000921.1_pt1 | contig 27872 bp, 26 predicted proteins | sample 1796661 | NCBI WGS metagenome assembly UEXM01 (sample SAMEA4772469, study PRJEB27181) | metagenome
AAGGCATCAAGCGGAGCAAATGAGAAGTTTGTCTTCAACTTTGACGATACCGATCAAAGATTCATTCGTAAGGTATTCAACACCAACCCACAACTTGTGTCAAGTGGTGACTTCTACGATTCAACCCTAGAGCGCAACTACTGGCTCGGTGGAACATTTGAGCAGGAACTAAGAGATGGCGGTCGTAACAGCCTAACTGGTAGTTCAACCTCACTTGTTACTTCTAAGATGCTCGGTGTTATTCTTCCAATCGAAAAGGGTGGTGTCGGTCCTGGCGATATGCAGGTTAGCACCCAGGAAGCCCAGACTGGTTGGTTTATCGGTCAGGATCTTGGAGCCGCTGGAAGCTACCTTCCAGAAGAAGCACTTAAGCTATTCAAGCTTAAGGGGCGCGGACATGGTGAGTGGCTAAACAAGAATGTCAAGATTTCTATTGAGAAGATTAGATATTCTAACACACAAACAAGCGACTACGGTTCGTTCTCGGTTGTTCTAAGAACACTAACCGATACTGATACCAACCCAGTTATTCTTGAAAGGTTCGATAACCTAAGTCTAGATTCAAGATCACCAGATTACATCTCTAGAAGAATCGGTGATAAGCACTTACAGTGGAGCGAGACTGAAAGAAGGTTAAGAGAGTATGGTGAATACCCCAACCAGTCTAAGTTTGTATATGTCAGCGACATAAACGAGGGCAACATTCAAAACGCCAACTCTCTAATTCCATTCGGTTACTATGGTCCTCCAAACTTTGCTCCTGTTACTTCTTGGAGTGGTTCTTTGGAAACTGGTGATGCCAATGGTGTTTCTACAAAATACATTTCTACTGGAAATACTTTTGCAACTGGCTCCGTTGCCGAACACTTTCTTTCAGGTGCTGCACAAAATCTTACTGCATCTCTTCAGTGGCCAATAGTTCGCCTTCGTCACTCCGCTTCTGATGGCGGAATGTCCGACCAGACTGATGCTTACTTCGGTATGCAGACCACAAGAGACGTAAGTTCAACCCGTGGCGCTCAGTCGGTAAAAGATTACCACAGACTTTGGCTACAAAGTGGCTGGGGCGGAACCGGTGTTGGTTTAGTTGCTCAGTCTTACGTGTTCACCATGGATGATGTTATTGCCTCTAGCGCTGCTGCTTCATTCGAAAGCGGCTCCAGAACTGGTGGCTACAGCTATACAGCACAAAGCGGTAAGTCCTACAAGGATCTAATTGACCTTGGTTACGATAAATTTACCGCACCTATGTGGGGCGGCTTTGACGGCTTCGACATTACTAAACCAGACCCATTGTACAACACTGGTATTTCTGATACAGCAACCGACAAAAACAGCTACATTTACAACACCTATAAGCGTGCCATTGACAGTGTTGCTGACCCAGAGTTTGTAGATATGAACCTCTTAATTGCCCCTGGGCTAACTAAGGACGGACTAACAACTCATATGGTTGATGTCTGCGAGGCGAGAGCAGATGCGCTAGCTCTTATCGATCTACCAAATGTGTATCTTCCATCACACGAAGCATATTACCCTGACATCAAAGACAGACAGGCATCTGCTCCGTCTGATGCAGCTAACAAACTTCGCCAGCGCCAAATTGATTCATCATATGGTGCCACTTTCTACCCTTGGGTACAGACCGTAGACGAAGGCACCGGTCAGGCTCTCTGGGTTCCCCCCACTGTTGCAATGATGGGTGTCCTTGCGTCTTCCGAACGTAGCTCAAAGATCTGGTTTGCGCCCGCAGGCTTTAATCGCGGTGGACTCTCAGACGGTGCCGCAGGTATTCCTGTCACCAGCGTCTCACGCAGACTGACTTCCAAGGAGCGTGATGTTCTTTACGAAGCACGCATTAACCCAATTGCTAGTTTCCCAAGTACCGGTATTGTTGTCTTCGGACAGAAGACCCTACAAGAGAGACCATCTGCGGTTGATAGAATTAATGTGCGTCGTCTGGTTATTTTCCTTAAGAAGCAGATTTCCATACTTTCTACTCAGATTCTTTTTGAGCAGAATGTTCAGGCAACTTGGAGCCGCTTCAAGGGTCTTATCGAGCCATTCCTTGCAAATGTCAAGGTTGATTTCGGTATCACCGATTACAAACTCATCCTAGACGAGAGCACTACAACGCCTGACCTTATCGACCAGAATGTTGTTTACGCAAAGATTATGATTAAGCCCGCAAGAGCAATTGAGTACATCGCTATCGACTTCATTGTTGCTTCTACCGGCGCATCATTTGACGACTGATAACCTGGGGGCTTTTGCCCCCGCCCACTACTTACTTATGAATTACAGGAGAACCTAACAAATGCCATTCTGGTCAACTAACTTTGGTGAGGACACTACCCTCAAAGATCCAAAACGTAACTTTAGATTTATCGTTGAATTTAACGGTATCAACGCTACCCCCGGTGGTGCTCTTGCTTGGTATGCCAAGTCTGCACAGAAGCCTTCATTCGCTGTAGCCAGCGCAGAACACAAGTATCTTAACCATACCTTCTATTACCCAGGCTCGGTTACTTGGAATCCAATTTCCATTACCATGGTCGATCCGGTTGAGCCAGACATGACTGCTACATTCGCTGACATTCTTGTTCAGAGTGGCTACTCTCCACCAACCGACACTACGTCTCTTGGTACTATTTCCAAGGCAAAGGCAGCAGGTGCTCTCGGTATCGTTACTATCACCCAGATTGACTCAGACGGCAATCCGCTTGAAACTTGGACTCTTTGGAACTCTTTTGTTGAAGATGTTAAGTTTGGCGATTCACTCTCATACGGTGATGATGAGCTTACCGAAGTCTCTGTGACCCTCAAGTACGACTGGGCAAGAGTAGAGACCACCACAGACTCTTCAGCAGTAAGTGGCGGCGGTCGCGAGTTCTTCAAGGTATAATTTAGACAATATAAAACGCGAGGTGTAAATTGTCAAGAAACAAGAATCGTGTTGGAAACACAGTCCAGCACGACACAAGCCCCCCAGCAGACAATGGCGGTGGCTTTTCATTTGTGGTTCCAACAGAGTTTGTGGACCTTCCTTCTCAGGGTCGTTTTTATCCAGAAGGGCACCCACTACATAATCAGACTTCTATTGAAATCAAGCAGATGACTGCCAAAGAAGAGGACATTCTTACTTCAAGATCTCTTCTTAAAAAGGGCGTTGCCATTGATAGACTAATTCAGAGTCTAATAGTCAACAGAGGAATCGATCCTTCATCGTTGTTAACAGGAGATCGAAACGCTATTGTTATTGCTGCCAGAGTTTCTGGTTATGGTAACGATTATGAAACAAACGTGCAGTGCCCTGCTTGTGGTGCTAAACAGAATTACTCTTTTGATTTGAATTCTGCGAATCTTATTCACGGAGTTGCGAGAGAAGATTTGGGAGTCACTGATAATGGTGATGGAACAATCACTTGTATTCTCCCGAAAACAGAAGTTGAAGTTGTTGCCAGATTGCTTACAGGCAGAGATGAGGGCGCCGTTACCACTTTGGCAAAATCAAATAATTTGGTTACGCAGCAGCTTGAAAGAATTATTGTGAGTGTAAATGGGGATAGTTCTACACAGGCGATACAATATGTATCGCAAAACTTGCCTTCATTTGATTCTCGTCATCTTCGTATGGCTATTAAAAAAGCTACCCCAAACATCGATCTAACCCAAGAATTTTCCTGTACCGAATGCGGTCATGAGCAGGAAATGGAGGTGCCGTTGACAGCGGACTTTTTTTGGCCTGACCGATGAATACAACGAGGGTCTGTACGAACAGATTTTCTTTCTAAAGTATTCGGGTGGGTGGAGTTTTGCTGAAGCGTATAGCCTGCCTGTAGGGCTTAGAAACTGGTTTGTTAAGCGCACCATCAAACAACTTGAGATGGAAGCAGAATCAGTTAAAAATGCCTCCAAGGGCGGTGGCAAGTCTCAAGAACTGACACCCTTTAATCAGCCAACAATGCCAAAAACCTTCTAATGTAAGCGCTCTTCGGGGCGCTTTTCTTTTTTATCCAAGATCTATTTATTGGTGAGGTATCTTTATGGCGATCACACCCGAAGAATTACAAGATCTAATAAAAGCTGGCGCTTCTGTTACAAAGATCAGAGATGAGCTTGAGGGGATGTCTAGGGGCGCGATGAGAGAACTATCAACGGCTTTTCAAGACCTCGTCGGCGATACTGATGGATTAGTAAAGAAACTCAACGATGCCGTCGCAGCCCAGGAAAGAAGCTATGATCGCAGCATTAAATCAATAAAAGCCGCTAAAGAAGAAGCACAGCAAGCCTTAAATAACGCTTCTAATAAACAAAAAGCAGCAGAATTACAGATAGAGTTAGAACAAAAGCAACTAGAACTTCTAAAAGAGCAAAAAAAACAAGGCGAAGATGTTGCTGACCAAATACAAAAACAAATAAAAACGTTAGAGGGTTTGGGACAGGAACTCAATCAGGCAAAAAAAGCTGTTGATAGTCTTAGTAGCGGTTTTGGAGATCTTTTAAAAGGCAATCTAACTTCTGGTTTAAAGTCTGTGGGTAAGGGACTCGGAGAGCTAACCAAAAAGGCAGGACTAGACCCCATTGCCAAATTTAAAGATGAGCTTTTTGGACTAGCCACAAAAGCAATCGGCGGTAGCGGCGGCGCTATAGCGGCGTTAGGTGGGCTGTCTGCGGCATTTGTAGCAGTTGGTATTGCCGCATTTGTCTGGAAAAAGATATTTAAACTAGCAATAGAAGTGATGGATGCCCAAAGTGCCTTTATGAAGGCAACCGGCGCATCAAGAGAGTTTGCTAGTTCGCTTAATGAAGTTACCGAAGACGTGCGAAGGTTTGGAGCATCAGCAAAAGAGGCTGGTGAATCATTTCAAGCTTTGTTTACTGGAGTTTCTGACTTCACAATGATGTCTGTTGGGGCACGAGAAGAAATAACAAAGAGCGCGGTCGCACTTTCAAAACTTGGCGTCAGCAATCAAGACTTTGCTCGTGGATCACAAATAGCAATCAAAGCTATGGGACAAACTGGTGTGCAAGCCGCTGCCACACAAAGAGAGATCGCTGCTCTCGGCATGGACATAGGCGTTGCGCCATCCAAGATGGCTGCCGACTTTGCCGAAGCAGGACCACAACTGGCTAAGTTTGGCTCTGATGGTGTTCGGGCATTCAAAGACTTGGCTGTTGCTGCAAAGGTAACAGGAATTGAAGTGGGCAGGCTTATGAGTATTACAGGACAGTTTGATACTTTTGAAGGCGCTGCCACAGCAGCCGGCAAATTGAATGCTGCCCTTGGTGGCAACTTTGTTAATGCGATGGAGTTAGTTACTGCGACAGATCCAGTAGAAAGGTTCAAGATGATAAGGGACTCCATACTTGATGCTGGGTTATCTTTTGATGAAATGTCGTATTATCAAAGAAAATTCTTTGCCGAATCAGCGGGTCTTGAGGGCGAGGCAGAACTGGCAGCACTTATGTCTGGGAACATGGATTCTCTCGCTGGAAACATAGGCAAAACATCAGATCAGTATGCCAACATGGCAGAGCAAGCAGCAAAGGCGCAAAGTTTTCAAGAAAAAATCGATACCTTGTTTATGTCTCTTATACCAGTAATGGAGCCTTTAATAGAATCATTGGTATCATTATCTGATTGGATGATGGAAAACCTAGATGTTGTCAAGCTTGGCTTCAAAGCGATGCTTATTGGTGTTGGCGCACTAACAGTGGCTATGACTGCTCTTGGGGTTTCTACACTGATAGCAACAGCACCGGTTTGGGCTATCCCTGTCGCTATAGGGGCTGCTATCGCTGCAATAGCGGCATTAGCCTCGCTATTATTTGTTGATAGCTATGCTTCTTCTTTCCTTGAAGGTCTTCACAAAATAGGAGATGGATTTGCATTTATAGCAGAAATGGCAGCATTTGCCGGCAGCCCCATCAGCAAGCTCATAGGTGAAATGGGAGAACTTGGTGGTGAGATGTTTACAGGTGACAAAAACATACTCGTGGGCACAAAGATGACCGGTGATGGACTGGCGGGTGTTGGTACTGGCGCACAGATGGCAGCCAATGCTTCCGGCAACCTAATCACCGCACAAAAAGAAACAATGAGAGAAGTCACGCGAGAGACAAACAACAACTATAGCGGAAATAGCAGCGATACCAAAGTTAACATCAACTTTGCCAATAAGAGATTCAAAGACTTCTTTGATGTCGAGGTCGAAAACTCTATTGGCAGAGCAGCAAGAAAGGCGGTAATCTAAAATGGCTCTTGAATTTGACATAAGAAAGTATAACCCAGAAGACAACACTCTTGTTGATGGATCTGATGCTCTCGCAAACCAGCGAGATCAGGTTATCTCTTTTCAAAATATACGCAATCAAGAGTCTGTATTCTTCAAGGCTTTTATCACAGCGTTCAGCGATACATATTCTCCAAACTTTAATAGCGTAGAAGTATTCGGTAGAACTGACCCGATACAACAGTACAAGGGAACCAACAGAAGCATCACGCTTGCTTTTAAGGTCCCTGCTGCTTCCGAGAGTGAGGCGTTTGAAAACCTTGGCAGAGCAGGAAAACTTATCCAAATGCTTTATCCTAGTTATGCAAGCGTCTCCAATGCCCTCACTCTTTCAGAGGCTCCGCTTGTTCGCTTAAAAGTTATGAACTTGTTGAGCAAAGTTGAAACAGACCTAGCCTATACCTTGGGTCCATCAGAACGGGGAGTTAGTGGTGTAGGCAGAGACATACATGGGCGTCGTTCTTATGAACAGTTTTATTCTGATTACAAATCAACAGCAGCGCCAAATCAAGGTATCCTTGGTGCGATAACCTCTTGCACTGTAAACCATGGACTTGAAAGCGAAGGCGCATTTTCAAAAATAGACGAAGCGGGGGGACAGCCAACCGCAGTTCATAATACAATACTTCCAAAATTAATAGAAATAAATGTTAGTTTTACTCCGATACACGAAGAGACCATTGGATTTGAGGGCGAAGCAAATAATACACCCTCATTTCCTTATGGTGTTTTTTTAAAACCAGGGGAAGATAGGGTCTCTCAAGGTGTGCCTCCAAGCGAAAGAGGAAAGCAGAAAACCTTAGAAGAAACAAGGCAAGCTAAAGATAGCGCACAACAAAGAGAAGACTTGGCAAAAGCAAAGCTTCAAAAAACACAAAGTAAGATGAATCGTATGCATATAACCAAAAAACAACAAAAAAGAAGAAACGAGGCAAGATTAGAAGCACAACAAAATTATGATACTGCAAAAGAAAGAACTATTGATGCCAAAATTGAATATATTTTGTTCTCTGATATAACATAGGATTAACAAATGGCTAACGTAAGAAACAACGAAAGAATAGTAGACAACAACATAGACCACTACAAAGACCTTGTGGGCAAGAGAGGCAAGAAAAGCATAAGGCATTACACAACGCCTACTATGCGACACCCCACTGTATCCGAGAGAGCAGGCACCCCAACCACAGGTCATCTATGGACTGTTGGAGATCGTTTCTATAAGTTAGCACACCAGTATTATGGTGATGTAAACTTCTGGTGGGTTATCGCTTGGTGGAATGGTTATCCAACCGAAGGTCATATCAAGACGGGCGATTACCTTGACATACCTTTGGACCTTCCTGCTGCGCTAGAAGTGTTGGGGGTGTAAAATGGCGGAAGAAACTAAGCCGTGGTGTTTCACGAAGGACATGGCGCTCGAACAACTTGATGGTGTTAAGCAAGCGTATCTAGATAAACTACAAGAAGTTCATAGTCAGATTTCTGACGAAGAGTGGAAAGGTATTGTAGAGCCTTTTAAACTGGGTAGCCATAAACTTGGAAATTACAATGAGAAGCCCTCTAGTCCTGTTTATAAATCGAATTGGTGGAATTTAGAAGATCCTGATTGCTGGAAAGCACATAGAGAATACGCATCCGATAATCTTGAAGTTGACAATCCTTTAAATAATATTTCTATATCTTTACAAGATTTTTGGCTCTCAGAAATCTATACCAGAGGTTCTGCCGTTAACCCGCTGATACTTCAACAACAACGCTTTAAAGACATAGAATCAACAACCGGATTATTAATAACAGACAAGTTTTCAACAGTAGAAGGTCTAAAAGTCTATAACATCAAAGAATTGAAAGAAGAAATTTATTCTGTTTTGGGGGCGCTGGTCGATGTCCTTATTCTATTTGAAAAAGAGCCTGCCTATCCTTCAATGGCAGCAAATTTTTCTACACTTTGTTTAAAAGTAGAAAGTTCTTTAACTCAAATAGAGGAAATAGTAAATACTTATTCTGCTTTTTGTCCTACAAATGAAGGATTTAAAGACTATTATCTTGATGCTGTTATTAAATTAGGCGAAGATCAAATTAAATTGGATGTAGCCACAGCAGCCGCCAGTGCCGCAGTAGATGATGGGGGTGCATTAATAGAGGGACCGGCAGGGATGACTCGTGGTTTCAGAAATGCCCAAGATGCTCTAGAATACACAAAGGCAATAGAAGATGCTCGTATCAAGGCTAGAGAAAGGCTTGAAAAAGCAATTGAGCAAGCCTTTGAAGAAGCCTTCGCAGACAACCTTGCTTATTCCGAACAATGTATGCTTCTCACTTTCCTACCAGAACTATTGGTTTCAAACAATTCAAATGGTATACCTTATGTAAACCCACAAGACAGCAACTATCCACTAAAAGTAGATGGAGATGCTTTTGGTTTTGTAAATCGACTTGTTGTTGATCCAAGTCAAAAAGAATTGTTTGAATTAAAGCCAAGCGTTGTATCGCAGCTTATACCATATATACGACTTTACAAGGTTGAGAAAGATGAGGATGGCGTTGATCGAGAGACGCGCATAACTTTTGATACAAATATAACAAATGACCTTGGAGGCTCTGGTTCCTCTCTTCGTAGGCAACGCGGATATGGTGTGGGTATGAATAGTTTCACCTTTTCCTACGATGGTACAGACCCATTCTCTGCGAAAAAAGCAATCAGTGCAAGATTGAGTATCTTTGCTTCTACATTCGATGACCTGCTCCGAGAAAGAGATGGCTTCAAATACGCAGACTTGGCTCTAAAGACCGGTGGTATAGCGGAGAGTAAGAAAAGAACCCTGAGCGATATAGAGAAAGAAAACGCTGAAAAGTTAAACTTTCGTCTCAAAGCAACTGTTGGCTGGAATGTGCCAAGAGAAACATTTGTTGGGTTCTCAGAAGATATTAGAAATGCTATGTATAATTCTTACATTACAATTTATCTTACCCCAACAATACATTCATTTGACTTTGACGAAACTGGTGCAGTTACTTTCGATATTGAATATCTTGCTTATATTGAAGACGCTATGGCACAGAGATCCTTTAACATATTTTCTAATCTTGCTAAAGAGCAGCTTGCTATGGAATCTATTGTAGATTCTTTAAAAGAAATGGGGTGCGAAGAGAGCGGAGAAGAGTTTAAGAAAATAAATAAAGCAAACGAAGAGTTTGTATCTCAAACAAACCTGATGGCTTATTCTAGTCTTGTTTCAAAGTTAGCCGGCAAAGACAAGATTTACTACCTCAACATGACTTATGATGATGTATCGAGAATACTACAAAACCCTGATGATGAAGATATCGTGTTTCCAAAGCCATACACAAACTCGATGGTTTCTCAGACAACACCTGAGGCGATTAATAAAGCGGCGGATTTGACTACTGATGAAGATGGCAGTAATGGACAAAACATTCTAAGCGTAGCCGCAGTATCTCAAGATAATGAATCAATCCCTTACTTCTATCTAGAAGACATGGTTGCCATTGCTATGGAAAATGTCGAACAAACACTAAGAACAGGCGCACAGGATTTGTCAAGCGCAAAGTATTTCGAGTTTTTGAGAAAAAAAGAGATAGCCTCAATTAACTTATCAAGAGCAAAAAAGCAAATAAAAAACAAACAAGTAGAACTTAAAAATAGCCTCCAACAGTTTCAACAGATGCGAGTGATGCTTGGTCCAATAGAAGTATATTCACCATCAAGAAACAAGGCTTCCATCAAAACGACATTAGCAAATATACCAATTTCTTTAAATTACTTTTTTGAGTTTATGTCAAAAAAGGTTTTATCAAAAGAGATACTAAATTACCCAATAAACAAATTTATCAAAGATCTTGTAAATGATCTTATCAAGAACTTTTTAAATTCAAGCGATTGCACAAGGGTCGATAATAGTCAGAAACTAAATATCAATAGCACTGCGATAACAGCTTATAACAGAACAAGAAGCAGAAGTGAATGGAAAGCAGGCAAGCCTTCGATAGATGACATCTCCTACTTCCTAACTGATCCTAAAGCGGAGCGTGATGGTCCGGTCCTACTTTTAAGTGGTAAAAGAGACGCTCCAGTATCTACACCAATAGGGGGTATGATAAATTACTATGTTTTTTCGGCAGGTCGCAAATACCCTGTTGACAATTATGTCGGTGATAGAACAGCAGATGAAAATGTTGGCATATTCCATTATATTCTTGGCAGAGATAAGGGCATAATAAAGAATATCAGTCTTGAAAAAACCACCACAACTGGTCTAAAAGAGGTCAGGTTTGAACAAGAAGGCTACAACGGCTTAGAGCAGCTAAGAGAAGTCTACAATGTTAAGGTGGATTCTTTCTTAAACGTCCAAACATTTCCGGGTACTTATATTTATGTTGAGCCAAGAGGGTTTTCTCCCAATACTACTGAAGATCTAACTCGATATGGCATAGGCGGCTACCACATGATTACGAAGACTACACACAGGATTGCACCCGGCGATGCGTCTACAACTATTCAGGCAGCTTGGGTAGCAAGCAAAGAAGGTAAACCGACTAAGGCGGGAGGCGGCGGTAGTGGAACAAAAAAGCGTACTCCAGAGAGCAATGAAAAAATAAATAAATGTGTTGTCGGTGTTATCGACCTTGGTAGGCTTATAACCGGCAGAGACGGACGAGACTTGACTCCAAGAGAGCGTGGTCAGTTAGGGCAGGAACTATATGAAGCCGCAGAAGAGGCTGGCACGCACAAAGGGATTTATACAGTATAATGGGTATCTTCTATAAAGAATCAAATGAAGAAGGGTCGAGAGATCTATTCAATAAGTCTGTTATCTACAAAGGAGAAATGTTAGAGTTTTCTGAAACATACTCCAATGTTGTAGATTTTAACTTTGGAGAAAAATATTTATTTGGCAGAGTAAACCGAAACTACATTAGCATACAACCCAATGAAATACTGACTACTTTTACTCGTGTAAACAATCAAAGAAGCAGGGATTCTGTAAAAGTATTTAATTTTGTGGCAGATGGATTTCAGGAACTATCGAGACAATTTAAAAAAGCAGCACAAATAGGCAAAATAGATAAAAACGATGACTATCTTACAAACCTAATAGCATATGACGGCTACAAGAGTGTCGACAGTCTCTACGGCATCTATATTTCAGACATGGTGTCAGCTATAAGGGGCAAACTCACAGATGACAATATTATTATAAAAGACTTTGATGGTTTCGTCCAGTATCTTTTGAGTTTTATCCATGCAGCAGGGCAAACTTTCCCTATTACCAAGACCGGTTTTGTTCGTAGTCGTCACTGTTCTCCGCTTATTAGCGGCTTGACGATCGAGATTGCAGATCTCACATACACCAACGATCAGCAGAAGATTAATCTGTTTAAGAACAGTAGAAATTTTGAATATTACCTTAATGCTTGCAACAGCTTTGGTTTCATGGTAGACTCTTCCATCCCTTGGAGGATTACTCTTGATATTGGGAGTGATGATGTGGTTGAAGGTCTGCTAAAACCTCGTGGATTCACTTCCACTGATTCACTTTTGCTTGTTGGTTATAAACAAACACATATATCTTATTATAATTCTTTTAGATCTCAATTGCTAGGAATATACAATCAAGTTGTAAGATCAAATCATATTGAATATGATGATTGTAATGGAAAAACTAAAATTATAAACAGAACAGAATATACATTAGATAAAATCAATAATATTTATAATGAAGATTATTTTATTAAATTATATTGTATGTTTAGATTTATAGAAGAAGAGAACAAACATTCAAAAGCAGAACAGGATCATAATATAACAGACTTCATAAATCTGTCAAGGACGAGCGGTGTAAATTATGCGATAGGATCCTTTGAAAGATTTATCTCGCAACCATTTGACTATCGCGGCTCGCTGAGTTATCTTATAAGAGAACAAGAGAAACGAGAGGATGTATGATCTTCCAAACACTGGACGACAAAACAGAGTGTGTCGGTGTCTACGTTGATGGTAAACTACACTTCGACCATATCCCCGATGGACTAACAAGAACATGGAAATACACAGGATCCGTTCAAGATCCCGATGTTGAGTTTGCTTGGTTATATTGCGGAGGTAAAAAATTAGAAGAAGTATGCCCAGAAGATTTAAAAGCGGAACTTACCGAGCTTCAAAAGACCTTCAAAGCCTACCTTCTGTCACTTTCAATAGGCAAGATCAACCTACACGACAATTGTTTTTTCGATCTCGTGCCAAGTGACTTCTTGCTTCAGTTTTGTGAGGTCAGAAACAAGATCACAGAGCACGTTTTTAATAACCACTCTCGTCCTGAAAACTACGTTCACCTTGATCGTACTTACAAGCTTCTCCATAAGATCAAATATCAGAAGTTGAATATCAATGTGGATGGGTGCCGTCACCTAATGACCACCACAAGCGACCGAGAAGACATCAGAATGCTTGTAAAAAACAAGTCCCACTATGTGGACTACAATCTTTTTGGAACCGTCACAGGGCGCCTCGCGACCAAGAGAGTAAGCAATCCTATTCTCACAATGAAGTCAAGATTTCGTTCTCTAATCAAGCCAACAAATGACTGGCTTGTGTCGTTTGATTATAACGGAGCAGAGGTAAGAACCTTCTTAGCACTCTCGGGTATTGAACAGCCAGAAGAAGACATTCACGAATGGAATATGAAACACCTTTACGGAGATCACCCTATTGATCGGGAAGAAGCAAAGGTTAGATTTTTCTCTTCGTTCTATAATCACAACGACAATTCTCTCAAAAATTCTGTTTACAGTAGGGATCGGGTTACTGGTGATTATTTTTATGGGAATCGCATCGTAACGCCGCTTAGGCGGACTATCAAAGTAGATGAGAAAAAGGCTTTCAGCTACATTATCCAAAGTACGACAGCAGATCTTACAATCGACAGGGCTATTGAGCTTGATAAGGTGCTTGAGGGCACAAAATCAAAAGTGGCTTTCATTGTACACGATGAAGTTGTGCTTGACATTCACGAAGAAGACAGATATAGGATACCAGAGTTAAAGGAGGTGTTCCAAAACAACAAACTTGGATCGTTTAGAGTAAATGTAAAGGCAGGCAAAAGTTACGGAGACCTGAAGGAGTTGAAGTTGTGATTTCGCTAATAGGCATAGGCGAAGCAGGCTGTAATGTGGTTTCTTTATTCCAAGACCACAAGGAATATAATTGTTTCTTGTTCTCGGAAGGTCAGGAGAACACCAAATGGACAAGAAATCTCCCAAAAATGGCAAAAGCAGAGGATTGCGAGGATAACGCACCAAAACTTTCATCGTACAAGACTCTACAAGCAGTTCAGGGCAGGGTTCAAGTGTTTATTTGCGGGTCATCTTTCTCGGCAAACTACACATTGGCAATACTACAACAAATAAAGGACCGAGCCCTTGAGATCTTCTACATCAAGCCAGATGTAGACCTACTGATCGGCGATGTCAAATTACAAGAGAGGGCAATCTTTGGGATTTTACAAGAATACGCAAGATCTGGACTATTCAGTAGCTTTACAATCTTGTCAAATCCAGCAATCGAGAAGACAATAGGCGAGATCCCAATAAAAAAATACTTTGAAGTAATCAACAAGAGTATCTACTACGCTGTTCATTATCTAAATGTTTTTGATCACACAGAACCAATTGTTGGTAACCTTTCAAAGCCTTCAGAGGTGCAAAGAATCCGCTCTGTTGGTATCATTTCGGTAGATAAACTTTCTGAACAATGGTACTATAATTTAGAGGAAGATCGCGACGTAGCATACTACTTATGTATAGCAGAGAAGCGCCTTGAGACCGATGGAAAGCTACATTCAAAGGTAGTCCAGAGTTTGAAGAAGAAACCCCGAAACGCATTCAAAAATGTGACTTATGCCATCTATGAATCGCCCTACGAAACGGACTTTGGATTCTGCGTGGCGCACACAAATTTCATTCAAGGACAATCAATGCTTGACAGCAGAGACTGAGCAAGCTATAATAGAGATGAGCAAGGGAATGCTCCAAACATAACCCAAAACAAATACGCTTGACAGGACTTGGACGGCGTGTTACTTTAAGATGGTAAGGAACGCTTACTATACTATACCCAACAACAAGGAGATTATTATGGGAATCAATATGGAACTGATGCGGAAGAAGCTTTCCGCACTTCGTGGGAACGGAAAGAATGATAAATCAAGTGTCTGGTTTAAGCCAGATGAAGGCGATACAGATGTGCGTATCGTCCCAACTGCTGATGGGGATCCTTTAAAGGAGGTTCACTTTCACTACAACATTGAAGGGCACAAAGGCGGTGTTATGTGTCCAAAACGAAACTTTGGTGAGCAGTGCCCGATCTGCGAGTTTGCTTCACAGCTATGGCGAGATGGGACTGATAACAACGATGAAGAGACAAAGAAGCTTGCAAAGTCTCTCTTCGCACGCAACCGCTATTTCTCGCCTGTGGTTGTTCGGGGTCTTGAGTCAGAAGGTGTCAAGGTCTATGGATACGGCAAGACGGCATATGAATTGCTCCTTGGTTATATCCTTGATCCAGAGTACGGCGACATCACTGATCCCGAAGACGGCACCGATATTACAATTACATACACGAAGCCGAAGAAGCCGGGCGCATATCCTCAAACCAATATGAAGATGCGCCGGAACACCAGTACACTCCTAAAGGATGAGGATGCAATCCCAGGGCTGCTCCAGAACATGCCTGACATTGATGCCCTATTCACTCGATATTCTCCAGAAGAAGTGGATGCTATCTTGAATAACATGCTGTCAGGTGACAAGTCTGCCGAGTCTCGGTCTCGCGAGATCAAGCAATATAACAACAACAAGAAGTCAAGTGTTGATAAGGCATTTGATGAACTGATGACTGGCTAGTAAAAGCGTTTCTGTTTCAGTTGCCCCCACCCGTAAAAAGGTGGGGGTTTTTTGTTGCTCCTTTAGTTGCTCTGTGTTATAATATATATGAACATAGAGGTTCAAAAACAAAGGAAGAAATTTAATGGCTAAGAAGAAAGCAAAGAAAGAAGTTAAAGCCGGTCGCATAGACATGAGTGCGATGAGGGCAATGATAAATAAGAAGGCTGGGCTTAATGTTGCTCATGATCTAAGAGAAGATAATCCAACAGCAGTAAAACAGTGGATTCCGACAGGATCGCGTTGGCTTGACTCAATTATTTGCAAGGGAAAATATGCAGGTATCCCTGTTAGTAAGATTACAGAGATAGCAGGTCTTGAAGCAACAGGAAAATCTTTCATTGCTGCCCAGGTTGCTGCAAACGCCCAGAAAATAGGGATTACTCCAATCTACTTTGATTCTGAGTCTGCGATTGATCCATCTTTCTTGGAAAAAGCTGGGTGTGATCTTGGCTCAATGATGTATGTCCAGGCACAGTCGGTAGAATTTGTACTTGAAACTATAGAGGAATTGTTAGGAGCAACAGATGACCAGTTATTATTTATTTGGGATTCTCTAGCATTTACTCCTGCTGTTTCTGACGTTGAGGGAGATTTCAACCCTCAATCTTCAATGGCTGTAAAGGCTCGTATTCTTGCGAAGGGAATGTCAAAATTGGTCATCCCACTTGCGGACAAGAAGGCTACCTTCCTTGTCCTTAATCAGCTGAAGACCAACATCCCACAGGGACCGATGGCAAGACAGATTGCTATGACAACACCCTTCACCACTCCAGGCGGAAAGGCTATGCATTATGCCTATTCTCTTCGTATCTGGCTTAAAGGTCGCAAGAGCAAAGCAGCCTATGTGCTTGATGACAATGGCTTTCGCATTGGTTCAGAGGTTAAAGTCAAGCTTGAGAAGTCTCGCTTTGGAACACAAGGTAGAACTTGTGCGTTTCGTATCTTGTGGGGAACTGACCCAATTGGTGTGCAGTGTACGGAAAGTTTATTTGAGGCTCTTAAGAATTTTATGTCTGTTGCTGGCTCTTGGTATACATTTGAACATAACGGCTATACCAAGAAATTCCAACCCAGCAAGTGGGTTGAGGTAATGGATTCTGACCCGGAGTTTAGACAGCATGTTTATGATTTTATGGATGAAGTCGTGATTCAAAAGTTCGACAAGCGAGAAGGTGAAGCATCAGACTTCTATGAGGTAGACAAAACGTCTTGACAGACAGCTTCCTCCCTGTTATGTTATGGGGTGGAGGTAATTTATGAAGCGTGTACTCATCATCGACGCCCTCAATATGTTTTTGAGGGCGTTTATTGTTGATCCCAGTCTGTCTAATCACGGACAACCAATAGGTGGAATCAAGGGATCTATCAAAATTCTACAAAAACTTGTAAGAATGACAAAGCCAAACGAGATTGTAATTTGTTGGGATGGACCGAACGGATCTCAAAAACGAAAGGCTCTGAACTCTGGTTATAAAGAGGGTCGCAAGCCGCTGCGCCTGAATCGTTCTGTTCACAACTTAACTGAGAACGAAGAACTACAAAACAAAGTTTGGCAACAGATGCAAGTATTTGAATATTTAAATCAAATGCCAATCATTCAGCTTATTCTTGAGAGGGTCGAGGCAGATGACATTATTTCTTATGTATGTAATTCTCGTCACTACGATGGCTGGCAGAAGGTGATTGTCTCAAATGACAAGGACTTCCTACAGCTTTGTGACGACGAGACGGTTGTGTATCGACCGACCACAGACAAGATCGAAACTAAGAATACAGTAATAGAGTCCCTTGGGGTTCACCCTACAAACATGGCTCTTGCTCGTGCCATGGATGGTGACGCCAGCGACAATCTTCCTGGCGTTAGTCGAGTCGGAATGAAGACGATCGCTACCAAGCTTCCATTCATGAAAGAAGACCGAACTGTGACGATTGATGAACTACTCGAATACTGCGAGAACATAGACTCAAAACTGAAAGTTTATAAAAACATTACAGAGTCAAAAGCACTTATCGAACACAACTATAAGATGATGCAGTTGTACTCTCCACTTATCTCAGTTCAGGGAAAGCAGATAATTGATCATGCACTTGAAAATTTTGAATGTGACTTCAACAAAACTGAACTTCTACGGCTTATGATGAACGATGGTTTTGGCGAGTTGAATTGGGAAGAACTAAAAACATTCCTAAACAAGATCTCAAGGGAATGTAATGAAAAATGACACTATTTACTACCGAGGTGTAGTAAATGGAAGAACTCTACGAAATTGATGAAGACTTTCTTGGCGAAGAAAACAAGACAGAAAAAGAAGGCGGCATTTGCGCCGCTGGCGAGGCAGCAGCAAAGCGCAAGGGCTATAAGTGGCCATCTGCCTATGCCTCTATGTACGGAAGTCGCTGGTGCAAGGACAAGGATTTTGATCGTGGCAAGAAAAAGAACGAATCTATTGATGAAGGCGGCGAACTTAAAAAGTGGCGCGATGAAAACTGGGTTCAGTCTGATGGCACACCTTGTGGAGAAAAAAAGGCACAATCCGCACCAAGACGCTGCAAACCAAAGGCAAAGTGGGCAACGATGTCTGATGCCGAGAAGAAAGCGGACAACGCTAAAAAGAAAGAAGGTGGTCGTAAAGGCAAGCAGTTTGTATCAGCAACCAAAAAAGGCAAAGTCAAGGGCTATAGCGAACATCTAGAAAAAATCATTAGAGAAGAGTATAAAGCTGTCATGGATGAGAGGAAAAAGAAATGCTCACCTTGTGGGCGCAGCGGTGGAGAAAAAAGATCAAAATATCCTTCGTGCAGACCTACACCCGGCGCTTGCGGTGAGAGAGGCAAGTGGGGCAAGAAATCAAAATCTGGAAAAGAGGGATGAATCTTAAAAAGATCATAGCGGAAGAATACAAGCTATTTATCGAAGGTAAGACAGAGGACTTAATTCAAAAGTTTCCTGAACTGCAACCTGCTTATGACGCAGGTATCAAAAACGTTCAGTATCTTAATTGGATTCGCAAACGTCGTGCGGGAGAGCCGGTTGAAGATATTGTAGGAGTTGTCATTGCTTTTGACAAACAAAAGCAGAGATTAAAAGCAAAAGGAAAGTCTCCTGATATTTATGCATACAAAACACCCGCTATTCTACGACAAACAATAGAAGAACTTGGTGCCTCCAAATCCAGTGAACAGCGTCGTATTAAAGATGAGGAAATAACTTATCTCGGAACCTTTGGTGACTGGATTGTGGCGATGCCGCATACCACACAAGCTTCTTGCAAGCTTGGCGCAGGCACCACTTGGTGTACTGCCGCGACAAAAACTCAAAACCTTTTTCTTTCCTATGTTGCGAGAGACGAAGAAAATATCATATTATATTATTTGATTAAAAAAGCAACCGATCCTCGTGAAGATCCAACCGCAAAGATTAGTGTTGGCTTTGTTAATGGAGAGCCATATTTGGAAGGGTCTCACGGTCACATAACTGTTGATGCTGCTAACAAGGGATACACAGCGAGTGATCTACAGTCAGTTTTGGGTGGTCAATATGAGCCCATAATGGGTGCAATGAAAGAACATGCTGCCAAGGTTGCTGGAAAACACCCCGCAAAACAACAATTTTTAGATATAGCTCAGTCCGACGATCCAAGCAAATTTGATAATGCCGTTAGGGGCATGGAGGGATTGGAACTAGAAGATTTTATGAAACGTATCTTGTCTTCAAATCCAAGCGCACAAGTTTTAGATAGAATGTATGAAATTACGGATCAGAGAATTGAAGCAAAGTTTCAAATGTATGGCGAGGAAGGTAACTGGGCTATACAACAGAGTTTTTTTAGAGACATAATAAATAGCCCTGCCCTTTCTGATGCCACCTTTATTAAAGCCTTAGAGAAATTTGGCAAGTTTAGATCCTTTAGCCTTGCGATGGCTTCAAGAGTATCTTCTGGAGAGGCATCAGGGTTTCAAATTAAAAAATATCTTGATTTTCTTGAAAAAAGCGGCAGACTCCATTACTACGATTATAGTGAATTCATTAAAAATACAGCAGATTTAAAAACCACATCACCAGAAGTCTTAAACTTTATTTATAAAAACTTCTCTGATGAATCAGAAGATTGGGGGGTTGATAATGATCCCATTTTGGTTAATGTCGGCGCCAACCCGAACACCCCTTTCGAAACTTTAAATAAAATATTGAGAATTGAGCCTGATGGTGAATCAGAAGATAGACCACATGAGGGAGTAGTTTACAATAAAGTATTTTCAAACGAAAATTTACAAAATTGGTTTAAAGAAAACGAAGAGGAGAATAAATTAAAATTTATTAAAGCTATGAGGGGTGCCCCATCTGAAATTGATGAGATGCGTTACCCTCTCATAAAAAAACTTGCTGAAGATCCGTCTAGCGATGTGCGAGAAGCAGTGGCTGGACTTATTCTTGATGAACTTTCTGAATATACTAAAGACTGGTATGGACCCGGCGGCGTTTTGGAGAAACTTATTTTTGATAAAGACTACGGTGTTGGCTATAAGGCGATAAAAAGAGTAAAAGATGATTTAAACTTTCTAAATTATATCATTAAAAAGTCCCTACAAAATCCAGAAAAATATAATTTTAAGCCTATTTTTGGTCTTTTAATAAAAGAAAAAAATCCAAGAACCCCTCTTCCACCAGAGGTTATAAGACAAATATATAACGCTGATTTTTATAAATTATGGAATATATCTGAGGATGATCCTGATAAGCAAGAACTTATTAACTCTGTCCGCGCGATACTAGAGACATACCTTGTAAACTTTTCCACCACACCGATTGATGTTCTTGAAAAGATATTTATAAGAAATATGCAAAAAGAAACAAAATTTACAAAATCTATTATTGAAGATCTTGCGTTCGAGTGGTCGCACAAGTTGCATAAAGCCCGAGCACCCTATTCTCAAGGCGGCAGGATTCTGATGCCCGAACCGGAAGTTACGAAGTTGCGGCAGAAAATTTTTGATGGTATCAAAGACAAAGAAGAATTTCAGGATGAAGCTGAAGAGTTGAAAAACCACATGAATAGAGTTGCCCGCCGCAAGAGAGCTAAAGAGCGACAGGCTGTTATGGATCGCCGCAAAGCAGACGGCGGGACGGTCTGGTACGAAGACGGTAGCAGAAAGAAAAATTCTAAGACTAATTATAACGAGGGAAATATCATGGATTTTACAGAAGACTATGTTAAAAAGATAATTAAAGAAGAATATAAAGCCATTATACGTGAGAAGAAAAAGAAAGCCTGTAAGCCTACCAAGGGCAAGCGCTTTGCAAAACGCGTAGATGGTAAATGTCGCTCTTATGGACAATCAGGTCAAGCTAAGAGTGGCGGTGATCGAATAAGACCCGGCACAGCCAAGGGTGATGCTTACTGCGCACGATCCGCAAAGATCAAAAAATGTAAGAATCCACCCTGCGCCAATGCGCTATCCAGAAAGAAGTGGAAGTGCCGTGGTTCCAAGTCAATGAAATAGTTAGGCATCGTCAAGAGCAAAAAAAAGTTCCAACTCGCCTTGACGTTTGACCTAGGTGTGTTATAATTAGTATTGTAAAACGTAGGAGTGGCATGCTTAAACACAAGGCAGACTTTGGGAGGTACGGCAAGTCCTTCCAAGAGGGGCTCGTTCAACTCATATTTGAGGACCGCCCATTCGCAGATCAAATAACGGAGGTTCTGAACGTCGAGTTCTTGGAACTTGAATATCTTCGTGTATTTGTGGCAAAGATAGTAGAGTATAGAACAAAGTATGGCAAGCACCCATCCACAAATGCTATGATCTCTGTTGTCAGAACAGAACTAGATCGAGAGTCGGAAGTAACACAGAAGCAGGTGCGTGATTACTATGCGAGAGTCCATACGAACGAGATGTCTGATGACATAGACTACATCAAAGAGACCTCTCTTGACTTCTGCCGAAAGCAAAAGTTAAAAGAAGCAATGATGAAGTCTGTCAACCTTCTACAGACCTGTTCTTTCGATGAGATCTCAAAGGTAATCAACGACGCCCTTAAATTAGGTTCAGAAAACAACTTTGGATATGATTTCATTGCAGACTTTGAAGAGAGGTATAAACCAAAGTTTAGACTCCCGGTCTCAACTGGTTGGAAAGAGATTGATACCATCACGAGTGGTGGGCTTGGTAGAAACGAGCTTGGTGTCGTTATCGCCCCTACTGGAGCAGGCAAGTCTATGGCTCTTGTTCACCTTGGCTCACAGGCGATCAAAGAAGGCAAAACTGTAATCCATTACACTCTAGAATTACAGGACACAGTTGTGGCTTGTCGCTATGATTCTTGCATTACACAGTATCCTCTTTCAGATCTTACAAATTTCAAGGATGAAATCTATGAAGAAATTAAGGATCTTGACGGAACTCTAATCGTCAAAGAATACCCAACCAAGTCTGCCTCGACTAACACTATCAAGGCGCACCTTGCCCGTCTAATAAAGAGGGGCATAACGCCCGGTCTAATCATCGTAGACTACGCAGATTTGTTAAGACCCGTCGTAGTACGGAAAGAAAAAAGAACGGAACTGGAGTCAATCTACGAGGAACTAAGAGGTCTATCTAATGAGATGAACTGTCCTGTCTGGACAGCCTCACAAACCAACCGCTCTGGTCTAAATGCAGAAGTTGTGACCATGGAGCAGATCTCTGAGGCATTCAACAAGTGCTTCGTCGCTGACTTCATCTGTACTTTGTCTCGCACGATTGAAGACAAACAAAATAATAGAGCGAAGATGTTTATTGCTAAGAATCGTAATGGTCCCGATGGCATTGTTTACGATCTCTTTATGGACACTTCTAGCGTTAACATCAAAATGTTGCCCAAGGCAATTGTTCCTGCTGGCGCAGCAACAAGCATTTCAGCCTCCCCTGTGGTCGCTGGACCGAAAGAACAAAAAGAAATTCTAAAAAACAAGTACGATAAATTCAAAAAATTAAGGAGAAAGATTAGATGAGAACACATATTCGTAGATTTAAACTATCAGATACATTCATAGATCAATACAGAGAACGCGAGGTCCCCTGGGGTCCACTCGGTTATATAACATTCAAGCGCACCTACGCCCGTCGCTTGAGTGAGTTTGATGAGGAAGCAACTGGCACCGAAGAATGGCACCAGACGTGTCGCCGCGTCATTGAGGGCATGTTTGACATGCAGAAGCAGCATGTCTACAAGCTCGGTCTTGAGTGGAATGACCAGAAAGCACAGCGCACCGCTAAGGATGCGTTTGATCGCCTCTTTAATCTTAAGTGGACGCCGCCCGGTCGTGGCTTATGGATGATGGGAACGAAGTTCGTTAACACCCGCACAGCAGCAGGTCTGTTCAATTGTGCATTTCGTTCTACCCGAGAACTAAACACCAAAGGAGGTTACCTCTTTGCCTGGATGATGGATGCCCTCATGCTGGGCATTGGCGTTGGCTTTGATACTCTCGGCGCTGGTACACTTACAGTTCGTGAGCCAGAATTTACAAATGAAACACACGTCATTCCAGACTCTCGTGAGGGATGGGTTGATTCTGTAAAGATATTGGTGAACGGATTCTTGTTTGGTTCAAAGGTTCCTAAATTTGATTACTCTGCTATACGTCCCTACGGAGCACCTATCCATGGTTTCGGTGGCACATCAAGCGGCTCTGGTCCCCTTGAAGAACTACACAAGGATTTGGCAGAACTCTACACTGCGAGAGTTGGCGAAGAAATAACATCCGTAGACATTGTGGACACCGAGAACTTGATCGGTCGCTGCGTTGTTGCTGGCAATGTTCGTCGTTCTGCTGCGTTGGCTCTTGGCAACCACGAAGACCGTGAATACCTACAGATGAAGAACGATTCCGAGAAGCTTGCCCACCATCGTTGGGGTTCTAACAACTCCTTCCACGCTCTTGTTGGTCAGGATTACACTTGGCACGCAGAGCAGTCACAAAAAAACGGAGAGCCAGGATACATTTGGCTTGACAATGCAAGAACTCGTGGTCGCTTTGCTGATCCTCCGAGAGATGATGACAAAAATGTTATGGGGTTCAACCCCTGTGTCGAGCAGCAGCTAGAAGATGCGGAATTATGTTGCTTGGTAGAGACTTTCCCAGCAAAGCACGAAACTTACGAGGATTACCTTGAGACTCTCAAAATTGCCTATCTTTACGGCAAGACTGTAACCCTTGCAAACACCCATTGGGCTGAAACCAACGCAAAGATGCTTAAAAACCGTCGCATCGGTCTTTCACAGTCTGGTGTTGTCCAAGCTTTCAACAAGTTTGGTCGCCGTGAGTTACTACAATGGTGTGATAGCGCTTACGAACACGTAAAGGAGTTAGATGCAGAATACTCTGATTGGCTTTGTATTCCAAAGTCAGTAAGAATGACAAGCATCAAGCCTTCTGGCACAGTTTCGCTTCTCAATGGTTCTACCCCCGGTATCCATTACCCAGAAGATGAATACTATATTCGTCGCATTCGTTTTGCGGCAGACAGTGACATGCTTCCAGCGCTTGCGACTGCTGGCTATGTAATCGAGCCCGACCACTACTCCCCCAATACAATGTGTGTCGAGTTTCCTGTTCACGAAGAACATTTCGTCAAGGGCAAGAGAGAGATCACAATGTGGGAACAACTTGAGATTGCGGCGCAATACCAACACTACTGGGCTGACAATTCTGTGTCTATCACTGTGACCTTTAAGCCAGAAGAGGCAGCAGATATCAAGACCGCTCTTGAAATGTATGAGACTCGTCTCAAGGCTGTATCTTTTCTTCGTTACGAAGAGACGGGATATGTCCAGGCTCCTTACGAGCCTATAACACGAGAAGACTATGAACAAATGTCGAAGGGCATTGTGCCGGTCCAGCGATTCTCAACTGAAGAAGGTGGCGCAGGCACAAAATTCTGTGATTCAGATCATTGTGAACTATAGGAGGAAAGATGAACTTTAATCACCTGTTCGATGACAAGGAATTACGACTTGCTAATAAAAATAGTAAGTGTAGTCATTGTTATTGGCTACCAGCGTCGGAAGGACAAGCAAGTGCAGCTAACAATATAGCAGTTAAAATGTATTGTAAGAACTGCAACAGCAGGACGCATATTTTTATGCCACTTAATGAATACAACAAACACCAAAAGGTTATAACCCAGGAGGTAAACCGTGTTAAGACCAGTTAATCGACACATTCTTGTAGATTATTCTCCACCACAGGAGAACGCAGACTCAGGAATTTTACTACCCGATGACTACAAACCCCCTACAGAGGACTATGTAGTTGTGGATGTTTTAGCAGTTTCTGAAGACGTATCTATACGTTGTAGCGATGATGACCAAATAGTTATTGACAAAAAGATGTTACAAGAAATTAGTGTAAATCATTCTATTTACTATCTGATACTAGAGAATTATGTAATAGGAGTAATTGAATAGATGGATAAAGACTTTTACAACAAATCATCAGCGCAAAGCCTTGGCTGGGATCCGACTTGGTTTGGTGAAAAGTATTATGACGACAAACTTGTGAGAGCAATCAAACGCTTTCAAAAGTCTTACGGCTTAAAGGGTGACGGACTCTGTGGACCTACCACGTTCCGTCGCCTTTGGACCGAGAGACAAGAAAACATAGATGATTACGAACCACAAGACCCACACTATTCAAATTACATTGTTTACAATGGCAACTTTACCCCAATCAAATGGGATAAGTTTGTTCTATGGTCAGAGCGAGGCGGTCTTGCTGCCCGCTCTGGCACCTACTATGACTACACAGGTAGACCAAAGAGAGACGTAAAACTATTCGTCAACCATTGGGATGTTTGTTTGTCCTCAACACAATGCCAGAAGGTTTTAGACAAGCGTGGCATAAGTGTACACTTTCTTATCGACAATGATGGCACAATCTATCAGACTCTCGACTTACAGCACGCAGCGTTCCACGCCGGCAAAGTTAATCGCAAGTCTGTTGGTGTTGAGATCTCAAACGCTTACTATCCAAAGTATCAAAGCACCTATGTCCGTAAAGGCTTTGGAGAAAGACCCGTAATTGAGGGCAAGAGAGTTCATTTCAGCGAGCTTGATCCTTTCTTGGGTTTCTATCCAGCACAGATAGATGCTCTAAAGGCTCTATGGTCAGCAGTCCATAACGCTTGCGACGTTCCATTGGAGACCCCACTAAACCAGTTCGACAATACATCAACAGTCTACGAACAAAAGTGGGCTTACGGAAGCGAACGAGGCTTCGTCAGCCACTACCATGTTGACAAGCGCAAGATTGACTGCGCAGGGCTAGACATAAAAACTTTGCTCTCTGAGCTTGACGACTGACCTGCGCCCTGTTATGTTATAGACATAACGGAGAGCAAATGAATAACGAAGTCGAATTAATGGGAACCTACGGGAGTGACGAAACGCACGCACTCTCGGCTTGGACTAGCACAAGCAGACAGATCGGGCCAAAGAAACTCGCAAGAGTTGGGAAATTGCTCAAGATGCTCGCAACTGAGGGTCATATGACGCCGTTCGAGAAGTCGTCTCTTCACTTTCTCGTAACGACCGACATCGCTACACACATCCATCTACTCAAGCACAGGATTGGCGTAAACATCAACGCAGAGTCGGCGCGCTACAAGGAGTTCAAGGTTGATAAGTATCACCTGCCTGTTGATTGGGACGAAGAAGAGCGCGGCGAACTAGAAACCTTCATCAAGGACGCCTACGACCGCTATCATAAGTGCATTGCTCGCCTTGAGGAGAAGGGCTATGATCGTGAGCGCGCCAAGGAGAGCGCGAGATTCTACCTACCCTACGGCATTCAGATCACTTGCGACATTATGTTCAACTGGCGTTCTTTCGCCCACTTCCAGAAACTACGAAATGACGAGCACGCCCAGTTGGAGGTTCGCGAGGTCGCAGCAGAGATGCTACGACTTGTAGAAGAGCAAGGCGACTTCCCTAAGACGATCGAAGCTATGACCGCAGCAGGAATGCTTCCAGTCAAGGAGAACGAAAAATGAAGATGCCTCCAACAATGCCTAAACTCAACAAAGAACAAAAAGCATATCAAGCCTCTAGAGATTGGTGGCATGTTTTTGCTGGATTTGTAATAGGCGCTATCCCGGCTTTTATCATCGGATTTGAGTTGGCGAAATAAGGAGAACGAAGAATGAGCAAGTTTAAAGTCCACGATCTAGTCTATCTTAACCTTCCTGCGGCTGATCAAGGAGATCACGTTGATGGTTTTATTGCTGATGTTATAGAGCCGGGAAAATATTTGGTCTGGTGGTTTGAAAAATGTAAATCCTGGGTGGAAACTGATCAATTTCTTGAACCAAAAGAGCCTAATCGTAAATTCAAAAAGGGTGACTATGTCGTCAATGAGGGTATGCCGCATGAAGGCGGTTTTGGATTTGTTGAATATGCTTATCCTCAAGGCTGGTATTTGATTCGCCCTATTACCGGAGGTCGCGAGGACCTTCGTGAATCCGGCAAATACCTTTGGTTTTATAGGCAGGCAAGACCTGACTCGGGAAGATACTGGACATTACACGAAAAAAAGAAAGAGGAGAACAAAGAATGAAAGTGGGTGATAAGGTTCAGTATTGTGGCTATGACACTCTCGGCGCAACAGGCGAGATCATAAGAGAAAAAGAAAAAACTCTTTACTATAGTAAGTGGGAACGCGAAGGTGACGATAGGTATTGTGTGTGTTATCTTGTAAGATACACAATACCAAACGGCAAGACTATCAACAATGTTGCGCGACCAGAAGACCTAAAACTATTGGAGAACGAAGAATGAAACTTGAACAATTGCTTGCTATATTTTCACTGACACTGTACTTACTATCTTTTTTAGCGTCTTTCGGGTTTTTGGCATACCTGCTTTACATGGTATTTGTGCTCAACCTCACTGAACAAGCGCAAATCTTGATAGGTTTGCTTGTCGCCAATAAGCTATTCGAAGAATTCGCTAATGCAATCATCAAAACTCTGAAAGAGGCTAAACAGTCTCGTAAAAAATCAGATGTTAAACCACTGGAGAACGAAGAATGATGAAGTACCAAAAAACTATTCAGTGGTACGTTAAGTTTGATACACGAATAGCTTTAATCACAAACCACTACCCTTCTAAAACACATTATTGGGAAATAAAAACTCGCACCCTAGATTTAGGATGGGGAGATAATTGGGAGTGGACAACTCTTGAAGAGGGAGAAGAAAAGACACTTGCCGCAGCTAAACGAGCTATCAAAAAAGCAAGGAGAACGAAGAATGAAAGTCGGTGATAAAGTTCGTCTTGCTCATTTCCACGGCTCTACCGGAGATCAAATCTTGGCTGAAAGCGGAGCCGCAGGAGTAATCAAGAGCATTGAAGAAGAACCTGAACCAAATGTTCTTACACGATGTGTAGAAGTTCAGTGGAACGACGGCATCAGTTGGCACTTTCGGCATAGACTTATATTGGAGAACGAAGAATGATTGAATACCACCAGTTTGCATACTTTATTGCAGCAATATGGACCTTTTGTATGGTCACTTTCTTTTGGTTTATATCAAGACTAGGACCAAAGGAGTGACTATTTATACTCG
>UEXM01000922.1_pt1 | contig 27868 bp, 39 predicted proteins | sample 1796661 | NCBI WGS metagenome assembly UEXM01 (sample SAMEA4772469, study PRJEB27181) | metagenome
ATAAATTGAATGAGTTTTTAAACAAGACAGTTGGTACTGAAGATTATGATTATGTTGTGGCATCTGATACAGATAGTGTCTATTTGCGTTGTGGGAATCTTGTGGATAAAGTATGTGGGGGTAAGTCCAAGTCGGAGGTGGTTACATTCCTCGACAAAGCAGCAGAAGAAATAATTCTTCCGTTCATCAAGAAGCAGTATGATACACTAGCAGAAATGACCAATGCGTATGAAAACAAAATGGTCATGGAGCGAGAGTGCATTGCAGACAAAGCGATCTGGACTGCCAAGAAAAGATACATGATGAATGTCCACGACTCAGAGGGAATTCGATACACCGAACCCAAAATGAAAATCATGGGCATTGAGACAACACGATCCTCGACCCCACAGATCGTGAGAGAAAAACTAAAGAAGGCGATTAATATGATCATGACCGGAACGGAAGATGAACTCATTGAATTTGTCAGTGACTTCCGATCTGAATTCATGAAACTACCTGTGGAAAATGTTGCTTTCCCTCGAAGTTGTAACAATATGAAAAAGTATCGAGACGGAACTAGTATTTGGAAAAAATCTACTCCCATTGCCGTGAAGGGTGCGTTGGTATACAACCACTTTATCAAGGAGATGGGTATAGAATCAAAGTACGTCTCGATTCAGGAGGGCGATAAGATTAAATTCGTAAACCTCAAGGACGAAAATCCTTTTGGATGTAATGTAGTTTCATTCTCCTCGTCCGCCCCCAAAGAATTTGAACTAGAAAAGTATGCTAATTATAAAAAACAATTTGAGTCATCCTTTATTGATCCTTTATCAGTAATATTGTCTCATACAGATTGGCACTACGAAAGAAAGGCAGTGTTATTTTGACTTCTAAACTATTAGAACTTGACGAACATCATATAGATGCTATAATTGATCTCGCAGATGATGAGATCAACCTGTTAAATGTTAAAATTGCAGAAGCAGTTAAAGACTCATATTGCAGATATGAAACAATGGAAAAACTAAGCAATCGACGAAATGGATTGATTGCTCTAATTGATTTGCTAAAGGATAATACATAATGAATATTCATGATTTGGTTAAGGCGACGGGAAACGAACACGCAGGTATTGCGGAGGAAGGACTAGTTTCAGATGTTAGATCTTTTATTAATACTGGGTCTTATTGCTTCAATGCACTTTTATCAGGAAGTCTTTACGGGGGTCTGCCGGATAACAAGATCACGGCGTTGGCAGGCGAGTCCGCTACGGGCAAGACATTCTTTGCTCTTGGAATCGTGCATAAGTTTCTTAGCGACAATCCTGATGCTAATGTGCTTTATTTTGACACTGAATATGCTATTACCTCAGACATGGTTCGAGAACGAGGGATTGACCCAAAGCGTATTGCCATCATTCCTGTCGGAACCGTAGAAGAGTTTCGTCATCAGGTGCTTTCAGTTGTCAATTCTTATGGTGAGCAAAAGAAATCTGAAAAGAAACCATTGCTTATTGTACTCGATTCATTGGGCATGTTGTCTACGCTGAAAGAAGTGACAGATACAGCGGATGGTAAGACAACGCGAGACATGACCCGTGCCCAAATTGTAAAATCTACTTTCCGAACCCTAACGCTGAAGTTGGGTCAAGTGGGAATTCCAATGATTCTTACAAACCACACATATGATGTTATTGGTTCTATGTTCCCCCAAAAGGAAATGGGTGGGGGTTCTGGTCTTAAGTACGCAGCATCCACCATCATCTATCTTTCAAAGAAGAAGGTGAAGGAAGGAACAGATGTGATTGGTAACATCGTTCATTGTAAACTTTACAAGTCTCGTATTACTAAAGAAAATTCTATGGTCGATGTCATGTTGAATTATGACACTGGACTACATCCATATTACGGTCTCGTAGATCTTGCAGTAGAAAATGAGATCTTTGAAAAGTTGGGTACTCGTATCCAAGTTGCCGATGGGACCAAAGTTTACGAAAAGCAAATTTATCGTGATCCTGAAAAGTATTTTACTGAAGAGGTCATGAATAAGATCGAAGCGTGTGTTGGTAAGAAATTTAAGTATGGATCTTCCATCGAAGAGGAAACAGATGACACCGAACTACCAGATAGTTGAGGGTCGAGATACTGGTGCAACTGCTGTTCAACTTCTTGATTCCGAATATGAAGGAATTATTATTAAGTTTGGCAAAGTTGGTATCCACGAAGTAGACGATCATGCACAATTAGCATTTGATTATGATCTTATTAAAGGTGAACTTCCTGAAGATTCTTCTGGACTTGAGGAGACACTTGGTGATATACTAGTAGACATTCTCGAAAACCGATTAGACGAAGCGGAGTTTCTTACCGATGCAAACGACTGAAAAGATTATTCTTAGAAACCTCATGCGTGATGAAGATTTTTCACGCAGGGTGATCCCTTTCTTGAAAGATGAATATTTCAAGACCAGATCAGACAAGACTGTATTTGATATGATTCGAGAACACATCTCGAAGTATAATACACTTCCTACATCTGATATTCTTATGATCAGTATTGATGAGAAAACAAATCTCAGTGAACAAGATTACAAGAATTGCGTTGAGTTGATCGAAGATCTTGGTGAGGACAAAGAGGGAGTTGATGCCGAGTGGTTGCTCGACAAGACAGAAGATTTCTGTAAGGATCGGGCGATCTATAATGCAATCTTGGAATCAATTGAAATTATTGATGGAAAGTCTAGAACGAAGACAAAGAACTGTCTCCCAGAAATTCTATCAGACGCACTTGCTGTTTCGTTTGATGAACATATCGGTCACGATTACGAAGGTGATGCAGAAGAACGATTTGATTTCTATCACAGAGTTGAGACAAAGACTCCATTCGATCTAGAATTCTTCAACCTAATCACTAACGGTGGTGTCCCGAACAAAACATTGAATATCATTCTTGCGGGTACTGGTGTTGGTAAGTCACTATACATGTGTCACCATGCCGCAGCATGTTACTCTGCAAACAAAAATGTTCTTTACATTACATGCGAGATGGCAGAAGAGAGAATCGCAGAACGCATTGATGCTAATCTTATGGACATCACTCTCGACGAACTGAAGATTCTGCCCAAAGCATCTTATGAAAAGAAGATTGGTCGGGTAACAGAAAATATCAAATCAAAACTAATTGTTAAAGAGTATCCAACAGCAACTGCAAATGTTCAACACTTCCGCATTCTTCTCGAAGAACTGAAACTGAAAAAGAACTTTGTTCCCGATGTTATCTTCATTGACTACCTAAATATCTGTGCATCCAGTCGGTACAAGGCAGGAAGCAACGTGAACTCGTACACAGTAATTAAGGCAATCGCAGAGGAGTTGCGTGGACTTGCAGTAGAAAAGAATGTTCCTATCTTTTCTGCGACCCAAACAAACAGAACAGGGTTTAACAGCAGCGATGTTGGTCTAGAAGACACATCAGAATCTTTTGGTCTTCCGGCAACCGCTGACTTCATGTTCGCATTAATTACTACAGAAGAACTGGAAGAACAAGGACAACTACTTGTAAAGCAACTGAAGAATCGTTATAATGATGTCTTCGCAAACAAGAAATTTGTAGTGGGAATCAACAGAGGGAAGATGAAACTTTTTGATGTTGATAACTCAGAAGTGAATCTACTAGGAAGCAACCAAGGCGAAACCGATATGACTGCTGGTGTTGGATTTGATGGTAGAAATTTCGATGAAAAGTTTAAGTCTAACTCAGACAAAATAAGGCAATTAAAGGTACTATGAATAACAACTATAAGAGACCGTATCAGAAGCGAGAGTTTCCTAAGAGGAAACCAGAACGAATGAGTCGTGAGTGGCAAGAAGAATACCGTCTATGGTATGAAAACACGAAGCGTGATCATTGGAACCGAAAGTTCCGTGAACTAAACAAGAAAAACCGTAGAACCAGAAATAGCAGATGACTGTTTACGTCGATAAGAAATTTGTCGAGTTTGTTTCAAGTTCACTCGACAAGTTCTCTTGGAAAAAAGATAACCTTGCAAACTGTAGGTGTCCACTCTGTGGAGACTCACAGAAGAACAAGAATAAGTGTAGAGGATTCTTCTATGAGCGAGAGGGTTCTTACTATTATAAGTGTCACAATTGTGCTGCATCACTCTCGCTCTATTCCTTCTTGGAGCAACATGCTCCTGCGTTGAAGACGGAATATCAATTAGAGCGGTATCGTGAGAAGACGGAAAGGAAACCGAGACCACGACCCGTGAAAATTAAGTCAACAGGTGTAGAAGAAATGTTTAAGAAAAAGTATAAAGAAGTTGTAGATACTAGATGGTTGACTCCCATATCAGAACTAGATGAAAGTCATGCTGCTCGGCAGTTTGTAATCAACCGGAAAATTCCAAAGGACAAGTATGATCTTTTGTACTATTGCAGCAACTTCGGTTCTTTTACTAAGCAACTGACTGGGCAAACAAACCTTTATGGTGGCGGAGAAGATAGACTGGTTCTCCCCTTCTTTAATAAAGAAGGAACGATGGTTGCTGCACAAGGTCGAGCATTGGCGATGCAGTCGGTTCATGGTAATGTTGATGACAATAGGCAGACACGAAAAACGAGAGAACTTCTTCGATACATTACCATCAAGTCTACTGATGCACCAGACAAACTTTGGTTCGGTCAGTGGCGAGTGAATCCCAAGAAAAAGGTTTATATCGTAGAAGGACCAATTGATAGTTTGTTTATCAAGAATTGTATTGCAATGGTTGGTGCTTCTGGTGTTGACAATGTTCCCCCACACCTAAACAATACCGAGGGTGTCTATGTTCTAGACAACGAACCAAGAAACAAAGAGATTTACAACTTAAATGTAAAACTGATTGATCGCGGAAAGACTATTTGTATTTGGCCAACTGATCTACAACAAAAAGATCCAAATGATATGATTATGGCAGGGTACAGTAAACGAGAAATTAAAAAGATTATCGATGAGAATACTTGTAGCGGACTGGTCGCCAAGCATCGATTGAACGAATGGAGTAGATTATGAAATATTTGGTAACAGGTGGAGCAGGATTTATTGGATCCAACCTAGTGGATTATTTGATTGATCGAGATCATGAAGTTGTTGTTATCGACAACGAATCATCGGAGTCACATGACCACTTCTATTGGAATGAAAAAGCAGAAAATCACAAGTTAGATATTGCGGAGTATGATGATATTCTTCCTCTCTTCGATGGGGTGGATGTTGTTTTCCATTGTGCTGCACAATCTAGAATTCAAATTTGTGTGGGGGATCCTACTACAGCAGCGAAAACAAACATGCTGGGAACTTGTTGCGTGTTGCAGGCAGCAAAGGAAAGTGGGGTAAAGAGAGTTGTTTATTCTTCAACGTCATCTGCATATGGATTGGCAAACAATCCTCCTAATGTCGAGACACAACCAGATGATTGTCTGAATCCGTATTCGGTATCAAAGGTTGCCGGAGAAAAACTTTGTAGTATGTACTCCAAACTTTTTGGTCTTGAAACTGTTATTTTGAGATATTTTAATGTATATGGAAAAAGACACGCTTTGCGTGGACAATATGCACCTGTCGTCGGTAGATTTTTAGATCAAGAAGTGAATGGTGAACCGCTAACAATTGTACCAGATGGAAACCAAAGAAGAGACTACACCCATGTTGATGATGTTGTGCAGGCAAATGTGCTTGCATCAGGAGTGGAACTTGACAAACTTTTTGACCCAGACGATATTGGTGAGTATAGAAATATTGGATATGGAGAAGTTTTTAACGTAGGAACAGGGACGAATACGTCTGTCAATGAACTAGCAGAAATGATTTCGGAAAATACGATTATGATTGATCCTCGTCCGGGTGAAGCAAGAGTGACACTCGCAAATAATAATAAAATTAAAAACGTAATGAGATGGTCACCAACGGTTAGACTAGAAGATTGGGTTGAAGAGGAAAAGAAAAGGTTGGGACTATGAGAGTTTTAGACAGAGGAAGCGTTACGTTAATCGATCATATGGGAAGTGACTTGACCGTATGTAATGCTGCTAGAGTTTCGTTTAATAGTGAAAGTGAATGGTGTGAAGATCAAGAAGCAGTTACTCGTCTCGCCGAATCTGGATCACAATATTACAAAGAAGATGTACAATGTTTATGTCCGAAAGATGAAAAACTTATTCGATATCTTGCGAAGCATCAACACTGGACTCCCTTCGCACATCCTCAAATTACACTGAGGATCAAAGCACCTATTTCTATTCGCACACAATTCTTCAAGCACAAGCAAGGATTTGTAGAAAATGAAATCTCCAGAAGATATGTTTCATTTGAACCTGAGTTCTATGAACCAAAGTGGAGAGGCAAACCAACAAATGGTGCAAAACAGGGAAGTGAGGACTTTATTTCTGTTGACAACGAAACCGATATGGGTTATACTAATGCTCTTCGCTTGTGTTTGTATAACTACAATGAATTACTCCGTAATGGTGTAGCACCAGAACAAGCACGATTTGTTCTCCCACAGGGGATGTACACGGAATGGTACTGGACGGGATCTCTTGCTGCGTATGCAAGATTCTACAAGCAACGGATTGACGAACATGCCCAGTGGGAAATACGAGAGTATGCAGAAGCAATTGCAAAACTTATCTCCCCTCTCTTCAAATTCTCATGGAAAGAATTGACTACATAAAGTATCACTCAAAGGAAAATAAATGCCGATATTAGAAATAACACCACTCATAGGATGCTCCAACGCATGTGAATATTGCCCACAAACCACGCTGATTAGGCAATATAAAGAAAAGTGTTCCAACGACAAAGAGATGTCGTTTGAGCAGTTCAAAAAATATATTTCTACTATCCCAACTAGCGTAGACATTCATTTTACTGGGTATGTTGAACCTCTTCTTGCTAAAGATGCACCCGAGATGATCGAACACGCCTATGAAAAAGGTCATGGTGTGATGTTGAACACAACTCTAATGGGATTAACTCCAGAGTTGTGGGATAGGTTCTCAAAATCAGTCATTTTCAAGGACGTACATATCCACCTTCCTTCTGGATCATATGAGGAAATGATTGGAGTTCAAAAACCAGTAGAGTGGTTTGAAGTTAATGGCAAACGGTATAAAAGAATTAGTCACGAATATTTTGTAATGGTAGAGCATATGCTTAAAAATCCATGCAAGACAAAAGGAGCAGGAATTCCATTGTGGCATTGTCATGGTGATTTACACCCACAACTTGTTGAATTACAAAATTACACAAACGTAGGTGTTAGAGACATCAACAGTAGAGCGATGAACTTACTCTTGGAAAAAAAAGATAAAGTTCCAGAGAAAACTAACATCAGAGGAAAGTGTCCAAGAGTCGCACAAAATGTTCTGTTACCATCTGGACACCTTTCATTATGCTGCCAAGATTATGGTCTAGATGAACTTATGGGTAATCTATCTGAGCAAACATGGGAAGAATATCAAAACTCAGACCACGCACAGGAAATTTTTAAAAACGGTGCAGACATGTGTGATTATTGTGAAGAGGGCGTAGACTATGTTGATGATAGCACTTGGGGGGAGTGGAGAAGAGTTAGAAATAGACAACAAGTGAAAAAAGATGTCGTTGACCTTACAGTAGGAAATACAGACAAGAATACTACAGAATAATTTACTACATAGAGTATCCCCGAGAAAGAAATTTATTATGAAAAAACTACCAACACTATATCAAGACTTCATCCATTTGTCCCGCTACTCACGCTGGTTACCAGAAGAAAATCGCAGAGAGACATGGGATGAAACCGTAAGTAGATACTTTGATTTCTTCGTGGACCATCTATCCACAAAGCATGATTACAAAGTTTCTGCCAAGCAAAGAAAAGAATTAGAAGAAGCAGTTCTCAATCTGGAGATCATGCCGTCCATGCGAGCATTGATGACCGCAGGAGAAGCACTCAAGAGAGATCATGTTGCAGGATATAATTGTTCATATGTTGCCGTCAATAGACTTCGAGCGTTTGATGAAATTCTATACGTTCTCATGTGTGGAACCGGTGTCGGTTTCTCAGTAGAACGTGCAGAAGTTGATCAACTCCCGACAATCGCAGAAGAGTTCCATGAGACCGACACTACGATTGTCGTTGCTGACTCTAAAGTTGGTTGGTCCAAGTCATATAAAGAATTGGTTTCACTTCTTGTGAATGGTCAAATTCCTAAGTGGGATGTAAGTAAAGTTCGTGCTGCTGGAGCAAGACTAAAGACCTTTGGTGGTCGTGCTTCTGGACCTGCACCACTCCTCGATCTTTTCGAGTTCACAGTAAATACTTTTAAGAAAGCAGCGGGACGGCGACTCACGACCATCGAATGTCATGATATTGTTTGCAAGATTGCAGAAATCGTCGTCGTTGGCGGAGTCCGCCGTTCTGCTCTTATCTCATTGTCCTCTCTTATGGATGACCGTATGCGTGATGCAAAGTCTGGTCAGTGGTGGATGACAGAACCACAACGTGCATTGGCAAATAACTCTGCGGTGTATAATGGTGGTCCCACTGAGATTGGTACGTTCATGAAAGAGTGGATGTCTCTTTACGAATCCAAGAGTGGTGAACGTGGTATCTTTAATCGTTCAAGTGCAAAGAACCAATGTAAAAAGGTTGCACAAGATCGAGGAGAGGGACATGTCCATCGAGATCCAGATCATCGATTCGGAACTAACCCATGCTCTGAAATTCTTCTTCGTGATGCAGAATTTTGTAATCTAACAGAGATCGTTGTCCGCGAAGATGATACCGTCGAGTCGCTCAAGAGAAAGATTAGACTTGCAACTATTCTTGGTACATGGCAGTCTACTCTTACAGACTTCCGCTATCTTTCTTCTGTATGGAAGAAGAACTGTGAAGAAGAAAGACTTCTTGGGGTATCGTTGACTGGTATCATGGACTGTGAAACCACCCGCTGTACTGATAAACTAGAATTTAGACTAGACGAAATGCGTCGAGTGTGTGTTGATACCAATAAAGAATTCGCCAAGAAGATTGGCATTCCGCAGTCTGCTGCTACAACTTGTGTGAAACCTTCTGGTACTGTTTCACAACTTGTTGATGCTGCATCTGGTATCCATGCTCGACACAATAATTATTATATCCGAACAGTTCGTGCAGACAACAAAGATCCTCTTTGTTCTTTTATGAAGGATAAGGGATTCTACAATGAACCGGATGTAATGAAACCTGATAATGTAACTGTATTTTCATTCCCAACCAAGTCTCCTGCCGGGTGTGTCACTAGAAGTGATATGACTGCAATCGAGCAACTTGAGTTGTGGTTGATTTATCAGCGACATTGGTGCGAACACAAACCATCTGTCACCATCTCAGTTAAAGAACATGAGTGGATGGAAGTTGGTGCGTGGGTTTGGAAGCACCTAGAAGAAATTTCTGGTATCTCGTTCCTTCCGTTTTCTGATCATGTCTATAAGCAGGCACCGTATCAGGACATCGATGAAGAGACATACATAAGAGAACTAGAAAAATTACCCCAGAGCGTAAACTGGGAAGAGTTAGCAAACTATGAGAAGGAAGACAATACTTCAGGAACCCAGACATATGCATGTAGTGGTGATTCGTGTGAAGTAGTAGATCTTACCTGACCCATCTTAAGGAGAATAAAGATGAATAAAATTAGTGCTATCCTATTACCATTTGTTTTCGGCGGAGTTGCCGTTGCAAGTGAACCAACACCAGAAGCGTATGAACTTATTTTCAACAACGTCCAAGAGGACGCTGCGACACATAGTTCGCTTCGTGGACCCAGACCAATGGCAATCACTGTCGATGGTCTACTCCAAACTGGTTGGTCTTACAGCAATGGTGGCAACACCGATGCTGTTTATGGGTTTGATGTATATCGTGCAAGACTAGGACTTAAGGGTCGTCTTGGTGAAGATACATCATTCCGTCTAAATGGCGAATGGACTCCCGGAAGTGAATTTGAACTTCTAGAAGCATTCGTTGATTACCGTGGTTTTGATTTCGCTGATGTTCGCGTTGGTCAGTTTGTTTCTACTTTCTACAGTGGATTTGTTGCAAACCCTGCCGACCTTACTACGCAGACCTATAGCATCACTGCTCAAACTTTTGGGCAGGGATATGGTCAGGGTATCGAACTTTCCCGTTCGTTCGGAGAGATCGAATTCAGTGCGTTTTACAACAACGGTTTTGATAACCTAACTGGTGTTTCCAACGGCGACTATGCCGCAGGTTTCCACGCAGGTTTTGATGTATGTGAAGGATTCTCTCTCGGTGGTGGTTATGCCTACATCGAAGGTCCAACTCAATACATGAGTTATACTCTTGATACTACAGTTACGCTCGATGAGTTTTCACTCAACGCAGCATGGATCTCGGATGATAGAATGGATGGTTGGGAAAACTACTCGCTAGTTACAACTGCTTCATTCAATCTCAGTGATCAATCACAACTGTTTGGTCAGTATGAGTACGGAAACCTTGGAGGTTTCGCTGGTGGTAAACTCAACGTAGGAACCATCGGTCTTAATTATGATTTGACCAGCAATGTCAAGTGGACCAATTCGGTTGGTTACGCTTTCGATGACATCGCTGCTGGTTTCGATACCGCTGACACTGGTTGGAATGCCGGTGCAGGTCAAGGTGAATATGTGGTGCGTAGTTTCATCACAATTAGTTTCTGAACATAAAGGAGAAATATTATGTCTACTAAGAAAACGTGTGTAAATCCATGTCCCGTGACTGGTGATTGTGATAAGGATGTTGTTACCCGAACTTTGGGTAAGATTGGCGTATGCCGCAGCATGATGATTACTCTTGCCCTCCTCCCATTCTCATGGGCAGGCGTGGTTTGGGTTGCCGCTTCGGTCAAGTCCCTCTGGGATGCTGCGACCGTTGCAGTCGGTTCCTGAGAACCAAAAACTAAATACGAGACGCAATCACCCCGGTCAAGGAAGACCGGGGTTTTTGCATAAATACTTACATGGCAATAGCAGGTATTGATTATTCTTTATGTGGACCTTGTATCTGTATCTTTGATGGAACAGTCAAGGAGACGTTTGGTATACACAGGTGTTCTTTTTACTTTCTTACAAATGTAAAGAAACATGCAAAAGTATATGAAGGTATAATCTACGGAGAGATGTTTGATGACTATAACCATGAGTGTCAAAGATATGAAACTATATCTGACTGGGCAGTTGACAAAGTTTTAGGTTGTGATCAGGTTGGACTCGAAGGGTATGCATACGGCGCATCCGGTCGCTCCATCTTCCAGATCGCAGAGAACTGTGGATTGTTAAAATATAAATTGTATCAAGCAGGGAAACCAATTTCGGTCCTGACTCCAACGACTGTAAAGAAACACGGCACAGGCAAAGGTAATGCGTCTAAGGACTTGATGGTGAAGTCCTTTGACAAGGATACTGGCATGAATTTGAAACATACCATTACTCCTGATAGAACAAAAATCGGCAACCCCGTTTCCGACATTGCCGACTCTTATTATATTTGTTCTTTGTTACACAAGAATCTTAGAGCGATTTCGGACGAACTCGCCTGAACTCTCTCCAGACGAAGTATCCTGCGATGCTGCACAGACTCAACCACAACATTAAATTTGTTGGGTCAAATATTGACATTTGTAAAGAAGTAGTATCGACCGGGACCGTTTCGGATTCAGGTGTGGAGGGCACTGTGGTGGAAATGATTTTATTCCCAGTTGCTTTACAACTTACAAGAAACGGTAACATAATTAAAAACTTTTTCATCTAGACTTTCCTACTGCTGCACCGAAGTAAAACCCGACAATGGTAACAAGGATTTGCCTGTTCTCCGTGGTGAAAAGATATCCATCAACAGGAACAAATGTAGTGTCCTCGTATGTACCAAACAACCCAAAGAAATCTAAGAAGTGTGGTTTGTTTTCTACCAATTCAACTACGGTTGGGACCGAGAAGAATGGAAGAATAAACGGTGCGATAATTGTTCCGAATAGAATACAAAGAACAATAAATCGACGAACCACTTTACCGGCATCGCTACCGACTCGCTGGATTGCCTGATTGTGTGATTCGTTATTTGCCTTGTTCGCTTGGAGTAATCTATTAAATCGCTCTTGTTCGTTTTGTCTTTTTTCTGCAAGGGACTTAAAGATAAAACCAGTAACGCTACCACCAACCAAAGATAAAAATTCTGTTGTTAGTAATCCTTCAATCATGACTTGTTGTGTCTCAGTCTACCGTCGTTTTGTCTGCGACGAAGAAAGACAACTTCTCCTGTTTCTTCGTTCCGGATGACAACTGGTTTAGATGGGTTTCGTAAAGAAAATCTTTTGATCTCATTCCCCAGTTCAGAGTTCTCATCGATATATTTGTTCCATCTAGCACCACGAACTTTCCCTGCTTTTAGTTTTTCAAACTGCTCGACAGAAACACTAAATGCTTTACCTTCGTATTTGTCTAGTTCTTTTTTCTTCTTCTTTTTGGGAAGTGGTTTGTCTAACCCAGCAACCTTATTAAACGAACCGTTTGTGTCAACTCCACCCTGTGCGATAGAAGCACCTCCAGCATTTGCCGGTGCGTCCTCTGTGAAGTATAATTCAAATACTCCCGATTGTTTTTGTGTATTCTGTTTTAATTCTTCAAACGATTTCATTATAGTCTCCTGAGTATCTGTATAACCTTTGTGTCCATAGGGACTCGCACATATGCTTCATCGTCTGGGAGGTAACTTAGATAAACCAAAAATGTTTTAACCAGTGGTTTAAATTTATCTTCCATGCGAAAGAAAAGCATTTTGGTCGCTGCTTCCATCTCAAAGACATTATAAAAGATGATGATGTGATTCAGTATTAATCGTTCTTTGAGTTCTCCGGTTGATAAGTATCTACCAAACAGACGCTTGATATATTTGATTCGGTTTATGTCCTCTTCAAATTCTTCTCTTCCTGAGCAAGAAGGATTTTTGTAATTTTGCATTGCATACTCTTGGAATGCATCATCATCGAAATCATAATAAATATTGTCTATCACATCAGTGTTCTTCCCATTTTGCTTTTGCCTGACCTTGTTGCATTCGTTTGCCGACTTCCTTTTCAAACGATTTCTGCAAACCGGTTGCCTGTGGGTTACCATCGCTCCCAGCATTAAAATGCTTTTGCATGATCTTGGTAATATCACCCTGAACATGTGGACCATTACTGATCTTTGCGATCTCCTCTGCGGCAGAATCGGCATGTGAACTGAACTCGTCTGGTAGTGTTGGTTCACCAGCGATAACATTTCTCGCTGCATCAATAACTCCCTTGAGGTTGTTACTGGTCGAATTGTCAAATGAATTTGGTACTGTCATTGTTTATCTCCTGTACTAAAGTATTTATGTGCGATTTCATTCAATTCACCCGGAGTCATTTTCTTAAAACGACTCACGATTTCATCTGTTCCCTCTTCAGGAGGAGAATCAAAATTAATATCTTCCTCGGTGGCATCACGTTTTGCCATCTTGGTTGCGGTGCCGTACATCACCGACTTATAATCAGAACCGTAGCGTTTCTTGAAGTCCTTCGCTCGCTTCTTCATACCCTTTATGTATTTCTCTTTTTTATCTTTCTCACCCTTAGTGAGAGTTCTTTCTTCAAGTTCCTGCATATAAACTTCGTTGGTATGAACCACTACGTTGTTTTCTTTCATAAACTCGTTACCGAGGAGGGAAGGATATACATTTGAACTGCGATCAGATAAAGAGAACTTTACATTTTCAAAAGTTTTTCGACCGATCTTCATGTCCATCTCTACCACATATCGTTCTTCAAATTTACCACCACCCATGTTTATCTCTACAGTGTCAACCACTGGACGTTTAAACTTGGTGCTGTCGAAAACAAACCGGACTGTTCCTTTGCTTTCTTTTATTTCTCTTGCATCAACGACAGAATATGATGAGTTACCAGAATCAACTCTAGTTTTGATTGTACGTCCACCGATCTTGACAGTTTCAACACGACCGACAGTAAATGCCTCTGCCGGTTTAGTGATGAGTAGCGATCTCTCTACAATCTCTCTGACGAGTTCGTCGCCATCGACAACTCCCTCTTCTTGATCCTCGTCGATATACTTTGTATAATCTTGGGCACCAGAACCGGGAGAAGCGTTCACTTCAATGGCATATAGTTTTCCGTCCTTAGAAATCGCATGGTCTACGCCAGCAAGGATAGCACCAGATGCCTTTGCAATTTTCTTTACAAATTTCTTTTCAGATTCAGAGAGGGAATATGGTTCGCTTTCTGCACCCAACGCCTTGTTGGTTCGGAAGTCTTTCTCTGCCTTGAGTCGTTTCATGGATGCGACGATTTTACCATCCATGACAATACTTCTTACATCTCCATCGATGTCGATCATTTCCTGTACAAGAATATCCTCGCCGCTTTTACGCAGTGATTGTACAACTGATTTGAAAGACTCTTGTGAGTCAACCTTCGCAACACCGATTCCCTCTGCACCATGAAGTGACTTCACGATGACCGGGAACTTTCCACCGACCTTCTTGTGCGCCCGATCAATCGATGACTCGTTTGTGATCAACGCGGTTCGTGGGGTATTGATATTTTCTCTTTCAAACAAAACGTGGGTGGCATACTTGTTACCAACCAAGTCGAAAACTTGCTTTGAATTTATAACCAAAGTATTGCTACTGTCCAGACCCTCGACTAATGCTCGACCACCTGCGGTCTTCATGGAGGATCCTCGGACAAAAGCAATTGTTTCTTTGACATTAATTGTAATGTCTTCGCCCTTCTTGTCAATGTTTTCAATTGTTAGATTATCGCCGTCCACATCTCCAATGTATGCAGTGTCCGCACGAATGACCGTGGGTTTGTGTCCCAAGTCTTCTACTGCACTGATAAGTTTAGATGTAGTGTCTCCTTTATCATAAGCACTAACGATGAGGAATCGTTTGAGGTTGTCCTTCTTTGGTTCCTCGGTTTCTTCGTTTAGACCCATCTCTTTCTTCAGAGTATCGAAGAGTTCTTTTGCAACTCTTTTACCAACACCCTTGGGAATTCCTTTCATAAAGGAGTCGAAGTCATTGTCAGTAACGGCAGCACGCATTTTCGACGCACTCATTCCACTGACATCGGTTGCGTCGGGATCACGCTCACCGGCACTAACGACTTGAAACTTTTTAAGTCCCATTTCATCAACGTAGGGTGCGATGGTTTTCTTGAACTCATCGACCCGATCACCACCGACAACTAGGGTGATGTCGGTGTAATTTTTCTTTACAAGACTTTCAATTGCGGTGAAAACAGTCTTTGCATTTTTGTCGTTGACAATCCGGGCACGCGGGAAGAACTTCTTGAGAAATTTTACTTTATCTTTGGTCTGAAGAGGGTTCTTCTTTTTATCCTGCGTTCGACTGGGGAAAATAAAGGCATCCGCCCCCAGTTTCTTCGCAGTTGATAAGACAGCATCCACCAATTTACCGTGACCGGTTGTTGGTGGTTGAAACCTACCGAATGTGAGGACAGCAGATTTCTCTTTCTGTCCCCTGAGTAGGGTACGTTCTTTTAATGAACGATAGTTTATCATCAGTCCTTGTTCCAAGGAAAGAATTTACGAACCCAGTACCAGATCTTTCTGCCACTTAAGGCACCAAGACCAAAGACAACGATACTGTAAAAAATAGTTCCGAGAATGTTAGCAGTGTCTAAATTTTCCATAGATCACCTCCTTATTTGGTGTCAAACTTTGCACGCAACTTAGGTGCTGGTGCTTTTTTTGGTTTTACGACGGGGACTTCTGCGACGGGTGCAACTGGTTCTGGTTTAGGTAATGGTGTATAACCACAACGTGTTTTAGAACTAATTTCATCTCGACGAGATAGTCTTTTGATTTGATACTTCTTTGCATTTAATTTTCTAGATGCCATGTTTATCTCCTTTTAAGTATTTATCCTTTTTCCCAGTTCTTGGCGGCATTAAAGTTTGCCTGTGAGAAATTTAATCTATCAACGAGTTTAAATGCCCGATTTGATAGTCTATCGATTGCAACAAAACCCTCCGGGGCAGTCACATCGAATCCGTTGTCCGTCTTAAGGAAGAGTCCAATAGACTTAACTTGTTCAATCTTACGGACGAGAATCATCTTGACATCACGCAACGCTGCATGTACAGCGAACATCCGCAACAACGCCTTGGAGTTGCTTCGGATATATGACATCATTTGTTTCTTTACTTGTAGTTTCTTTTCTTTACCTTTTTCAGACTTCATCTTGGCAATGTCTGTATCAAATTTCTTTTCGGTCCACTCCTTGAATCCTGCATATGTGGCAGAGGGAGTTCCGAATGCTCCAGCACGGACGAGTGTATTATAGAATGTCTTAATGTATAATTGCATCGTGTCATCAGCAAGGAAATCATCCATAACCTTCATGGTCTTTCGGTCCATCATGGCACGAATCTTCTGTAATTTCTTTTTAACTGCTTCTGTTTCTTTTGCAGTAAATGTTGCAACTCCCGTTTCATCTTTAAGTGTTGCATCGTCAAACCATACTGCTGAGGTTTTCTTAAGATATGAAATATCAGGACCAAATGATGCCTTCATCGACTGGAGGTCGTTGCCGGTATATTTGGTATGAAAAATGATTCCCATCTTTGCTTTGACAATTATATTCGCAAGATCGCTATCTGCCGGAACAGCGTATGTGATTGTGTTTGGAGTAAAGGTAATATAATCTACACCATCAATCTTCTGGGAAGCAAGATCGTCACTAAACATCATATCGCCCTGTAGCACGTCTTTGATACCCAGTTTTGATAAGTTTGCTAATGCAACTTTCAATTTATCAGCAAGACCGCCTGTGTGATTTCTAGCAATATCTGCGTTAGTATAGTTTATCTTTGGGGTAACATTGAAAACACTCTTCGACCCAACAAAGAACTTCCCGTTCTCGGGGTTGATGCCCGCAAAGACTGCGGGTGCGCCGTCCCACTTGACAGTGATGTTGTACTTTTTCGACCCACTACCTGCTAACATTTTTACAAGAGATTCTGCAAAGGTAATTGCTTCTCTTGCACCCTTGGATCCATTGTTGATCAACTCGTCTTCAAGGTGTTCAAGGTGGAGGTTCTTTTCTTCTGATAAGAATCTTTTAAAATCTAACATATCAATATCCTTCCATGCCGGTTGGTGGTGCGGGTAAGTCTTTATATTTTATTTTTTTAGTCTCATCCGTCTTCATCGAAGCGTATAATTTATTTCCTAGTTCCACACCCGCTTCGTGGTCGCTAGGATAGTGTACACCGGCGTTTAGTCTTGACTGACCACATTCTTCCGCTAAATCTAAGAAACTGCCAGAGTGGTCTCTATGGACCCCTGATAGGTACAGTGCGATGAGTCTGGACTGCCCACTGTGTCCACTAGGATACGCTGGAGAGTCCGCTGTGCCGCTCTTGAGAGGAGATAGGGGAAGACCCATATCTTTCGCTACACTGCCCGGACGAGGACGATCAAAAAGATACTTTTGCTTTAAAATCACGACTGTTGAATCATTGATTATATTATCTAAAAGTTCTTTATCATAACGGAGATTGTTGTCTTTAAGATACTTTACAAATGGAGCAATAAGATCGAGATCCCATTTGTCTAGCATTTCTTTATTGTCTGTTCCTAGTTCAAGTCTATCTTGTAATTCCATGAGTTCCGCCCGCGTCTCGTCAGAGGAACTGGACGGGGGTGCAGAGATTAGACCCTGAACGGAGTCCACGGGCAGAATCTCATGGGATTTTTGCATAATGCGATATTGATGTGCAGTTGGTTCACCGTGGGAGGTGACTGCACTTTGTTCGCATATGGAGATGAAAGAATTGAATGATTTCATAATAGTGACTTTGCTAACTTATCTAAGTAAGGTCCATTCTCCACATACAATCTAAACCTTGGTCGATACGCACTCTTGTTCTTATCAACTGGGTCCGCATCATATCGGAATCGGATCGAGAAAAGTTGCGTACCATCTGCGTACAAACCTATCTTCGGATTCTGATTCGTCTCCATTCGCCATTCGGCGTTACCGTTCTTCGCAGCGTCACCCAAAAAGTCAGCGATTGCTTTAAAAGTTTTTCTATCAAAAGAGACTGTTGAGCGGATGACCTCAAGATCATCTTCTTCCCCCGTGTTTGCTTTCAGTAGTCCCGCCATAATTTTGTCTGCGTTCTTACCCTTCTGTATGTAGGAGGGTCCGAATGTTTTAACTATACCGGTGAACAAGTTATTCACGGCAGAGAACATGACTGCTTTATCTTTCTCTATGATCGGGTCTTTTCTATCGGAGTATCTTCCGACTAGGGACTCGCTCGCTTTTTTTACATTTCTTAGTTTGGACATTTTAGTGATGTCCATCCCCACTGAGGCGAACCCATCCACAAGGTTCTTAGCGGCATCCACACCAGCGAACTGTCCTGCCTGTTTTGTTCCAGCATACTTAACAGAAATTCCAACCTTCCTGATCTCTCTACCGTTCACGAACACATCGACATCAGATTTGGTTGACATCTGACCCTCTGTCCCACCACACTTAATTACTACATCATCGGATTTACCATTTGTAATTACTTCGGTAGAAAGTTTAGTTAGAGTTCTACTTCCACTCACCGCTGCGATGGCATCTTTTACCATCTGCTGAACAACTTTATCTTTACGAAACTTGGAGTCACTCAGCGTATTTAAAATTTCTTTGGGTAGTCCTGCACCATCAAACTCCACGACATCATTCACGCCATCTCCCTCATCCACATTCCATACGATCTTGCCTGCAAAGTAATTTTTCATTACACTTTCGACAGACTTTGCTGTTATTGTCTCTGGTGTTCCGTCATCAAATCTATCAGTAAACCTAGACACCATAGCGGCAGCGAGAACAAACTCATAAGCATGTCCTTTGTTGAATCCAGCGGATTCTAATATGCAGAGTTTTAGTTCTCTATATGATTTCATATCTTAGTAAAGTCAATATTGTTGTTAAACGAAACGCTTGGTTCTACTCCGAGGAATTCGATCAGGTTCTTCCCTGACTTGACAACGAATTCTTTGATCTTGGCAATTTGCTTCTTGAGGAAAGCAATGAACTTGTTAAGAATTCTTCCAAGGATACCTTCGTCGAGTTTACCCTCATTAAGTAGTTGACCAATTTCATCATAACTCTCGGTGAGTTTATCTACAATAAGACCGATGGCAGACCAGTAACGATAACGTCCGGTCTTGACTCCATCAGACTTTTCACTGGTGGTCTTGAACCGGACGGAAACTTTCATCTTACTTGCAACTTTTCTTACATATGCCTCGTCGCCAACTCCAACCAATTTGATTGTGTTGCCGTCGTCAGAGACCGAGAGGAAGTGGGAACATGAACCATCACTACCACCGAATTTAATATCACCGGTCATTGCTTCATATGCAAATTCGTATGCAAAGTCTGGGTTCGATGCAAACATCTTTTTCATGTCTCCCATCAGAACCTTGTGTGCTTCGTTCGCTGCTTTAACTACTTTATCTTTACCAAGTTTAATTTCATCCCTGAGATTACTCTGTGCGATACTTGAGGGAGATAAATCAAGCATTGCCTTTTCGATACGGGATGCCATGCCACCCATATTAAGACCTAGACGATCAACAGCACAATAGAAGGTAGCGATAGATTCGTTCTTACCACCACTCATCAACTGAGCAGCACCACCAGTCTTTAATGAAATTTTATCATTGCCGATCTTGAAGTCTGTTTTTGGTGTCTTCGTGGATGCTGGAACCTTTCCGGGTAACCAGTATTGTGACCAGAGTTCAGTGACTTCTAGTTGGTCTGCACCGAGAACCAAACCTTTTCCCTTCACTCCTGCTTTGCGGAGTTGCTTGGCGATTCGTTCCCCTGCTCCGTCTTCGATACCGAATTTCGATACGGGTTGCGGTTCTTTGTTGATTGCTGCGATAATAAATTCTTCCATCTCCTCACCGCGAGATCTTGCCTCGTTCAGTTTATAGCAGAATTTTGCCTGCTCATATAGGTCGTTAAATTCTTTCATGTAAGTCTCCCTTGACCAAATATGTAGGCATAAAAGAAAAGCACCACCCGTGAAGGTGGTGCTTTCCATAGTTCGGGGGACTCAGGGTTATTGTATACCTGAAAGAAGCAGCACGAACGTACAATGACTGTAGTAACCTGCTCCGACCATTCCGCACATCCCGCTAAGGATCATCTCGTACAAGCATTTCTGCATCATATTAAGACAGGTCGCTAAACCACTCGGAATTTGCACTATTCCCATTCGTAGAGAATTATTATGCGAGTCCCAGTAGAGAGAGGATCAGTCCCTCTACTAAATTTTATTCAATTGTCACTTCCGCTTCAACGCTTCGCGTCTCGTCTTCCGTAGTTGTCGGAACTTTTCGTTCCACGATTCTCGCTTCATGTTTTCGTACCATCGACGGTACTCATTCTTTTCACGATAAGTCATATGAGTCATGCCATTCTCCTTTCTTGTTTCCCGAGTTAGTGAGATAGGCATTTGTCTGTAATGCCTTGAATGAGGTTGCCCTCATCCAAGGGTCCGTGCTGCGATCAGGCAGCGAGTGAGTAACTGTTGTCAGTTAGTGTTTTGCAACCGCGATTAATGAGTAGGTCGCCTTCTCAGTCGTCTCCAACGCTTCGATTTCACCGAATCGATTCCATTTCGCCCCCGCCAAACACACTCTCCCGCCGTGTCATGTCTTTAATTATTCTAGCGTTTCATATCTTTGAAACGAGAGAGTGTGTTTGGTGGAGGCGGGGAGAGTCGAACTCCCGTGTCCGTGTGAATCTTGCCGTCTTCCTCAACGACACAGTATGTATTATAGCAGGTATTCAGTCTATGTCAACCTCTTGGGATACTTTCTCGTTTAATTTCTTAAGTCGATCCCAGTATTCTATTTTACTCTGGTGTTCGTCGATTCTCTGATTAATATACTTTTTCAATTCAGGACTACCCATGATCATAACTTGTGTTGGGTCTGTCAAGAATACTCGCATATTACCATCAAATTCTTTATGGTCTCTGATGGTATATTTGCTCACTTCAATTCTTTCTTTACCTTCGGCAGTGGTGCTTCATAATAAATGTCAAGTCCCAATGCCTTTGCAAGTGACAACTCTGCGTTCGCACCCTTGCTCTTTTCCCAGTTGCTCATCATGTAGATTGCAGTACATTCTTCACAAATTGCAACAACGTCACGGAGCAATGCTTTTCGCATAAACTCATGGTCTTCGTAGTTTGTGTCTGGTGAGAATGCCATAGGATCCGCCATCGGTTTTCCTGCTTCTCTGTCTAGTTCGGCAGGATTGATAACAATCCATCCCTGCCCACGAAGGACTCTTGCACATCGATCAAATGCAGGATAATTATAATTTTCAAATCCTCGCATTGGTCCGGCAACATAAATCGTTGGTTCTCTATTCATAATATTTTCTTCTTTCATTCATCCCACCCACGACGAACCGGTCGCCAACCTCGGCGAAATTCATCGTTCGCGGCATTTGCTTCATCTTGTGCATACCACTCCCCGAAAATGATTCTATTTTCTTCCGAAGGATCAGAACCACGGGCATCTTCTTCGACGATCTTTTGACCCTCTTCAGATACCCATGCGTCAAATTCATATGTGAATCTGGCGTTGTCCTTTTCAGTCATGGGGTTACCCGTGACGTAACATGTTTTATTCCAATCAGTCATTCTTATTGTTCCTAGTATATGCATTTTCCCATAGTTTTACATTACCCATGAGATCTCGTTTCGTCTTCCAGATCATAGCAAACATTCCAACGAATGCAAGAGTCATTCCCACAGGAACAGGAACAATTTCAAAGATCATCAGACCGGCAAAAAATACGTTCATAATAGTCATGAGAATGAGCATGGTTGTTGCGTATTGCTGTTCGTACATTATCGTGATCTCGCATATTCTCGGTTCAACCGACGAATGTTTTCTTTACCACTTGCAAACACTAGTTCACCCGCAGTCTTGTGACTGTAAATCATCCGACCAACAACTCGTTCGGTGTGGTTGTCTGCACAGTTCACACAATACTCCACATCAGGGAGTGCTTCCAGTCGTGCTTCTGGAATTTTATTATTACAATCGAAACAATTCACTTCAACCATCCTTCTCTGTTCACGATTCGAGTAGTAAGAATTTCGCCACCACGCTTGTGCATATTGCGTTGTTTGGTAATACCTTTACCCCACCCACGGCGGATCACGGTATGTCCCTTGATTGCATTGCCTTCACGTTCTGCTTCTAAATCAAATTTGTCAAGTTTTCGCTTTGCCATTTGTACCCATTATAGTCTGCATATTGAATTGGTCAATAGACAATACGATGGAATCCGTATAATCTTTTTGACCGGAAATGATTTCGTATCCGTTTCTCGTAGTGTAAATAATTTCTTTAAAAATTGCAGTACACCAAGGCATACATTTTACACAAGGACGGGAGATACGAAAGTCCCCGAACCTGTTAAATCTGTAATTTAAAAGTATAAGATCTTTATCGTTTCGCATTCTTTTATCAAGGCGAAGAAGTGCATCAAGTTCTGAGTGAACTTCGTTGTATCGATAACCTATCTTTGCCGCTTCTGGATGTGTACGCATTTCGTTACATCCAATAGAAAGCACACTTCCCTTCTTATCAAGAATCAGGGAAATGTGCTTCTTTGTCCTAGCGATTTCCAACGCTTTGGGGAACGCCATCGTCGCATAGGTGTTAAGATTTTGAATTACACGATCAGACATTTGAATGGATCGGGGGAGACTTGAACTCCCAACAAACGGATTAAAAGTCCGCTACTCTACCAATTGAGTTACCGATCCTGAGTAACACGCCCGGTTGGATTTGAACCAACGACCGGCGGTTTAGAAGACCGCTACTCTATCCACTGAGTTACGGGCGCAATGTTTAGCGTACTTTGCGACCAGAACCCGAACGAGCAGTCTTACTTCTAGAGTTACCGTGTTTCGGTTTCTGTGGTCTAGGACTGCCCACTTTGATAATGTTATTAACATGCTTGGATTGCTGAGAAGACTTTGCCATTTGTTATATCAACCCTTCAGTACGTCTGCACCGATGACACCAGCGACATCACCTGCGGACTGGGAACCGGGAACGACGAGTCCGGAGACTGCCGACATATGTTCCTTTGCAAGTTCTGTGTGGGGAGTGACAATAAACATAATACGATCATTGTCAAGTTCAATACCATCATCTGCAATAGTGGTGTAAGGCATCCACGGTGCGAGTGCGAGTGACTTCTGTTGCGTAGGAATAAGAATCAGGGGATCCTTAATCTTCACACCAGTTTCTGTGGTGGTAACATTACCAATAATTTCTTCATGACTTGTCAGTCGGACGATCTTTGTTTCGTTTTCCATTGTTAACTTTCTTTTTTGTTTTCTTCTTACCGAAGATCTTTTCGTAATTGTCTCGATACTTTTCGAGATCTACCTGTCTATATTTATCACCCTTACCAGCAGAGTGTGACCCGCCCATCAGCGGTCACTCCTCCACGGACAACTTGGTCCAACCAGAAGAAGGGTAGGAACCCAAAGTCCGATGAAAGTCCCGAGTGAGGGATTAGTCTGATAGATCCAGACAGAAAGAAAGATAGAAACAAAAGCGAGAAGATATAGAATCTTTTCAAGTGACTTAAACATTGTTATCCTTTTCATTTGCACCGGTTTCCGGGTGGGGGCGTTTGCCCCCACCCACCGGATCAGTTGGTCTACTGGATTCAGTAGAGGTCAGCAAGATCGTCCGTGTCCACGGTAGGACTGACGAGTGCGACACGCTTCATGGCGAACTGAGTTTCACCACCATAGGTGCCATCTTCGACGATGCTCCAGTTACCGTAGTTTTCCACGGTGTCACGCACGTTGCGAAGAGTCGCGGTAGGGTTCTTGACCCCGAACTTGGTTCGCATCTGCTTAGGAGTGATGCTCTTGCCTTCGGCAAGGTACGAGATGATCTGACGCTTAGGGGAGTTGTTGTTCATATAAACAACCTTTCATATAAAAGTGCAGTGTGCTTGTTTTTGCTTCCACGATCCACTGCAAATCGTTTCTAGCACTAAAGTATCTCATGGGGTTTCCCCCACAAGATACGGGGTCCGCGTGGAGATGATCAAAAGATCATCTCCTAAATATGACTCAATCCGATGCGGGTCGGAAATCGCCGCCTACCATATCGCTGGAGACACGCATTACATAATATAAGTTAATCATCTTAAGGGTAGGTTCTTGAGGTAAGTATTTCATTGGTGTCTCCTTCACGGTTATGCTTTAATTATAGCACAGATCTAACTGGTGTCAACCCCTTGGGAAGACTTTCTGAATAGTTTCTTTTCCAATGATATTTTATAAAAGAGTAAAATAGAAAAGGGGGGAGTTGCCTCCCCCCAGTTCTTTTAAGTTGTAAAAATATATTATGGTTTTGTCGTTGCACGGGGTGCTTGGACAAACTTGTACCCAGCACCGGTGATACCAGTTGTTGCTGGACCAGACCTGAGATACACACCGGGACCAAAATCAAACTCCGCTTTACGGTTCCTGATTTGGAAATTGTTGCCGGTTTCACTCACACCACCTTTACCAATATAGAATGCATTGAAACTGGAAATTGTGGGGTGTTCTCCTCGCAAGAACGCCTTCTCTTCAGCGTATCCGTTGAGAATTACGACATCACCGACCTCGGAGGTGTCATCAAACGTGTCACCACCGGGGTGTTGTTGATCGACCCGGAAGACACCAGCGTCCATGTTCAGATTAGTAATAGTGCAACCTGCTTGTACTCCGATTTGATTGTTAAATCCACGAACTGCAATAGTCGAACTATCAACTTTCACATTCGGTGCAGCACCCTCGTATGTTACGACATCCCATCTTGGGTTGAACTCTTTCATATCAATGGTTGTGACAGCAAAACGATCATTGCCACTTCCGGCGAGACAGAAGTTTTGGTAGTAACCACCAAGTTGGGGACCGTTGTTTCCACCAACATCTCCCTCAGAATTACCCGAACGGATTTCATCAGCGTCCGTATCAAGAGATGTTATCTGTGATGGGAAAGACTCAACAGTCCCTGCCGCTGTAACTCTCGGGTAAAATAATCCACCCGCGAAGAATGGTCCAAATCTAATGTCTGGGTTACCAACAGTGTTAACGAAGTCTGTAATATGAGTAAACCAACAAGGGTCACAACGAAGTTGGTTGGTGACAGTTCCCACATAGGTAAAGGAATTGTACCTTGGGAAGTTTCCGTCTCCCAGTTTCTCTGGGGCGACCCTGACATTTTCTGCTCGTTCTTTACGTTCCTCATCACTCATAAATGGTAGGTACGCATCTGAAATGTTTACATTATGAACCGAACCACCATACTGAATGAATACCTTAGCACCCACATTTAAGTTGACAATATTATCAGCATAACCCAATCTTGCCTCACAACGCGGACCATAGTTTCCGGCACGGAGATTAATAGTTTCTCCGCCGTCCCCATCGGCGTTTGTAATAGTTTCTGGGAATAATGGTACTCCGTTCACCTCAGCACTAGTATCAGATACCTTTGGCATTCGGTATGGGGTATTGATTTGAACATCCAATGCTCTGAGATTGATTCCTGTATTTCCCATTGCCCAAGTAACACCTCCGAACGAGGCACCAGCAATATTGGAGAACGAACCAGAGGAGACTCGACCACCCCAGTGTTTGGTGATGTTGACATTCCTCGGACCTGAAGACCAGTTGAAATCTTGTGCAAATCCCGAGAAGTTGCGGACTGTCGCTTTGCTTATGACTCCTAATTGTCTGTGGAAATAACTTGGATAAACTTTAACAGATGCAAGTGGACCACGCCTGTTAGCGGCACTACTTCCGGAATTATCTGCGTTTACCCATACACTACCTTCACCGGAGACTCCGTTGCCGGGTTGAGCGTATCCACCAAAAAGACATGGTGAAAGGGGTGCATCGAATGGTTTCACTGATAGACCGCCATCAGTAGAACCAACATAAGTTCTCAGTAGTCCGTTTGCGGTGCTTCCCTTAACATATTCAAAAACAACATTGTCGCCACGATGTGGGATTCGTGACGCTCTTCCATAATAAACCTCTGCGTAATCCTCACCGGAAATACCGTCACCACCACTGAATCCAGACAACCGCTCTGCCCAGTTTTCTTTATTATTCCAGAATTCGTCTAGTGCTTTCTGGTGTGCTGTACCACCGGAGGTCTCTCCCGCAGAACCCGGATTTCCCGGTGTTGGTGACTGAGTATATTTATAGTTATAATTTAAAATGGTCGAGGCACCATATGTGATGCCTGATGTAATTCCATCCTGTATCTGCTGTGACCTAATTGAACGGTCATTGCCGATCCATAAAAATGTTTTTCTTTCGACTGCCATGAGTCATTCTCCTTTAAAAGATTAGTTGCAACATTATCTTCTTGGGATTTATCCATACAATATAAAAACCACTAGTTTCCCAGTGGTATTTATAAAAACAAAGTAGTAGCGATGGGGGGACTCGAACCCCCATGAGGTTTAACCCTCGACGGATTTTAAGTCCGTTGCGTCTGCCAATTCCGCCACATCGCCTGAAATATTCGCCTTGTAAATCCCTATAAAATAAGGATAATTTGTAAAAACCGTAGCCGAAATGAGTAATGGGACAGGGGAGACTCGAACTCCCGAAAATATCGTTATAAGCGATACTGCTGATGCCATCCGCTTCTGTCCCTGAATAGGTCAGATGCGTATGCGTATCTTCTTATTAGTGGTGTGTCCGTTCTCGTTTACATCGAGATAGTTTGACTTCTGTCGATCCTCATCGTTGCCGAGACGGCAATTAATTTCTTCAATATCAAACTTGTCAAGTGCAAGACGTTGGATACGTTCCTGAGAGTCCCCGTCACGGAACACCCATCGCACGATCTGCTCGGCAACCTGCTTGGCAATATCTTCGTCGTGTCCAAGTGGAATATCAACATGCAATCTATACATTATCAAAGAACTCCATAGACGGCATCTTGCATAACAAGATAAACGTCATCGCTAATTTCCACCGATGGTGCTTCGTCACGAATGTAGACTGTACATCCTTCGGTAATGTGTTCTGAAATGTTTTCACCATCACCAACTGCAATAACAGTTGCAAGATTTTCAAACATCTTCCTCTTGTGATTTGCAGGAAGAATGATTCCCGATTCAGTCTTCTCATCAATCTTCTGTCGGGTGATCAGAAGTCTGTCGCCTACGGGTTGGAACCCGCTATCATTTTTCTTTGTCATTGTATAATTATCCTTCAAAAAGCATTTCTGTATTTTCTTGTGCGTTCATTTCATTTACTTTTGCCGATGCACTTTGTAGTGCGGATGCAAGACGCATACACTCATCGGAAGAAAGACCGTCACATTTTTCATTCAGTTGCAACATGGGGAATGCTGACCACTGACCACGGTGGTTTTTTTCAAATCGGATACCACATCCGTTCACGCCTGTGTCTTGTATAAAATTCATACTATTTCTTTCATTGGTTATAGTTGCGATTTTCGTTTACTTCGATAATCGCCAATTGGTTCACACGCTTCATTGCCGTAAGAAGAGAGTACATCTCCTCAAGGGTACAGTTTGCCTGAAGGGTATCCATGTGTTCAGAGATTGCTTTGATACACGCAGAGATCTCTACCATAACAACGGCAAAGTCTTCATCAGTCATGCCACCAAATGGGTTTTCATCTTCAGAACACCCGATGATAAAAT
>UEXM01000923.1_pt1 | contig 27858 bp, 23 predicted proteins | sample 1796661 | NCBI WGS metagenome assembly UEXM01 (sample SAMEA4772469, study PRJEB27181) | metagenome
CGAAAACAGTTAAATAAATTGACTGATGATGATCAGTTAAGTTAGTTTAAGAATGGCTCTACAAAATGATAAATCAAGTGATCAAAGCTGATGAGAATCGGTGATCAAAGTCATGAGAATACGCATCGAAAAGCAGTGGATGGTCAAAATTGAGTGAGAAGTATAAAAATAAAGAAGATTTTGATGATGTGATAATTAAAAATATATCGGCAAACTTTACAAAAAATGATTATTTTAATGGGATTTTAAATATTGGTGTTAACGATGATTTTATGCCTTTATCTATAAATCCATTCTTTAAATTCTTTACGCCAAATTTACTTGTGCCAATTCAAGACCTATCGTTTTCTATTGAAAAGTGCAATTTGATATTTAAATTTTAAATAGAATTTAAAGAGTACCCTGATATATTCTTTTGCATAACACAAAGAAATGCCAAAAAACTAGGACTTGAGATATAGTCATTAAAGCAGGGCAAAAAACAGTTGGTTTTTGCTCCTGCGTCGCTTATTTTAGCCAACAGGTAACTTAAATAACAGCCTTCCCAAATTTAAGGGAGTTTGATTTAAAATTGGTGTCATAGTTAAAATACTAGACGGTTCAATTTGTCCGACTTTTTGCAAACATAAACGACGCAAAAAAGTAACGGGATACGCAACGTTTGGCTCGGTCCCGCTTTTCTGCACATTTTAGCCAAACAATTTTTAGCCCCTTATTGGGGACTTATATTTTTTTGATGTTGGAGTATACAAATGGCTCAAGGCAACAATAAGAAATTACTAACCAAAAAGGTTCGTAAAGGAGACAAAGGTTACCCTATAGCAACGATAGCTTTTTATGGTCCAAACAATAATCTTGCATCAAAAGCAGTATGCGCAATTATAATGCATGAAGGTGCAGAAATAGAGCCAATGAAAAAGTGGTTTTCTTCAACAGACTTGAGAAAATCAGAACTGGTTATGAGTGAAATATTGAATTTCATTGATGACAACGGCGCTAAATCCGTTAGCATGATCCAAGAGGTAATAGGTTGCCCACATGAAGAAGGAATTGATTATCCTGTAGGTGACTATTGTCCTGAATGTCATTATTGGAAAGGCCGAGATAGATTCAGCGGCGAGATGGTGCATTAAAAATATAACAAGGGTTTTCAAGTCTGATAAATCACAATGGCTTTTTGTTCGTGCCTCACCTATTTTAGCCAACTGTAATTTCCGCTTAAAACAGCGTTGAAGCGCTAGCTGTATACTGAGAAGTTGATGTTCCAAAAAATATTTTCATTATTTTTAGTTTTGTTGTCATTTTTGTTTTCATTAAATATTGCTTATGCCAAAAGCTATATTCATATTGAAAGCCAAATCAAAAAGACTCTCGAAAATGAAAATATTGTAGGACTATCTTGGTCAACAATTTCAAATGGACATGTTGAGGTTGGTAGTGCGGGCTATGCAAATATTTCAACGTTTGAACCTATGAAGCCTGCGCAAAAAATGCATGTAGGCTCTGTTACCAAGTCGGTACTGGCAATGGGCGTTCTTCATTTAATATTCGAAGAGAGACTCACGTTAGACACTAATGTTGAATCATTACTGTCGGAATTAAATTTTGACAACGCTTGGAGCGATCGCTCACCTATCAAGGTCAAAAACTTACTCGATCATACTTCTGGATTAGACAACATTCGGATGTGGCAATTATTAAGCACTAAACCTTTGCCAAATACACCATTAGAAGAAGCTTTTGAGTCAAGCCAACACAATCTATTAAAGATTAGAACAGAACCAGGCACACAATACTCATATTCCAATATGGGCTATACCTTGCTTGCGATGGTTATAGAAGCTGTCACCAACGAGCGGTACGAATATTTTCTTGATGTTAACCTTTTAACTCCTTTAGAAATGCATGATAGTAGCTTTGAGTTTATCAGCCAACGAGGTCAGTTCGCCGATCCATTATTGGCGATGGGCTATTATGAAAATAATGTTGCTCAAGCGGCTGTGCCTAGTTATTTAAGGCCAGCTGGACAATTCACAACAACAGCGCCTGATATGGCTAAGTTTATGATGTTTGTGTTGGGTGATGGCAAGGTGAATGGTGAAGGCTTTGTGCACCCTGAACATATGGATATGCTTACCGAGCCTTTAGGTACTGAAGCACATATAGCAGGCCTGAATATTGGACATGGGTTAGCGTTTGCTAAGAGAGATCGGCATAACGTGCTTGGTATGTGTCATCCCGGCACAACATTTGGATTTAGAGCCTATATTTGCCTTTTTCCTGATGAGAACAAGGGATTTTTTTATGCTACTAACACTGATAACGAAACTACTGACTATGAAAAGTTTAATAAATTATTTATCAATAGATTAAGTTTAACTCCTGCGAAAATTACAGAGCCTATGGGGAAAGGAGTTGAGCTATCAAGGTTGCAAGGCATTTACTTACCATCGCCAAATAATATGGCTGAATTTGAGTTTATTGATATGCTTTTCAATTTTATTTGGTTAGAACAATCAAGCGATCATCTTCTCATTAAGTCTTTGCAAAATGCTGATAGGCAATTGCTTCAAATTAACGAAAGCTTATTTCGAGATGTTCACAGAACACAAGCTTCTCATGTTGTTTACTCTAATGAAGAAAGTCGAGTGTTTATTAGTGATGGGCTTAAAACGTTTCAAAAAGCTTCTGGTATAACGCTAGTGCTTTACTGGGTAAGTTTAATCTTTGGGCTAATTGGGTTGACTTATATCTTTTTAATAGGGTTAATTAGAATTTTTAAACGCGATAAAGATGGCTTAAGACGTATTAAATGGGTGTTTATAAACCTTGCACTATTTAGCTTACCCATATACCTCTATGCTAATCAATCCTTTCTAAAGTTTGGTGATATTACAGCGGCAAGTATTTGTTTGGCTTTTTTATCGGGGCTTTTGCCAATAACGCTTTTATTTTCTTTATGGATTTCTTTAAGAGGAAAGTTGCAAAGTAAGCTAATAAAATTGGATATTGCATCGTTCATGATGTCTATACAGTTTTGTTTAGTATTGGCTGCTTGGGGGCAGATACCTATTATATTTTGGCAATAAATTGTAGCGCCTTAACAAGAAAATCGACATGGATACGTAAAAGCTGACTATGTTTCGCTTCGCTGACAAGTATAGCCAACCACTACTTAGCTCGTTATTGGGGGAGGAGGGCTTCTCACAAGTTTTGAGTCAAAATAAGGTTTTATGGATGAAATTATTATTAAGTATTCTTTTTATTATTAGCTCTGTGGCTACTGCGAATATTATTAGCTCTGTGGCTACTGCGAAAGAAAGCACCGCTGAGCTCAGTGGAAAGTTTAATGCTGGGGATTTGAGCCTGCATGTTGAATGTTATGGGAGAGCAATGGCAATATCCATAGTTGTGAGTTCTGGTTATAACTGATATGGATCTCAGGGTAAATGGAACAAGGTGATTAATGATGTCAAAAGTAAACATAGGATTTGCGTTTATGACAGAGCAGGCATGGGAAAAAGTGATCGCATCATAGAGCCGTATAGTTACAAAAAGTCAGCAATTAGACTAAAAGAATTACTCAATAACGCAGGTGTCAAACCACCATATATCATGATAGGTCACTCAAAAGGCTCTTACCCTGTTAGATTCTACAATGATCTATTTCCAGATGATGTAAAGGGAATATTATTAGTTGATCCGTCACAATACGGACAAGATTATATATGGTCGCCAAATGGAAACCTGAATTAGAGGTATATGCTGAATCAATTAATGAACAAAGGCTGTTGGAGTTGGAAGTATTTAATAACCCTAAAAACACGACTTATAATCCATTTATGATTGACCTCAAAAAAAATGAACTTGAATTAAAAGAAACGAGTACATTTGGTAGCGTACCTTTTGTTTTACTGTGGGCTAAAAATGGTCACAGTATTGGTAGTGTACCATCAAAAGATTGGCATCCTGATGTGTGGTTTAGAATGGCAGCTATGTATAAGTTAGCAATTGAAAATATGCATACTAATCTGTCTACGGATACAACTATTGCTTACTCAAAAACGACAGAGCATGATATATTTTTTGTAGAGCCACAAGCGGTAGTAAAACAACTTGAGCTATTATCTAGCAAAGTATTACAGCAGCCTTAACAACACGCCCTGAGGTAATTCGCAAGCCTTAAAATTGACTTTTTACCGCATTTTTAAGCGTGCTGAGCCTTTGTTTTCAACGCTTCTAGATAGGTAGGTTCACCATAAGCAGTAGTTGTTTTCTAACACCGAAATAATATTCGTATCTACTTAAAAGCTAGTGCGCTGATGATGGTGCTATGTGGTTTTTCTTTTTATTTTCATTTTTATTTCTGTTTTTCTTCCTTTTCTTCTGTTGCTTGCTGCAGATAATAGGCTTTTGTCCAAAACGAATATGGTACCGATTTCCCTGCCCATTCAACTAATGTCTGGATTTCCCAGGCTAGCCGTAATTAACAGGTAACAAGCTTAGTATAATTCATTACCCCAACCGAGCTTATTTCGTAAAACATTAAAGTAGTCGTGATCTAAAGGGTGAATTAAGCGTAAAGTGAACTCGCTTTTTTTAATGATAACTTCATCACCTGGCATTACGGCTAAAATAACATGGCCGTCGCAGCTCACTTGTAAATTTTCATAGTTCTCATTGGCAAGCTTTAATTTAATTTCGCTGTTGCCGTCGACCACTATGGGTCTACTTGTTAAGGTATGAGGAAACATTGGCACTAATGAAAGTGCGTTTAAGTTAGGGGTTAAAATAGGTCCGCCTGCTGACATTGAATACGCAGTTGAGCCCGTTGGTGTTGAAACAATGAGGCCGTCAGAGCGTTGGCTGAACATAAAGCAATCATCAATATAAACTTCAAACTCGATCATGTTGGCGACTTTACCCGCATGTAATACGGCTTCGTTCACGGCACTGTTTGAACTTTTAAGTTTGCCATGGCGATAAACTTCGGCTTCGATGATAAAGCGTTGTTCTGCACGTGACTTACCTTTTAAAATGGCGTCGAGTGGCGTAATTAAGTCATCGGGTGATAAATCAGTAAGAAAACCTAAGTTGCCTCGGTTTACACCGATTACACCAACGTTATAACAAGATAAAACACGTGCTGCACCAAGCATATAACCGTCACCGCCAATCACAATAGCGAGATCGGCTTGTTCACCTATACCGGTTAGTGATGCGGTAGCAATGTTGTTAATATCTACCGATTGGGCAACTGAGTTTTCGACCAACACTTGATAGCCTTGGTCAGTTAAATACTGATGTAAAGCTTCTATAGTAGCGGTAGCACCTTCATGATTAGGTTTACCGATTAAGCCAATGGTTTGGTATAAATTACTCATACAGCGCTTATAATATGGAATGTAATTGGGAACTATCAGCAGTTTCGCGCTATTTTACTCGCTTGTAAAGTTGACTTTTTCCCAAATGATTCACTTTTGTGCTTGAATCATAAAAACAAACCCCCATAATTAGCAGTATTGTGTTTTTCCTATTTTGAAATTTAAGATCTATTTTGGAGTTTTTCATGGCCAACGAGTCAACAGAAAATAAAAGTGCTGAAGAAATAGCAGCAGATAAATTAGCCGCTGAAATTATTGAGCAAGCTGAAGAACAAGTGGAAGTGCAACACGAGCATGCACACGAGGTTATGAGTGAAGAACAAGAGAAAATCAACGAGCTTGAATTAGCGTTAGCTGCGGCTAAAGCCACGGTTGCTGACCAAAAAGATTCGGTTATTCGCGCAAAAGCAGAAGTGGATAATGTTCGTCGTCGTGCTGCACAAGACGTTGAAAAAGCACGTAAATTCGCGTTAGAAAAGTTTGCTGCTGAAATGTTAACAACCGTAGACAACTTAGAGCGCGCTTTACAAAGTATCGACAGAGACGATGAAAACAATACGGCGATCATTGAAGGTATTGAATTAACTTACCAAGGCTTATTAGCCTCACTAGAAAAATTCGCAATTAAAGCGATTGATCCACAAGATCAGCCATTTAATCCTGAATTGCACCAAGCAATGTCAATGCAAGAGGTGGAAGGTGTTCCAGCTAATACGGTTATTGCCGTTATGCAAAAAGGTTATGAGTTAAATGGTCGTTTAATTCGCCCTGCAATGGTGATGGTGTCAAAAGCTAAACCAAGTGTTGATGCTACTGCATAATACTGAACTGTAGAAAATAAAAAACCAGACAAGTGTCTGGTTTTTTTATGACTTTTTTTTGGAAACAATCGCGTCGATAATCTGCTTAATTGGTTTTAATAAAGAGTGGCAGAAATAAAATTTAACATTTTTTAGTTTTTTTCGATAAAAATAGTTGAAAAGACTTTTTCCTGCCCCCACTAACTGTTCATCGAAAGATTTAATCTTTATTTTTAACATTATAAGTATTCGGAGATCCTAAAGATGGGCAAAATTATTGGTATTGACCTAGGGACAACAAACTCTTGTGTTGCTGTACTAGATGGTGGTAAAGCACGTGTAATTGAAAATGCTGAAGGCGATCGTACAACGCCATCAATCATTGCTTACACCGAAGAAGGCGAAACATTAGTTGGTCAACCAGCTAAACGCCAGTCTGTGACTAACCCTAAAAACACATTGTTCGCTATCAAGCGATTAATTGGTCGTCGCTTTGAAGATGAAGAAGTTCAACGTGATATTAAAATTATGCCATTTGGCATTGTTAAAGCTGACAATGGTGATGCTTGGGTAACGGCACGTGATAAAAATATCGCTCCTCCACAAGTTTCTGCTGAAGTTTTAGCAAAAATGAAAAAAACAGCTGAAGATTACTTAGGTGAAAAAGTTACTGAAGCAGTAATTACTGTTCCGGCTTACTTTAACGATTCACAACGTCAAGCAACTAAAGATGCTGGTCGTATTGCTGGTCTTGATGTTAAACGTATTATCAACGAGCCAACGGCTGCTGCTCTTGCTTACGGCATGGACAAGCAAGAAGGCGATAAAGTTGTTGCTGTATACGATTTAGGTGGTGGTACATTTGATATCTCTATCATCGAAATTGATGAAGTTGAAGGCGAGCACACGTTTGAAGTGCTAGCAACAAATGGTGACACTCACTTAGGTGGTGAAGATTTTGATAACCGTTTAATCAACTACCTAGTAGCAGAATTCAAGAAAGATCAAGGCATGGACTTAACGCAAGATCCATTAGCTATGCAACGTTTGAAAGAAGCGGCAGAAAAAGCGAAATGTGAACTTTCTTCAGCACAACAAACAGATGTTAACTTACCGTACATCACTGCTGATGGTTCAGGCCCTAAGCACATGAACATCAAAGTAACACGTGCTAAGTTAGAATCTTTAGTTGAAGATATGGTTAAAGCAACCCTAGAGCCACTTAAACGTGCCCTTAAAGATGCTGACCTTTCAATTAGCGATGTAAATGATGTTATCTTGGTTGGTGGTCAAACACGTATGCCAATGGTACAAAAAGTTGTTACTGAGTTCTTCGGTAAAGAACCTCGTAAAGATGTTAACCCTGATGAAGCTGTAGCTGCTGGTGCTGCAATTCAAGCCGGCGTACTTTCTGGCGATGTAACTGACGTATTATTATTAGACGTTACACCATTATCATTAGGTATTGAGACTATGGGCGGCGTGATGACGAAAGTTATCGATAAAAACACCACTATCCCAACTAAACAGTCTCAAACATTCTCAACGGCTGACGACAACCAAGCTGCTGTGACTGTACATGTTGTACAAGGTGAGCGTAAGCAAGCTTCAGCAAACAAATCTTTAGGTCAGTTTAACCTTGAAGGTATTGACCCAGCACCACGTGGCACACCACAAATTGAAGTAACTTTCGATTTAGATGCTGATGGTATCTTGCACGTAACGGCAAAAGATAAGAACACAGGTAAAGAACAAAAAATCACTATTAAAGCTTCTTCTGGTTTATCAGATGATGAAGTTGAACAAATGGTACGCGACGCAGAAGCAAATGCTGACGAAGATGCGAAATTTGAAGAGCTTGTACAAGCTCGTAACCAAGCTGATGGCATGGTTCACGCAACGCGTAAGCAAATTGAAGAAGCGGGTGACGATTTACCAAGCGAAGACAAAGAGAAGATTGAAGCAGCACTATCTGAACTTGAAGTTGCCCTTAAAGGCGAAAGCAAAGAAGAAATCGATGCTAAATCTCAAGCTGTTATCGAAGCTTCAGCTAAGTTAATGGAAATTGCTCAAGCGAAAGCTCAAGCACAAGGTGGCGCACCTGAAGGTGAAGCATCTGACGCAGATTCATCAGCTGGTGGTGACGATGTTGTTGACGCTGAGTTTGAAGAAGTTAAAGACGACAAGTAGTTAATTGCCTGATTGTCTCTGTGTCGCTCAATAGCAGCATGAACATTTACTCATACACAGTATGCTTGTTGTGTTCATCTTACTTTAGAGCGCTACAGTAACAATTTAAAGCTTAACTCTGTTGTTGGGTTCAAACAATTAAAGCGTCGATAGTTATCGGCGCTTTATTATGTCAAACAGCAATTAATGTTAGTTAATACATGATGTTAATTTGCTTAGATTTTTAATGTTTTAAATCGGTTTTTTAAAGCGTCTAAGTAAGAAGTTAAACAAATTAGTATCCACAAATTTGAAGTAAAGAAATAAACCTATGTCAAAACGCGATTATTATGAAGTGCTAGGCGTGTCAAAAGATGCAGCAGAGCGCGATATCAAAAAAGCTTACAAACGTTTAGCAATGAAATTTCACCCTGATAGAACTCAAGGTGATAAATCAAAAGAAGAACAGTTTAAAGAAGTTAAAGAAGCTTATGAAATATTAACTGATGATCAAAAGCGTGCAGCGTATGATCAATATGGCCATGCGGCATTTGAACAAGGTGGCCATGGCGGCGGCGGTTTTGGCGGCGGTCAAGACTTCGGCGATGCCTTTGGTGATATTTTCGGTGATATATTTGGCGGTGGTGGTCGTGGTAGAGGCGGTCAATCTCGTCAACGTCGTGGCAGCGATTTACGATACAACCTTGACTTAACGCTAGAAGAAGCTGTTAAAGGTAAAACCTTAGAAATTAAAGTACCAACCTACGTTTCGTGTGAGCCGTGTGACGGCAGTGGTGCTAAAAAAGGCACCAGCGCTAAAACATGTACAACCTGTCATGGTCATGGCCAAGTGCAAATGCGTCAAGGTTTGTTTGCGGTTCAGCAAACATGTCCAACGTGTTCAGGCCAAGGTAAAGTTATTAGCGATCCTTGTACTTCATGTCGTGGTAAAGGCCGCGTTGAGAAGAACAAAACTTTATCAGTTAAGATACCACCAGGTGTTGATACCGGTGATAGAATTCGCTTATCTGGTGAAGGTGAAGCGGGCGAGCACGGTGCACCAGCGGGTGACTTATATGTACAAGCTAATGTTCGCGAACATAAAATATTTGTTCGTGATGAAAACCATTTATATTGTGAAGTACCAATTAGCTTTACAACTGCTGCGCTAGGCGGCGAAATTGAAGTACCGACACTTGAAGGTAAGGTTAAACTGAAAATACCTAAAGAAACGCAAACCGGCAAAATGTTCCGTTTACGTGGTAAAGGTGTTAAATCAGTACGTAGCCATTCAACGGGTGATTTAATGTGTAAAGTTGTGATTGAAACGCCGGTAAGTTTATCGGGTGATCAAGCTGACTTATTACGTCAGCTAGAAGAAAAAATGGGTAAAAGCACCAGTAAGCATAGCCCGAAAGAAACCGGTTTCTTTGACGGTGTGAAAAAATTCTTCGATGATCTGAAAAGCTAAGTTTAATTAATTGTACTTTACATTAAGTTTAATTGAGTTAATTCGATAGTAACAGCACCATCAAATCCCGCACTATGCGGGATTTTTTATATTTGAAAGCTCGCTATAATATGCAATGGTATTACTTGCTTTAGTTGTATTAATTGTTTTAACTGTAAAAATTGTGGTTTGCTGAAGCTTTCCCTCAGCCTATATATTGAGAATGTATTTATGAAAAAATTGTTTATGGGTATTTTAATTTTATTGAGCCAAATAAGCTTTGCTGAAGAGGAAGCTAAAGAATTACCCCCGTTAGACCCTGCATATATGGGAGTGCATGGCATGGCATTATTTACTCAAGGCTCTAGTATTTATGCCTCGCATATGCCGTTGTACCATAAGCCACATGATGTACAGTTATTGTATAAACTAGATAATAAAAATTTGGCGTTATTGCAAACCATCAGAGATGGCGATCTTATCACGATTAAACCGCAACCATTTAACTTACAGCGTTTAATGCGTGGAGAAAAAATGGTGCTTAATGTTGATTTATACTCAGGGCATTTTGAACGAGATGGTATGTTAGTTTATGAGAATATTCCGATGACATTTGATAAAAAACTCTATGTTCGTAGCTTGGACGATATTGAGCCATCAAGTAATAAGCAAGCGTATGACGTTGTGTCATTAAGGCAAAACTATAAGCTATATATTCACAGAATATCACAAGCCCCTAGTTATGATCATATTATAGGTATTGACATTGAGGCGGGTTGTTTAAACCGTTTTAACACTTCATCACCGGTACCTAAGCGCAGTGAACTACAATACAAATTTCTTAACTGCGGCACAATGAAGCCTTTGTACTTTGAAACAAAAGACTTCGTTAAGCATTAAATTATGGCATTGTTTTTAGGTAGAGAATTTACTCTTCATCAAAATTAGGTAGTACACCACTTCGGCTGTGCTCAAAAATGAGTGATGTCTCTACCGTTGTAACTTCTTCTCGTGACGTTATGGCATTAAAAACGAATTGACGTAAGTGTTCACTATCTCTCACCGACATGTGAATAAAGTAGTCGTAACTGCCACCCATGTGATACAAGCTGATAATTTCAGGTAACTTGAGTAGGTCGTCTCTGAGTTCATTGACAATTAATTCTGAATAAGGCTGTAACTTAATTGCCGCAATCGCTTCGATATTTCCGCCAATACTTTTGAAGTTAATATCAATAAAAGCATTGTTTATAACGCCGTTTTGCTTCATGCGCTTAACACGCTCTAAACAAGTAGATGGGGCTATGCCAATTTGTGCTGCTAGCTCTTTATTGGTGATGTCCGCATCTTTGTAGAGTAAGGTGAGAATACGTAAATCTATATCATCAAGTTTTTTCATTAATACCTTAGCCTGAGGTTAGCCCTCTTGGTTTTTTATCCATTAGATATTACACTTATTAAATCCAATATTACCAGTATACGCGTCATAAATATGAATTATTTTCGATATTTATATACCTTTCCGAATTATTAGCATTTAATGATGAAGCATAAAATTTATATCTTCTAGATTTGTATAATAGCTTAATGTGACATATTATGTCCGCATACTAAAAAGAAAATGAGAAAAAATGATTATTAAAAGTATTAATGACTTCTTAAAATTAGAAGCAGCAAGTGGCATTATTCTGATGTTTGCGGCAGTTGCTGCGATGATTATTGCTAACTCACCGTTGATGAGTTACTACGACATGTTGTTGAACATTCCTGTGCAAGTGTCTGTCGGTACGTTTGAAATTGCTAAACCATTATTGTTATGGATTAATGATGGTTTGATGGCGCTGTTTTTTTTCCTTGTGGGTTTGGAGCTAAAACGAGAATTTCTTGAAGGTGATCTCTCGCAACCAGGGCAAATTACACTACCTGCCATAGGTGCTTTTGGTGGCATGTTAGTGCCAGCCTTGTGTTACGTGGCATTTAATTATAATGATCCTCAAGCCATTAATGGTTGGGCAATTCCAACCGCAACAGATATCGCTTTTGCTTTAGGTATTTTATCTATTATTGGTAGCAAAGTGCCATTACAACTGAAGGTTTTTTTAACGTCGTTAGCTATATTCGACGATTTAGGCGCTATTATTGTTATCGCGTTATTTTATACTGACCAACTATCTATGTTGTCATTAATTTTTGCCACCTGTGTTATCACCATTTTATTTATTATGAATAAACGCGGAGTAACGAATACTGCTCCTTATATTTTCCTTGGTATTATTCTGTGGATAGCGGTATTGAAGTCGGGCGTACATGCGACATTAGCCGGTGTAGTATTAGCGTTTTTTATTCCAATTAAAGGTCAAGAAGGCGAGTCGTCGCCACTTAAGTCTTTGGAGCACAATCTACACTCATTAGTTGCCTTTATCGTTTTACCGGTATTTGCTTTTGCCAATGCAGGAATTAGCTTTGCTGGTATTGGCATTGAGCAAGTAATGGCGCCTGTGCCATTGGGTATTATTGTTGGCTTAGTGGTTGGTAAACAGCTTGGGGTATTTGGCTTTTGTTTTATCGCGATTAAATTAGGCTGGGCTAAATTGCCGACGAATGTGAGTTGGCGTTTACTTTACGGTGTTGCGATTTTATGTGGTGTTGGTTTTACCATGAGTTTATTTATAGGCTCACTGGCATTTGAGCAAGATAATGGCGCAACACTTATTTTTCAAGACAGACTAGGTATTGTTATCGGTTCATTAATTTCCGGCATTTTAGGTTACTTTATCATTAAAGGCGGCTTGGGCAATGTAGAAGAACATGCCGCGATAGAAAAATAAAAAGCGGACAAATAAAAATAATAAAATTTAAAAAATAAAGGATAGTCATGAATATTGAAAAATTAAATATCCCAGTAAAATCGATTGCAGTCACCGTTGGTGTGATCATTGCTGCCGTTAACTCTGTTTATACAGTTAATGAAGGGCACATTGGTATTGTAAAACGCTTTAGTGAAGCAAAAGAGCAAGTAAACCCTGGTTTGCATTTTAAAGTGCCTTTTATTGATAGCGTTGAAGAAATTGAAGTACGAACACGTAAAAATGAAGAAAAAATGGCGTCTAGTACCAAAGAGCAGATGCCGGTAACCATTAGCGTGTCAGTGAACTGGACTGTTGATAAAACCGCGGCGTTAGAGCTATTTAGACAGTATGGTGGTTTGTCACAGTTCGAAAATCGTATTTTGGATCCACGCTTTAGAGCGGCAACTAAAGATGTTATACCGCAGTATGACGCAGAAAAGCTTATTCAAGATAGAGCCAGCGCCATTCAAGCGATTGAAGCTAACTTTATTGAAGAGATGAAAGGTTTCCCTGTAACAGTTGACAATATTCAAATAGAGAATATCAGTTTACCTGCGAAATATTTAACGTCTATTGAAACAAAGCAAACAGAAAAAAACCTTGCTGATGCAGAAAAACATAAGTTAGCAAGACAAAACCTTGAAGCTCAGCGTGATGTTAACACCGCTAAAGCTAAGGCGGATGGTATTAAATTGGTGGCTATTGCTGAGGCTGAGTCTATCCGTATTAAAGGCTTAGCTGAAGCGGAAGCTATTACGGCGAAAGCTAAAGCTTTAGGTAATAACCCGCTTATTGTTAAATTAACTGAAGCGCAAAACTGGGATGGTAAACTACCTGCTACAGTACTTGGTAGCGGTAATATGCCAATTTTGGATATGCGAAATCCGACTAAATAATGCTCATCAATCATTATTAACTGTATTATTAACGGCGATGTATTCATCGCCGTTTTTTGTATCACTCATACAAAGTTTGTTTGTAGCAGCCTCTTAATGCTTTTATGGCTTAATTAGCAATAAAGTTACTGCTAAATAAATTCTGCTGAAATTGGTTTTGGCATTAATTTTTGATGATTAAGGTATGCTTAGCACTTTGTTTTAGATATTAATAAATAATGCTTAAAATATTAAGGATGTTCGTTGAGTATTAGTTACCCTATTAACAATTAACTTAATAATAGCTATCACCTATTGAAAACGCTTTTGATTCACAACAGTATTAACGGCTGCTAAATGAGGTTATAACCTTACTTTTGTATCATCATATATAAACCTAAGATGATTGCCTGTAACTGAGGTAATCGTTATACACGAGGAAATGTAAACATGTCAGGAATAACTGAATTAGATCAATTATTGCGTGCTATGAGTCCTAAGTTATTGGATTCTGAGTTTGTATTTTGTACTGTAAAAGGTAAGTTAAATGACTATGCTGAGCTTGACCCTGTTGCGACATTTATTGAGTCAGAAGGTTTGACTTTAGTACTTGAAAAGTCAGTAGCAGAAAAAGCCGGTTTAGCCTTTGACGGTTCCTTTAGCCAAATAACATTAACAGTACATTCAAGCTTAGAAGCTGTTGGTTTAACGGCAGCCGTTGCAACAAAACTTGCCTCTAAGGGAATAAGCGCTAATGTCATCGCGGCTTATTATCATGATCATGTATTTGTACAAACCAGTAAAGCAGGTGAGGCATTGTCTGCGTTACAGGAGTTTAGTGCTTAGCGTTGTTATTTTGCAGACTATTTTGCAGAAAAATGAGCACTAATAAATGACTGAGTTGGATGTAAGTGCTCATAGGTAATTGCGATTAACTGTGAATTTATAAGACCGATCAATTGACCCTTTAGTGTTGTCAATTGATCGGTATAGGCTTAAGTTCTAATTGCTTAGAAGTTAACGGTTACTTCATTTGAACATGCAGTTGAGGCATCACAAACTTGGTAAATAAACTGACTAGCCGTTGTGCGACGTTCTTGGTCACGGTAGATACCGATATTTTCAACAGTGTCGATTTTTATTCCATTACGGAAGATATCGACCATATCGGCTGAAGTGCCTTCCCATGCAATATCGACACGTAAGCGACCCAAACGTGACTTGTATGAACGCTTCACTGTTGCTTCAATCATAGTTGATGAAACCGAAACAACAACCGTTTCAGAGCTACTTAAGCCTTCAGCATCTGTTACCGTTAGCATAACGTCATAGTTACCTGTTTCTGCGAACGTATGAACAGGGTTCTGTTCACTTGATACATTGCCATCGCCAAAGTTCCAATCCCAGCTAACCATATCGTCATTTCTGTCGGTACTGTTGTCAGTAAAGCTTGCTGTTAAGCCTTCAGCTTCATAAGCAAAGCTAACTTCTGGTGCGCTAGGTAGTACTTCACCAATACCTGTAATAGTGATTGCCCAGTTGTTTAGTGAGCCCGTGTCAGCAGCAGCATTATCGGAAACATTTAAAGTCCAATCACCTGTTGCTACTTCGCCGTTGAAAGCCGAAGAGCTGAAGGTTTTATCAAGGTCTTGCTCGCTACCGCCTGATGCATTGTGTAATACCGCAGAAGTACCCGTTGGAGATGTTAATGTTACGATTAAATCGCCAATCCAACTGTGTGTGATATTGACATAAATGTCAGATGCAAAAACGGTAAGGTCGTCTGCAACATTAATAACAGAAGTGATACCTTCAGCATTGTTATCTGGAATACTGATAACTTCATCATTTGTGTAAGTGAACTCGTTCAAACCTTCAGGGTTAACCATTAAGCTAACGCTTGCCGTTTTAACTAATTCGCCGCTTGTTGCTGTGACGGTAAAGTCATATTCACCCCATTGTGTTTCACTTGTTGTTGGCACAGTTAATTCAAATGATGTACCCGGTGTCGCAGTATCTGTTGACAATGTTGCACCAGCAAGTGGGCTAACTAATGTTAGGCTAACTTCGCCATCCCATTCCGCAATTGAGCCAACGTCAAAGCTATAAGTTGCCGTTTCGCCAACTTCAATTGTATTTGAATTTGGTGTCACTTTAAGCGTAAATCCAGGCGAAGGATCTGCATCGAGTAAAGCATTATGAATATTCAAGCGCTTACCCGAAACCGTTTTACCTTCTGTTGCTGGGTTGGCATCACCAGAATTCATCAATAACTCTTTTAGCTCAACTGCAGATAGTTCCGGGTTAACTGACAATACTAATGCCGCAGCACCTGCCACATGAGGCGTTGCCATTGATGTGCCGGTAAATGAAGAGTATCCGCCGCCAGGTACCGTTGACAGAACATTACGTGCTGGAGCAGCAATATCGACAGAAGTTAAACCGTACTGGGATGATGTGTACATAGCATCAGTATGGTTAGTTCCTGCAACAGCAAGAACACTGTCATGATCGTAGCTTGAAGGATAGCTAGGGCTAGCATCATTATCATAGCCACCATTGCCGGCCGCTGCGACAAATAAAATATTAGCATCAGAGGTTGCCGTAATGGCGTCATATAATGTTTGGCTAAACCCGCCACCACCCCAGCTGTTATTTAAAGTACTGACATCAACGTTGTGGTTGTTTTTTAAATCAACAAAGTAATCGATACAAGTTAACGCATCTGAGGTTGAGCCATCACCATTGCCATCCAAAAACTTACAACCAATAATAGAGACATTGTGGTTAACACCTGCAACGCCTACACCGTCATTACCTGTTGCGCCAATGGTGCCCGATACATGCGTACCATGACCGTTGTCGTCCATAGGATCACCACTATTGGTAATAGCATTAATACCATGAACATCATCAATAAAACCGTTGTTGTCATTATCGATACCGTCGCCCGCAATTTCACCTGGGTTTACCCACATGTTCGCAGTTAGGTCAGGGTGGTTGTAATCTACCCCGGTATCAATAACACCAACGACGACATCGCGGCTACCCGTAGAAATATCCCAAGCTTCAGGTGCATCAATATCTGCATCATCAACACCACCCGTTTGTCCTGTGTTATGCATGCCCCAAAGTTCATCAAAGCGTGCGTCATTAGGAACACCAGCTTTACTAACAATGTAGTCTGGCTCAGCATATAAAATTGCTGGGTTTTTACGCAACTTTTCAAGGGCATTTTTTACTGAAATGCCATCGAGTTTAAATTTAGCTAAGCGACCTTTACCTAAATTATTATATTTATCATCAATCTCATCGTTATTTAAATCTGATATTTTAGCGCGAACGGTATTACGTGCTGCTCGGCGATCAAGCTTAGAAGCATCATCCTTGTAAACAACAAGAATAGAATCTGATTTATAAGTAATGCTCTGCTTAGGGTTTAACTCTACAGATGCATTAGCTAACACTGGCAACAAGGCAAGTGTTAAGGCTGATAATTTTGCTTTCATATTTTGCTCCATTTTTATTTGATATTTTGAGTTTTTATTTTCCAGACCCGTAACGTTTATTGGTCTGTATATCGAGCTTTATTATTTTAATTTATAGGTCTATAGGATTACGCAACGCTATTACTTTAATCATAAAAATGTACATCTGCCTATAAAAATGAGACAAACACGACTTTTTCATTACTAACTGGTGTGTTTTTACTGGTGATTACTACTTTTTTATTAGAATTTCAAAGCTAGTACTTTTTTACTAGTATTGCTTTGATGACTTTTTTTTTGGTTGGTTTTATAGGTTTTTATAATGTGAATTCTCTGTAATGTGTTGTTTATTATGGGTTTAGTTTAAATAGTAAAATAGGGTTATTTTTATTGTTTATAAAATAACGTAGAGTTTTTATTGCAACGTATTAACGCTGATTGCATTTATATTTAATGATAGGTAACACGAGGTAGATCTAAGGTTTGGTGTGCGTTTTTGATGCTTATTTTGTATAAATAGCCATAAATAACACTACTAAACTTATATCTGCTAACAGTGTTATTAAATGTTTAAAACTAGATAAACCATCACATAAGTATGAATCAGTTAAGCGGAGTAACGTTAAATGTTAGCTTTGACCGTTAATGTTTAATAGCTCATTACAATATTATTTTAAGGTACGGTTTGTTTTTCTAATAATACGATTCGCTATTGTTGTTAAACACTATGGGAATACAAAACTCCACGGAAGGTAAGACATAGTCTACTTATCCACTAATAAACTTTGTAAGTTGTTCAAGCTTACATTAAATAAAAAATGGGATATATCGTGAAACTTAATAAATCAATGATCACTTGCGCTGTACTGATGGCATTAGGCTTAAATCAAACGGCTTTTGCAAATGAAGACACCAAACAAGAAAACGAAGCCGTTACTATTCAATCTGACATCATTGCGAATGCACAAGGTAATGTAATCGTTTTATCTCAAGACTCTAGATCGGGCGTTGGTGAAGGTAATGAAACATCCATATTTCAAGAAGGTGATGTAAACGGAACTGACTTCACTGTTATTGGTGATGGCAACATTGTCGAAATTGAACAAGTTGGTGCCGAAAATGTAGCCATTGGTACTTATACTGGCAATAATAACTTATTGTCGGTTTTACAAGATGGTGAGATTAATGAAACATCAAACAATGTTACAGGTAATGAAAATATTGTTGAGGTATCTCAGATCGGTGTTGGCTTTTTAGGTATTGGTAGTCGTGCAGTTAATGACGTTGTTGGTGATGGTAATGAAATTATTGTTGATCAGGGAGACGGCGGCCATTGGGCTATTAATGGTGAGTTAGTTGGTTCAAATAACAATGTTGAATTTGTGCAAGACGGTACCTGGAATGAAGCCTATTTCAACAGTGTTACAGGTGATGGTAACGATCTTAAATCAGTACAAGACGGTTACTGGAACGTTGCAACAATTGATGTAATTGCTGGTAACGATAATGAACTTGATATTGAGCAAGAAGGCGATCGTAACAGAGTTACTATTGCTGCGATTGAAGGGGACGATAATGATGTTGCGATTGATCAAGAAGGCGACAGTAACAGCGCGGTATCTAATTTATTTACTGGTAATGATAACTCAGTTGATGTTGCACAAAATGGTGCTGATAACTTAGCAACATTTGAAGTTATTGGTGATGATAATGAGTTTAACTTTACGCAATCAGGTGATGGTAATATTAGTTATATGGGCACTTTAGGTCTTAATAACGAATATACTTCTTTACAAGTTGGTGACTTAAATGAAAGCCACATCGTGAACTTTAACGGTAACGATAATGATATTAATGTTACTCAAACAGGTTCTGAGAACGTTTTAGTATTAGAAGCTTCAGCTGATGATAATTCGTTAACTACAAGTGATAATGATATTGATGTACTTCAAAATGGCGAAGCCAACGATGCTGTAGTCGTATTAAGTACTATTCTTGATAGTAATGCTAACACCATAGATATCGTGCAAACAGGCGATGTTAACTCGTTAGATATTCTTGTGGAAGGCAGTAATCATCAAATAGATATTATGCAAGACGGTGAAGACAACCTAATCACCGGTGCTGATGGTGGTTCTATGTTAATTGGTGGCGCTAATATCGCATTTAACATCAGTCAAGTGGGTAATGGCAATATTGTTGAAGGATCATTTATTAGTGATTCAGGTTCTGTTTCAGTTACGCAAATGGGTGACTGGAATACTGCAGTAATCGTGCAACAGTAATTGTTCATTGAATATAAGTTAACTAGGGGCTTAAAGCCCCTTTTTATCTCTAATACTATGTCTAAAAATATTTCTGCATGGTTAATTACGCTGTGCTTGTTATTCACTTCTATGGGTCATGCGACTAGCGAAGTAGAAATTGGTGGTTTATTGCTTGATAACACCAAAAGTCGTTTGGGCCATGATTTTTATTTCCAATTTAGTCAACTATGGCGTGATATGCCAAACACACAGGGTATAAACGTTCAGCTTATCGAGCATATTGTTCCTCGGGCAGGCACTAAACTCAGTCTTCTGCTTAATGGCCGAGTTATTTATGTTACATATTTCGGGCGTCGACAATCTCCGGTAAAAGAAAAAGTAGAGCAAGCCATATTTATTTTGATTGATGCCATGGCGAAAACTCAATACAGCCAAGATAGTATTGATATGGCAGAAAGTGGCTGGTAGTTATAGGTAATTATAAGGATAGTAGTAATGAAAAAATTCATTTTAATGGCTGTAGTTTGCATCTGCACTACTCATTATGCACAGGGTACCGAGTTAGTATATACGCCGATAAATCCTAGTTTTGGTGGTAGTGCACTAAATGGCAGCTTCTTATTAAGTAAAGCGCAAGGGCAAAATAAACATAAAGCAGAGTTGAGTGAAAAAAGCTTTGAAGAAAAAGTATCAGAGGCATTAGAGCGTGCAACACTGAGTGATATTGTCAGTAAATATAAAGATACAGTCTTGGGCGAAGATTCAAATGTAGATATTGGTGAGGATGCCTCATTTATTAGCGGTGATTATCAAATTGATATTGTGTCTGCTAACAGTGATACCATCACCATACAAATTACTGATTTATTGAGTAATAAAATTACGATTATTGAAATACCAAAGTTTGGATAAGCTCATGAGAAACATTATAATGTTAAGTCTTGTGAGCCTGTTGTCGGCTTGCAGTGCATTAGATAACGCTAGTAAGTTATTTCCTCCAGAGCAAACACTTGCAACAAAGATGGTGCCTTTAGAGAGCTTTAAAGAACTTAAAGCGCTACCTAAACCTAAAGGAGCTATACCTGTTTCAGTATATGCTTATCGTGATCAAACGGGACAATATAAACCGCAAGCAAATGTCAGCTCATTTTCTACAGCCGTTACGCAGGGAGCTACATCTATTTTAATGCAAGCCTTAAGTGACTCTGACTGGTTTTTACCTGTAGAGCGTGAAGGGCTGCAAAATGTATTAACAGAACGAAAAATTACTCGAGCTGCTCATCAAGCAAACAAAGCCACTGAAAATATCGAGTTACCTCCATTAACGACGGCAAAAATATTATTAGAAGGCGGTATTATTAGTTATGACTCTAACACCAGAACAGGCGGCTTTGGCGCAGAATATTTTGGTATCGGTGCCTCTGAGCTTTATCGTGAAGATCAAATAACTGTTTATATGCGCGCGGTTGATGTGCGAACAGGGCAAGTATTAGTTTCAGTGTCGACCAATAAAAAGGTATTGAGCCAAGAGGTACGTGCCGGCTTTTTCCGTTATGTTAGCTTTAAGCGCCTAGCTGAGGCAGAAGGCGGCTTTAGTGATAATGAGCCGATGCATGTTTGCGTACAACAAGCAATTGAAAAGGCAATTACAGAGTTAGTGATAAAAGGTATTGACCGAAAAGTATGGCGTGCTGATACTTAGTCATGTAAATACTTAAACTAGCAAAACAGAATAAGCTTAGTGTTGTGAACAAAAACTAAAAACTCAGTGATGATCACTGGCTTTTTAGTTTTATCGCTTATGGCGCTAATTGACCGCTGATATGTAATTTTGTGTGCGACTAATCAGCTCTATACGGTTACGTGAACTCGTTTTTCTAAAAATACTATAAAGGTGAGTTTTTACCGTATTAGTACTTATATGCAACTGGTCGGCAATCTCTTTATTTTGAGCGCCTCTAGCAACGAGGCAAGCAATCATCTTTTCGCGTTTGGTAAGCGTCGTGAAAATAATATCATTATGCTCATCGATGGTTTGTATTTGTTTATTTTTAGTGGCTTGTAATAAATAGATTATGGCACTACTCATTGTTGATCGTTTAAACCAGAACTCTTGCCTGATAATGCAATCAAGCCCTTTGATGATAATATCTGGACGGTCATGTTTATAAAACACACCTTTCACAGAAGACAATAAAGCTGTTTTTTCACAAGTTAGGCCATTTGTTGCGTTAAATAGTATAGTGGTATTACTTGCTGCAAGTGCCGCAATGTTTTCTGGTAGGCCATTTTCTTCTTGGCACTCATCCAAGTCTATAAAGAGGTACTTAAACGCGAGTAGGCGAGATTTTTCGGGTATTTTCGAGCCTAGTTCTATGCTAATATCACACGCTTTTATGAGGCAGGTAAATCTATTGTGTATTGCTAAGTGTGATGGCACTGCTGATGTTGGTGTAAGTACAAAGGCACGTAACCTTGTCATTTCCTTTGACATTTTTCTTTCTCCACATGGCAATCTCATAACAACCAACGAAGTGATAAAAGCATAATCAATGTACGCTATAAGTTGACTATATCTTTGCTGGTAGAAACTTGATTGTGAATTGAAATACACGTTAAATTTATCTAATTATTTCTCATAGAAAAATAATAAACACCCAAGTGTTACATTAAATTTACACATTATTAACATAACTTGTTAGTTCATATTTGTCTAGCTTATAGTTTTTTATTTTATAGCCTTTTAATAGCAAATATTGGCTGTGCTAAGCTATTTTTAGTACGTGTTCATTTGGGCGAGAATGTTTGACGTTGCGTATTATAATTTCTGGTTTCATTATGCATAACTTTATAGATTTAATTGATATTTTTGAGCGTAACTTCTTCCGAGAGTACAATACCCGTTTAGTTAAGGGCGCTGATGAACCCATTTACTTACCCGCTAACGAGCATTGTTCTTATCATCAAATAGTGTTTGCTCACGGCTATTATGCCAGTGCACTTCATGAGATTTCGCATTGGTGTTTGGCAGGCGAGAAACGCCGATTATTAGAAGACTTTGGTTATTGGTATGTGCCTGACGGCCGAGATCAAAGCCAGCAAGAAGCATTTGAAAAAGTTGAAATCAAACCACAGGCAATTGAGTGGGCGCTTTGTGTTGCTGCAGGTAAGCACTTTGATGTATCTACTGATAATTTACTTGGCGATGGTAAGACTGACCGCTTTGCTTTTAAAGCCAAGGTTTTTCAACAGGTAGTTGATTATTTAGCGTCTGGCTTTCCTCGTGATGCCGAAACATTTATTGCCGCTTTGGCAGCATTTTATAATAAGCCATGGCCTTTAACTGCAGAGCATTTTAAATAGCGCAGAGCTTGTAATGCTGAAAATTAACGAGATATATTTATGAAACAATTCAAATTAGGTTTAGTGATAAACCCTATCGCAGGCATTGGCGGTAGCGTAGCATTAAAAGGCAGTGATGGTGTTGGGGTTGCTGAGCAAGCCATGGCACTTGGCGCTACGGCCAAGTCGAATTCCAGAGCATCATTAGCGTTAGAAATTCTTTTACCTTATAAAGATAATATGACTATTTATACCGTATCTAGTGATATGGGAGAAAGCACGGCAAAAGCATTAGGTTTTACCACACAAGTAGTACATCAAGTTGAAAATGAAGTTACTACCGAACGCGATACCGAGCTAGCAGTAAAAGCACTTATCGATGAAGGTATTGATTTGTTGCTGTTTGCTGGTGGTGATGGCACCGCACGCAATGTTTGCCATATAGTTGATGATAAGTTCCCTGTGTTGGGTATTCCGGCCGGTTGTAAAATTCACTCGGGTGTATATGCCATTACACCCAAGGCGGCAGGTCGAGTCGTTGAGTTGATGATCACCAATCAATTAGTCAGCTTAACTGACGCTGATGTTATGGATATTGACGAAAGCTTATTTCGTGAAGGTATTGTCAAAGCAAAGCGGTTTGGTGAAATGCGTGTGCCATCAGAATTGCGTTATATTCAAGCGGTAAAGTCAGGTGGTAAAGAGTCTGATGAGCTGGTTTTACAAGATATTGCTGCTGATGTTATCGCAAAAATGGACGATGAGCTTTTTATAATTGGCTCCGGTTCAACTACCGCCTTTGTTATGGAAGAACTTGCGCTTGAAAATACTTTACTCGGGGTTGATGCTATATGCCAGCAAGCATTAATCGCTAGCGATTTAACTGAAGCTGACTTATGGCAATTAATGCAGCCTTACAAACTAGGACAAGTTAAGTTAGTGATTACTTTGATTGGTGGTCAAGGTCACATCTTTGGTCGCGGTAATCAACAGTTAAGCCCGCGTATTATTCGTGCAATAAAAAAAGAAAATATTATGATCATTGCTACGAAAGCAAAATTGAATGCGTTGCAAGCACGTCCTTTAATCGCAGATACCGGGGACAGTGAGCTAGATATGGAACTATCGGGTTATTTACCGGTTATTACTGGCTATAATGACCAAGTACTTTACCCCGTAGCTAGCCCGCAATAATACTACCGCAAAATTTAGATAAATTTTTGTAAATACATTGAACAGGTCACGAGTCGATACGTGGCCACATAACGTTGGAATTGAATATGCAATTTGAAAACCTTACCGCGCTTTATCATTATTTAGATGAGCAAGTAGCGCAAGATGTTAGTGCTGATGAACTTTTTGCCGGCAGTTATTTGAGGGGCTTTATTAGTTTGGCGAGTAGCGAATACGGTGACGAGTCACAAGCCCTTAGCCAGCAATTAGCGGATAATATTAGTGAAAAGCTGCAAGCTGCGCGCACTGAACTGAATCCGCAAGACCGTCAGATAGTGCAAGATTATTGGCTGCATTTACAGCAAGCTTTTTCGGCATAACTGCTTTAAAGTTGCTTTTACCTACAGCAGTTATTGATTTTACAGTAGCTGCTGCTTTGCTTTAAGTTAATCAAATTTACGACGGATAATATCGCGAATAATAAAGCGATTAGGTGCAAGATTAAATAATTGTTCATTGTTGAGTGGGTAGGGCGTACCACAAATATCTGCCGTTAAAATATCAGCTAACAACGGTGCAGTACAAAGTCCTCGGGCACCTAAACCTGTCATCATATAGAGGTTCTTAATCACAGGAGCTTGCTGGTCATAGCGCCAGCGTTTATCTTTACTTAAATGTTGATATTGTGTCTTGTGGGCTTCGATATCTGGCATAGCACCAACCATTGGCATGTGATCCGGTGTCATGCAGCGTAAACGTGCTTTGCTACTAATAACATCACTGTTTTGCCATGTTGTTATGCCAGGTAAGTATTTCTCTATCATATCGAGGTTGTACTGATCTTCTGCTGGCTTGCTGTCGATATCAAAGCTATTTTTTTTGAATGTTGCTCCAATACAATGCAGGTTGTTATTTGCCGGTGTTAAATAGCCTTTATGGCAAATAACGGTTGATAGCTTGGCAATTTTCTCATTACTGGCCATGCTGCTGACCTGACCACGTACTGATGTTAATGGTAACTGCTTAATGATATTCAAAGGAATACCTTGAGCGCCACCACAATATATAAGCACCTCGGTGAGGTAGTTTTTACTCGTACTATGCATTAGCCACTTGCCATCAGTTTGCTGACTAATTTTATTAATTTTACAACCTGTTTCTATGCGCAGACGATTGCTCGATTCTGCGGCCTTAAATATTTGCTTTACTAATTGCGCAGGTGCAACCCAGCCGGCTTCAGGAAAGAATAAACCCCCATTATTTAAGGGGATACTCGCCTGTTTACTTGCCTGAGTTTCATCAATACTGGTAATTAAATTTTTTGGCCAAACGCCAGAGTTTGCGATGTGTTGTTGTCGAAGTGCCAGTGCCGGCTTATATGATATCTCTAGGAGTCCACACCAGTCGTGATCAAAGTGAAATCCTTGTGTTTGAATATTTTTATAATAGGCTATAGCTTGCTTAAAAGCATGTTGATAAAACAGGCTAATATCATCAGCCTGTTGATGGATTAAAGGGTAAATTGCGCCAATATTATTACTTGATGCACCTTGGGCAACACTAAAGTCTTGGCAATATACTGTTACCTTAACGCCAGCATTTGTTAAGGCGTAAGCTGCACATGCAGAAGCGATGCCACCGCCAATAATACTAACATGTTGGGGCTTAGCAATGACGGCTCGTTGTTGATAGCCTTTGCCTGAGTTTGGATTTTGTTGAAATACTGCGCTTAGCATTTCATTTTTTTTACCTTTTGCTTGACGTTTTTCTACTCGAAAGCCAGTGGCAATTAACAGTCGTCTTACTTTTCCAGATACAGTGAAAGTCGCTAACGTTGCTTGTTCTTTGGATAGTCGAGCGACTTGTTTAAAGAGCCCCTCATGCCACATTTCAGGATTTTTTTCAGGCGAAAAACCATCAAGAAACCAAGCGTCAATCATGGCTTGGTTGTACGGTTTTTCTTTTGCATTTATCGATGCTAAGCCTTCTGTGGCATCGTTAAATATTAATTCTAAACTTACTAAACCATCAAGAAACGTCAAGTTAACGTTATTGCTTGGCGCTTCTGGGTATTGCGCAATTAGTTGCTGGCTAAAATGTTTTAGCTGTGGCAAAGCATTTAATGACTGTATTAGCTGCTGTTTCGTTAATGGATACTTTTCAACACTAATAAAGTGCAATCTGCTTTTTGTCGAGTTGTCGGTATTTGGTTGGTTTTGCTCCTGTTGTAACCGGTGAAATAGCTCAAGGGTAAGTAAAAAATTTAAGCCCGTGCCAAAACCGGTTTCTGCAATAACAAAACGCTCAGGGCATTTTGCTAATCTTGCGCTAATATTATTGCCATCAATAAATACGCACTCACTTTGGCTGGTACCCTGATTCGTATCAAAATAAATATCATTAAATTGCTCAGAATAGGGTGAACCGTCATTTTGAAAGGTAATATTTGTTTGATTAGTCACAATATTTAATGTCTTTTAGTTGTTGTTAGGGTTAAAAAAAGGTTATTTTACCGCGTATTACAGAGCTCTGTCATAAAAATGAAAAAATTCAGTGTACAAGTGTACGCTGGACAGACCAGTATAGGGGGCAAAATTATGTATGATACGCCCAGATTTTTAATTGAATATGGTTATTTAAATGAAACGTGTAGTTATCACCGGATTAGGCATTGTATCAAGTATTGGTAATGATGCAGAAGAAGTATTAGCGTCATTACAAACAGGACGTTCAGGTATCACTCGCTCTGAGAGCTTTGCTGAGAAAGGTTTACGTAGCCAAGTTTGGGGCAAGCCTGAAATTGAAGTCAAAGACCACATTGACCGCAAAGCTTTACGCTTTATGGGCGAAGCTTCAGCTTATGCTTATATAGCCATGGATCAAGCAATTAAAGATTCAAAATTAACCCCTGAGCAAGTATCTAATTTCCGTACCGGAATTGTTGCTGGCTCTGGCGGCGCTTCTTCAGAAAACGTAGTTAATTCAGCAGACACATTACGTGAAAAAGGCGTTAAACGTGTTGGTCCTTATGCCGTTCCAAAAACCATGTCGAGCACAATCTCTGCGTGTTTAGCAACACCATTTAAAATTTTAGGCGTTAACTATTCTATTAGTTCAGCCTGTGCAACTAGTGCACATTGTATCGGTCATGCTGCTGAGCTTATTCAACTTGGTAAGCAAGATGTGGTATTTGCTGGCGGTGGTGAAGAAGTTCATTGGTCACTTGCGATGATGTTTGACGGTATGGGCGCATTATCTTCTAAATACAACGATACACCAGAGCAAGCCTCACGTACTTATGATGCAGACCGAGATGGTTTTGTTATTTCTGGCGGCGGCGGCATGGTTGTTGTTGAAGAGCTGGAACATGCATTAGCACGTGGCGCACATATATATGCTGAAATTGTGGGTTACGGCGCAACGTCAGATGGTTACGATATGGTAGCTCCAAGTGGTGAAGGCGCTATTCGTTGTATGCAACAAGCTATGCAAGGTGTTGATGCAAAAGTAGATTACTTAAATACACATGGAACATCAACGCCAGTTGGCGATGTAAAAGAGCTGGGAGCAATTCAAGCAGTATTTGGTGATGACTCTCCGGCGATCAGTGCAACAAAAGCAATGACAGGTCATGCTTTAGGTGCTGCTGGCGTTCATGAAGCTATATTTTCATTATTGATGATGGAAAATAACTTTGTTGCACCTTCTGTTAATATCAATACCTTAGATGAGAAAGCTGAAGGTTTAGATATTGTTACTGAAAAGCGTGACATGGAACTTAATTTAGTGATGTCAAATAGCTTTGGTTTTGGCGGCACTAATGCAACATTGGTTATGCAAAAATATAAAGCTTAACATTCTGTATGGATAATTTTTCCATCGTTGAATTACTGGGTAATTAAATTTGCTCTATCAAAAAAGCCGCTAATATTAGCTAATGCCGATCGTTTAAGAAATACTTGAACGATCTTGCAGCTATAAGATAATCCCCTCTGATATTTTTAAAGGGGATTTTTTTGTGCTTAATAATGAACTAGAGCTTGTCTATGAATCAGTTGAGG